>Ga0137306_104111_pt1 | contig 10241 bp, 11 predicted proteins | sample Inofroosms_March_FD_97187 | JGI IMG/M metagenome (GOLD analysis project Ga0137306, IMG submission 97187) | Mouse cecal microbial communities from Vienna, Austria - N-Acetylneuraminic and N-Acetylglucosamine D2O microcosms_March | ecosystem: Host-associated > Mammals > Digestive system > Large... | reverse complement strand
TGGTTTGTCTCAGTATCTGAAAGGAAGAGACGAGCCGGATGAAAAACCAAAAGACGATACCGGATAAGGTAGTCACATTGGTGTAAGCAGCACATTGCAGGATAACCGGAGGAGTCTCAGACTTCCCGTTTAAAAAAAACGGGTCGGTCTGAGGCTGTTTTTGCTGCACTTTTTCAGTCAGGTATGCAGGCCACCCGTGCTGAGAGGCAGAAAGGCGGTCATAATGCTGACACTGAAAGAATTGCGGAACATGGTAGAGGAAGCAGAAGTACAGGAGCGTGTTCCATCTGTGAGAGGGCTGTTGGAATCGGGAGATCCGATTGTTGTGAAAGAGGTGCTGAGTGAGCAGACGGAGATTTCCGTATACTCAAATGGCCTAGTGCTTTACCGGGCAGTGAACCGTGCGACGGTATTTCCTCTGCACCCCTGTGGTGATTACATATATGATTCGGCAATGGCACATATCGAAAACATTAAAGCGGACTTTTTTGAAAATGAGAACTGGTATATCCGTCTGCTGTTGGAAGGCGAGGACAGGCTTGCAAAAAATCAGGATGTCCGGATAGGCAAAAAAACGATCTCTTACAGTTGTATTGCTGAGGACTGGGATGTTCTGGCGATGGAAGATACGCTCCTGGATCGACTGATTGAGCGGGACGCTCTGGAAGAAATCCTTGTGCTGCTGACGGAGAATCAACGATATGTAGTAACCAGGCATTATCTGAATGATGTGGCGCAGAAGGAGATCGCAAAGGAGTTGGGGGTTACCAATCAGGTGGTATCTGATATGATACGGAAAGGTATCTGCCGTATTCGCCGGGAATACGGGCTGGATGGAAAAAAAGTGAAGAAAGGCGGGAGGAAATAGAGTGAATGTAGGACTGGTGGATTGTGACAGCCATAACTTTCCCAACCTGCCGTTGATGAAGATTTCCGCTTATCATAAAAAAGCAGGGGATTGTGTCAACTTTGCGAAGCCAGAAGGATTTTATGACTTACTGTATGTAAGTAAAGTATTTACGGAGTCTTTGGAGCCGGTCTTGCCTGCATGTGGACAGATCATACGAGGGGGAAGTGGATATGGACTTGATAATAAGCTGCCGGAGGAAATCGAGCATATCTATCCGGACTATACGCTGTACCCACAACTTACAAAAAATACGGCTTATGGATTTCTTACAAGGGGCTGTCCAAGAATGAACCATGGTTTTTGTATTACACCGAAAAAAGATGGGTGTGTCAGCAGAAAAGTGGCAGACTTATCAGAGTTCTGGCATGGGCAGGGCAATATCATTTTGTTAGACCAGAACATTCTCGCCTGCAGAGAAAGGATGGAGCTGCTTCGCCAGCTGGCAGATTCCAGGGCGCTGGTGGAGTTTAATGGCGGTATGGATATCCGGTTTTTAAACGAGGCGATTATAGAAGCACTGAGAAACATCCGTGTGAAAAATTATCATTTTGCGTGGGATGACCCCAGAGAACAGCTTCAGGAGAAATTCCAATTGTTTCGGGATGGAGGATGTGGTTACATGGATTTTTAAAGATGAAGGTTTTGGCATTCTGGACTGTGCGCCCATTGATTATGAGGAAGTAGTAAAAGGAACTTTGCAGTCAGCGAAAGAACGTCTGACTGAAGATAAGCTGACTCCAACCTCGCAGATCAGCAGAAGGGAGGCGGCTTTAGGCGGGAACAGCCGGCATGACATCGAAGAAACTGTACTTTGCTATGCACAGTCAGAGCTTGAAGAAATGAGACTGACTGACGATGTGAAGCTGATTGCCGCCCGTATCTATGACCGCCGTTTAAGGGAAGGTCTTTACACGGAAAAATCGGATATTGACGTGGTGCTTTCCTACAGTGGTGACATCCGGGAGGATGATTTTTTCAGTATGCTGCATGAGCACGGAATGGAAATCGGAGGTTTGCCGGTTGACATCAATCCCATATCAACCGAAAAGACCGGATCACTGGAAGCTTATATGGAGCAGGCGGAAAAATATCTGGATCAGAAAGAAGTGGAAAAGCTGGCGGTGGATATAGATACCTTTGCTTATGATAATGATTTTTACGAGTATCAGGACAGAGTGGAAGATCGGGAGCAGCAATTACAGGAATTGAAACAAGACCTCATGGATGGGAAAATAGGACCTATCAAATCCTGGCTGCAGGTATTTGTTGATGAAGGGGAACCGGAAGAAACTGTATCCGAGGCGCAGCAGCTGATTGACAGGATTCATCAGGCGGAGGACAAAAACCTTTTCCATCAGGCAGAGCAGGAGAAGCCAAGCATCAGCTTTTATGTTGCAGAGTGCATGGAATATCCAGTCATGGGCAAGTACCATGAAAACCTGACGCTGCAGGAAGCATACGAATTATATGAGAAGATTCCGCCGGAGCGTATCAATGGAGTGAAAGGAATTGGTTTCCGTCTGGAGGATGGAAGCATTTATGATGGTCTGTTTGAATTGATGTCGGGCGGTACTGTGATAAAAGATGTTATCAATGAGATTCCACATTATAAAGAAAGCCCGTTGGTGCAAAAAGCGATTGCGGATATGGTAAAAATTCTTTCCGAACAGGGCATACGGAAATCTATGGAACCAGAAAAAGAGCCAGCGCAGGCAGCAGATCATGCTGTGCATGAATCCGACGGAAAGGAAAAAGAGACTGCTTCCAGAGAAGGGAACGTACCGGAAATGACACCGAAAGCAGACAATCCGGCAAGGGAGTCGGGGACAGGCAGAAAAGAGTCTGTGCTGAAAGCACTTCGGGAACGGCAGGCCAAGCTAAAAGAACAGGAGCAGGAAAAACAGCCGAGGGATAAAACACAGTCAAGAAAGAAAGGGGAACAGGATTTATGAGAAAAGTAACTTTTGAACAAAATGAGATGTTAGTAATGGCGATGTTTGATGCCGGGAACCGGAAACATACGTTAGAGAGGATTGAAGAAGTAATCCCCAATGTTCAGGATGATGAGGAAGTCGTGCCTTTGGTAGTAAATACCATTGAAAAAATGAAAAGAATTTCAGACGCAGAATTTCATAAGCTGGATCTGGAACCGTATAAGCAGGAGCCGGAGGATGAGGAATGAAGCTGAATCAATTTGCGGTCTATCAGCTGAAAATGAGTGCGGAGACAAGGAAACTTTGTTTCCGCACTTATCAGAATTTGGTAGATGAAAACATAGCGGTAAGGGTAGAAAACTACGATCAGGTGTATCTGGCAGCCGCACGTTTGGATGATTCAGCGGAAAAGATATGGCAAAGACTTCAGGATAAACCGCCTAGAAAGTTCAAAGGGTATCATTCCATCAGCGTGAGTGATGTGCTGGTCTATAATAAGGAAGGAGTCATTACTTCCTATTACATAGATAAAGACCGGCTCATTGTGCTTGCCGGCTTCATCCGTCTCAATTCTTCCAGTGCTCTGATTTCTATGGAGACAGATGATTTTAAGGTTGAGGGAACAAAGGGAAACTGGATTGCTGCGGATGAAATCATCGTTGACGGAAGGCAGTTCTTTCTTTTGCAGAATGATGTGTATAAAGATGATGTTCCCTATGTAGTTGTATCGGAGGACGGTAAGATAGTTACGGATGAAAGCAAAGGGTTTGATGAAATCACCATTCAGAAACTCAGGGATTTCCTGCATCCGCAGGAAAAGCCCCTGCCGGTGCCGGAGAAACCACAGATGGAGCAATGGCAGAAATATTATGAAAACGGGGAATATCTCCGGAGTGCGGAAATGACAGAAGAACAAAACTATAACATGATTGACGGCAGGATGAATAATATTTCCAGTGCGAAGCAATCAAAGCAGACAGGGAAAGGCAGGACTTCCGTTCTGGAGAAGCTGCACCGCAAACAGAAAGAGATCGCAATCCGAAGTGGAAAACAACAGCCGGAACAGGTTATGGGAGCAGATATGGAGCGGAACCGGAAATAGGAAAAAGAAGGATGCCAGGCAAAGGGGGAGTTTTCTATTTGCCTGGTATTCTTTTGTGTTATATGGTATGCTGATTTTCAAAAGGGATGTATGATTATAATTTTCATAACGACAGTTGGATGATAGAAAAGGGCGGAATGCATGGGCAGAAAAAAGAATGGAACGACAAAAACGCAAAGAAAAGAAATCAGGCTGCAGAAAGCGAGGCAGTGGATATTAACTTACAATGGAACACCGAAACATATGGCAAAGCACTACAGAAAGAGGTTTCATGTTGATATTACCACAGCGGTTCGTGACCTGCAGGATATTGGTGTGGAATTTACACAGGAATATTTAGATGCTGTAAAGCGGAGTGAGGAAGAACGTATCCGCCAGAAACGTTTAGAAAAAGAGCGAAAGGTACAGCAGGAACAGGATTTCTTGTATGAAGATTCAGATGATGTGTATGCGTTTATTGCCGGATATACAGGTGGTGGTGTTCCGTATGGAATTACGTGGGAGGAGCTTGGGCTTGAACCATATGCGTCTTATGAAGAACTCATGGAGGCATATGATCGGCGAGACAGGCAAAGAGAAGATGGGATGTTTGAGGAAGATGAGGAGTTCTGGGATGAGGAGGATTTATACTGAAAGCAGAAATTTGAAATTAAACAGCACGGCTTGTAAACCTCAAATTGCTATGGTATGATATAAGTACCGGAAGAATACTTTGCTGGTAATGCGGCATATAATAAAGGTGGTGAATCCTTTGGGAGTAAAAGATACAGTAACAACAAAATATATGCGACAGAATGAAATCTTTGCTGACGCCTTTAATTATTTTGTATATGGCGGCGAGCAGGTGATCAATCCGGAAAGCCTGGAGGAACTCGATACTCGTGAGATAGATGTCCCTTATGGTGGAGAGAAAGGTGCGAAGCAGCCGGTGCAGAAAACCAGGGATGTTATCAAATCTGTCATTGCGATGATGGATAAACGTACCGCTTATCTTTTTCTGGCAATCGAGAATCAGTCAAATATCCATTATGCGATGCCAGTTAAAAATATGGTCTATGATGCTTTACAATATGCGAAGCAGGTAGAAGCGGCGATGGCTTCCCATAAAATGTCTGGTGATTATAAGGGTGTAGATAGTGACGAATATCTGTCAGGTTTTATGAAAGAAGATCGGCTGTTACCCGTGGTAACATTGGTCATATATTTTGATTCAAAAGAGTGGGATGGCCCGTTATCTATTCATGAAATGTTTGATAAACAGGATGCGAGGGTGCTTGCGCTGGTTCCTGATTATAAGATTAACTTGCTTGCACCGGCTTCGATAGAAGATGAAGATTTTGGAAAATTCCAGAGTTCTTTGAAAGAAGTGTTGTCATTTATCAAGTATGCAAGAGACAAGGATGAATTGAAAAAGGTATTGGATGCAGACGAATCTTTCCGCCATTTGGGGAGAGAAGAAGTGGATGTATTAAATGCCTGCGTAGGTGCAAAGATAGCAGTCAAAGAAGGTGAGGAGGCGATTGATGTGTGTTTGGCAATACAACAAATGAATGAGGAAGCGGCTCAGAAGGAAAGAATTTCTACACTGTCCGCTAACATTAAGAACCTTATGGAAAAAATGGGATGGTCTGCGGAACAGTCTATGGATGTATTAAGCGTTTCCGACAGTGACCGAAGGGCGCTTTGGCAGTTGCTTAAATAAAATGCAGAATGAGCCGGGCAGTATCAATCAAACAGATACTGCCCGTTTTTTACACTAGGAAATATCATGATTTGGGGTACGGTCAGATTCTAACGTATGTGGCTGTCCGAGGATGCTGTCCACATTGTAGCAGACTGTCCGTAGCTCTTGCTGGTATTCCTTGAAATAATGATAGGTGTCATATTGGGCTGACCGCTTTATGGTCAGTTTTTCTTTTTCAGCCTTTAGTGACTTCATGGATGGAATTTTCCCATCAGCATTTTTCTCTTTTAAAAATTTGACTGCAGATTCATAAAGCTCAATTTCCGTCTGGTGTTCCTGACGGAATTTTTTCTTATTTCTGGATTTCAGCATTTGTGCAAAACCCGGTTTGTTGGCAAGATACTGTCCAGTATAATGAATCTGTTGATTGATATTTTTTAAACTTGCTTCGGTAGCCTTGACTGCTTTCCTGGATTCCTTGCACTTTTCAGAAATATCATCAAAAGTCAGTTGTAGATTTTCCCTGGTGTCATAGTGGTGCTCCTGCACATAGGCAATGGTTTTCGCCATTTGCTGTAAGTTAGAGATCTTTATTTTCTGTGCATAGGCATGACTTTGCTGCGCCTTCACATTGTTCTGGAGGTCAACAACCAGTCGTAAATCGGACTTAATAAATAGGATAGCAACCGGATCGGAAGAATAATCATAATCAGGATTGTATTCAAAAAAGCTGTGTTTCTTTTCTTGCGGATTGGCAGGAGGTTCCGGCAAATGTTCTGTTTCTGAAATGTCCGGTGTCTCCTCCAAACGATTCTGGTTTTGTTCAAATAATTACATGAGGTAATCTTTGCAGTAATGTGTCCCCAGTGCCCGGTCAGTGATATTCCGGTCACGATCAGGGTGGAGATAACTAAAACGTCCCCTGCGGTCTGTAAGCGTGATATGATATTTTTCCCTCAGCCCGTTTTTGAAATCTTCCAGATTTTTTGATTGGGAAGCGATGTCTTTTATGGCATCCCGTAAAAATTGTTTCTGCGTTTGAAAGGTTGTCCGGCGTGGCTTCATGCCATCGGCTATAATCTGTTCGTTGCGCTTATCCAAATTTTCCTGTCCTCTGCGGGCTGCCCAGTATTCCTTCTGGGTGATTTTATTCTTTGATGGGGAGAGCAGATCAACCTGATAAAGATTTTCCCTGTGGCATATATCCATGACCGATTGCTGCAGGTGTTTCAGATAATCATTTGTTAAATGGTGCTTGTAGCCGGCACGGCTGTCACAGGGTCGCTCCATGAATGGTTGTTGTTCAACATCCAGTTTGCGGAGAGAGTTAATAATAATATGGACGTGGATATTTCCGCTTCCATTGTGACCGTCCGTATGCGTACAGACGAGAGCCTGATGACCGGGAAAATTCTTTTTTGCATATTCCATTCCCAGGGCTTGTGCCTGTTCTTCGGTCAGGCCATGATCGTCTTTATCCTTCGGATCAAAGCTTAAAATGTAATGATGGGATTTGATGTCAGCATAGTGCTGGTTTTTGTGATACTGGGCGTTGAGCTTTTCGCACTCTTTGTCAAAGAGCATAGGCTCGCAGTTAATGCCGTCTATGTAATATTCTTCCCTTAATATCATGTGCCCGTTTTCGTTCAGGATGGGCTTCATGGTGAACTCATCATGCTGGAACAGCATATATTCAATGATCTGACTGTAATCAGCGTTTTTGCTTGCGATATGTTTCAACACTGCCATGATAATTACCTGCCATTTCTGCAATCTCTTTTCTCATATCAAAAATCTGAGAGATACATTCATGTATTTCATCCTGCATTGCCTTTGAGCGGATGCCGCCCATGTGGAAATACCGTGCGATCTGATTTAGGTTGCTCCCAATTTTTCCAAACTCTGCGGTCAGCTTTTGTAGCTCCGGCACATCGGCAACCACTTCATATGTAATGTTCACCATTCCATGTAATAACTGTTTGCGGATGTAAGCGGAACGTGATAAGCCTGCCTCATACGAGACTCTGGTTATTAACTCAAACTCTGCATCTGACAGACGAAGGGTAATGTGGTGGGAGCGTTTTATTTCTGTGTCTTTTTCTGGTCTTGCCATAAGCTCTCCTTTACTTTGTATTTTTTTATCTTATCCCGAATAATTGGGGATAAGGATGCTTTTATGCGTCAGCATACCCGGCATACGCTGTATGACGCTGCGAACACAATTTTTGTGAAAGCCAAATAGCACAATCTCATTGTGTGCAGCAACCGAGGGAATGGGGAGCCGGAATCCCCATCAAGATATGCCAGGTGCGCAAAAAACCATGAAATGGGTTTTTGTGTCACATAGGCGAATCTTGCCCTGGAAAAGAAAATCCCTCTCATATATCCCTATCGTGATTATTCTAAAACTTGGGAGCCATTAATTTAAAGCTTGAGAGCCACCTGAAATCTGTTCTTATTTTAATGCTTGGGAGCCGCCTATAGATACAAGATATAGTTGTAGTGAAAGTACCGTGAATTATCCAGAGTAATTTAGAAATGTTCCTTAATATGATTGAGAAATAGCAAAAGCAGACCTATAGCCAATTATGATGATATGAAATTCCGAGAAATCTTATTTTACCAGCATATCCTTTTGGGAACGAAAGAGGGCAGAACCTTTGATGACCGGATCCACCCTCTTTTTGTCTATTGATCGAATCGACGAGACAAGCTTTATTCATAAAACTTGGACAAAGCTTAAAAAGACAGCTTCAGTTTAACGACAAATAAATTTCACCTTATATTTTTCTTTCTTACTTCATTGAAGATCTGAAGTTCGGAAAGTGCCTCCATGATGGCAAGCTCTGAGATCCCTTCAACAGTGGTTCCTGTTCCCGGATCAAATAATTCCTGCTCTGCATCAGCCCTGTAATCGTAAGATTTCAGTTCAGCTGTATACCATGTCAGGATTTCATCCCTCAAATTGTCCGCCTGATCAAGCAATGCTTGTAGATTTAGTATTTTTTGTTGAATATCCTTGGGAATGGACGGTTCGTCTAACTTTATCTTCATTAAAAACCTCCTGATAAAATATAATAAATGTTGCAGCATCTGGGGAATCACCAGCGTTTCCTGTTAATGGTTGGCTTATCGTCTGCCGCATACAAAAATAAACCTGCGTGTTTATGCGTTTAACGACTCCATAAGTTTTCTGGCTTTTTGGGAATCATACAGCTTTCTAAGGTTATTATCGGTAGTCGGTATGGAATAAGAGTTATGTATGATCCTGTCCATAATAGAATCGGCCCGGGTTCCGCCGCCTAACCGTTCATGCCAGTCACAGACTTTGTACTGCCCGACAAAGATTGTCGGATTATTTCCACAACGCTGTTCTACTAACTCATATATGAATTTTGATTCTTTCTCATTGATCTTATAATTCAGCCATTCATCTATGATCAGCACTTTATAGTTTCCCAGTTTCTTCCGGTATCGTACCTGCTCTCTGAGGTTATCTTTGTGAGCTTGAAAATGTCCCAGCATATCCGGCATTCTGATATAACATGTCCGAAGAGTCTGTTTACACGCTTCTACGCCCAGGACACATGCAAGATATGTTTTCCCAGCTCCTGTTGGGCCTGTAATGATCAGGTTTGTTGCAGCTCCTACGAATCCCATAGTTGCAAGATTGGCGATCTTTTCCCTGCTGATATCCCGTGCATCGCAGTCTAAAGTTTCAAGGCTTGCATTGGGATACTTTAAATCCGCATTCTTTGTCAGCCTGGCAATCAGTCTGTTCTGCCGTTCTGTGATCAAAGCCGAAAGCAGGTGTTCCAGTCTATCATTATAATTCAGGTCGACAAAAGATACTTCTTTCTCCTGAGCCTCAATCACAGCCACTAAATCACTCAGTTCTAATACTGACAATTGCTTTTTTATCTCTGTATTCATAAATTTCCATCCTTTCTATAATAATCCGCACCTCTTATGATTCCTTGCTTCTGAGCTTTTATGTTCTTATTTGTAAGATCCTTTTTTCTGTTTTTTGCAGCCTTTTTCACATAAGGCATAAGCGTGTTATAGGTAATCAGATAAAAGTCTTTAAGAGCCAGGCTGCAGGCCGTTTCGAGGATGTCTTTATCATATACACCGACGATATCCAATACAGTCCTTGCATCTACAAGAGCCTGTTCTTTTACTTTTGCATTGTCATACAGCCTGCCTATCACGGTCCTTGTACTGTTGCCGATAGCCTCTGCCTTATTCAGCGTTGATTCCATTGTATCCGGAGTGTATATTGGATATGGAAGATGGGACATCTCTGTTCTTTTCGCATTCCGGATGCCTCTGGGAATACGTTTATGCTCAGCTATCAATTTATGTGAGGCGTAGATAGAAACAAGAGAGCTGTTATACTGTACATCAACGTATTTGTTTATGTAACTACTTGGAACAGAGTATTGTCCCTTGTGAAACCATATGTGGGAATTCGGACCTACTTTGTGATTATATGACCACTCACAGATCTCAAATGGAAGCATTGGCAGGGTTCTCAGATATGGTTTTTCTTCCAGCTCATAAATTGCTTTTCTACTGCCGTTTCTCTTTTGGAAGGGTTTGTCATTTAGC
>Ga0137306_104110_pt1 | contig 10242 bp, 10 predicted proteins | sample Inofroosms_March_FD_97187 | JGI IMG/M metagenome (GOLD analysis project Ga0137306, IMG submission 97187) | Mouse cecal microbial communities from Vienna, Austria - N-Acetylneuraminic and N-Acetylglucosamine D2O microcosms_March | ecosystem: Host-associated > Mammals > Digestive system > Large... | reverse complement strand
CACATATAGCTGGTGCTTCCCGCCCCGTCCATCCCAGATTACCTCCACAGAGGCCTCATCCGCCTGGATACCCGGGTATTCCAGCAACCTTTCTTTCAGGCAGCCATACATCAGCACCAGGTATTTCTCACAGCACTGGATGATCCAGCCAACCATGACCTGACAGGAAATATTCATACCATTCCAGCTGAATTCCTGCTCAATCCGGTACAGCAGCAAATAGTAATAGACTTTATCACTGATGTCATGTTCCTCCAGCCATTGTTTCACTGTTTGTTCTTTTGGACGGCTCTGACATTGTTCGATGATTTGTCTCCAATGTGCGAACTGGATCTCATGTGTACTTTTATCCATTACCCAGACCTCCTGCTTGAAAAACTAAGTAGTTTTATGAGTTTCTTCAAGTATGACACAGGATTGTAGTAAATACTAGGCGAATGGTTTTACGTTTACAACACCAGAGATGCTGCTGAGTGATATTGAAGAATTCAACATTTTTCAATCCACAAGGCCCTCACGGGCCTCGACTGAGTGCTGGCGTCAAGGGCGCCCGTGTCAGCGTATTTCAATCCACAAGGCCCTCACGGGCCTCGACGCTGAAAGCCGCGAAGCGTATCAATACTTTTTAGAATTTCAATCCACAAGGCCCTCACGGGCCTCGACCTGGAGCGTTCTTATAAGCGGAACCGTACCCGGACATTTCAATCCACAAGGCCCTCATGGGCCTCGACACGGAGCGGGCCGGCGGCCTGACACCCAATACCGCCATTTCAATCCACAAGGCCCTCACGGGCCTCGACGTTGTGGATTTCATGAGAGGAGGAGACAAGTGGCATTTCAATCCACAAGGCCCTCACGGGCCTCGACGATGTTGGAGAAGGATTATAAGGCTGGGTTGAATATTTCAATCCACAAGGCCCTCACGGGCCTCGACCCTCTACCTCGGATATGCGGCCATTATCGCGGTATTTCAATCCACAAGGCCCTCACGGGCCTCGACTCCGATTACAAGCTGCCTCCGAAAAGGGCACGATATTTCAATCCACAAGGCCCTCACGGGCCTCGACAACTTTCGCCCCGGCTGAAAATACGTGAATATCTATTTCAATCCACAAGGCCCTCACGGGCCTCGACCACTCTAACCAGAGAAGTTGTATTACTTTCTAAAATTTCAATCCACAAGGCCCTCACGGGCCTCGACCGCAATTTTCACCAATTTCTTCCAGCTTTTCTTCATTTTTCTAAGCATAATGCTTCATTTTTCTAATTCACCTTCCCTTCCCTATCCAAAAATCCCTATTTTCTATGCCCTCATTCCCGCTTTTTCAAGTGCGAATATTCCAACCTTTCCATGTCCACTTCACATCCGCACTAAAAAATCAACGGTTCTGCCACATCAAATCCAGGCTTTGCCCCTATATGCTCCACCTTATTTTTATATTGGTTTCCCAGATTATAAAATCTCAGGCTGTCTTTATCTTTATCAATAAGCCCTTCTAAAATTGCTTTTACCTGTCTGTATTTTGCTGCGTCCAGATTGCATTCAAATACAGAATTTTGCACACGCTGTCCATAATTTACACATTGCTTTGCCACCTTTCGCAAACGTGCTTTGCCTGCCGCCGTCTCTGTATTCACATCATAGGTAATCAAAACCAGCATTCTCACCACCTACTTCCATAAAAACGAAGGATATTCATCCAGATCTCCGCGTAAAAACCTGGACAGCAAAAGAGCCTGGACATAAGGAACCATTCCCCATTCGATCTTTTCATCTAAGAACGGATGTTTTATGGTTTCTGCCTTTTTTTCCTGCCAGAAAGCCAGAAATTGTTTTCTGGTATCATCCTTCATAAGCACAGCGCCGTCTTCTTTTTTTTAAAAGCCCTCTGCTCCGATCATTCGCTTATTGATCAATGTCAATACAAAGCGGTCTGCCATGACGGCACGGATCTCCTCCATCAAATCCAATGCCAATGACATTCTCCCCGGCCGATCGGTATGAAAGAATCCCACATATGGGTCGAGTCCGACTGCCTCTAAGGCGCCGCCGCACATTCCCGCCAGCAATGTATATGCAAAAGAAAGCATCGCGTTTGTCAAATCCATGGGCGGCCGTTTACTTCTTCCATGAAAATAAAAATCCTGCTTCTGCTGAAGGATCAAATCATCAAATACGGAAAAATAGACAGAGGCGGCCTCCCCTTCCAGTCCTAACAGCTCTTCTGCCGAATGACTCCCGCGAATTTTCGGTATACTGGCCGCCAGAAAAGAAGACTTCTTTTTTAATTTTTCTGCATCCAGTCTCAAAGGATAATCTCTGGCCGCCCGCTCCAGCACCCAACGGGAATTGTATACTTTCGCCGCAATAAAATTCCTCGCGATCCCCAGGGACTGCTCTTGATTGTCACTGACCCGGTACTGCTCTTTTCTCAGCGTGACGTTTCCTCTGACTTCCCCGGAAACTCTGGCCAGAAAGCGGCCGCCGGGTGAAAGGAAGGATAAGTCAATGCCTCTTTTGGCACAGGCGCCCATCAATGCAGGGCTGGCTCCCGGATATCCAAAACTCACAACCGCTTCCAGATTATGCAGAGGAACCCGGCCGATTTCTTCGTCCTGATTCTTAACCACAATATTTTCGCCATCCAACGACAAATATCGGTCCTGTGCCGTCACATAAAGTGTGTTAAGCAGCCTTTTCATGACTCTCCCTCCTCCTTTGCCGCCAGCGTCCGTTCCATATAGGCTTTGGCCGATTTTTTCTTTCCCAGTACAGGAAGGCAGACATCCCGCAGAGAACACGCATTGCAGCTTTTGGTCCATTTCACACGGGGTGTATGGCGGCGGCTGTAATACTCATGCATTTCCAAAAACATTGCCTTTACTTTATCACGCAATTCTTTGCTGATCTCCACCTTTGTTCTGCGTCTTGTCTCACCATAGTAAAGATATCCCCAGGGAATCTGACAGCAAAGCATTTCTTCCAGGCACAAAACCTGTGCTGTCAACTGCAGCGTATCCACATCTGTAACCTTGGGCCTCCCTCTCTTATATTCAACCGGCACCACCTGATACAAACCGCTCCTCCCGGTCAGGGAAATTCCCTCATCGCTGCGGTGAAATTCTACAATATCACACTCTCCGCTGATTCCCAATTCTCTGGATTGTATGGGCATCGCCCTGCTGATGATACAGTCGCCCCGTTTTTCCACTGCCGAAGCATCATGCGCCTTCAGATGCATCAGTTTTCCTTCCACGGTTCTTACATTTTCCTGCCACTGCAGTTCAATATAGGCCAACGCCCACTGTCTCCGGCAAAACGCAAAATGCTGTATACCGGAAAGCTGGAGAAAATCCTCCTCTTTATACAAGATCATACACCTCTGGTTTCACACAAGGCAGATCTGCCAGATGAATCTCATAATCAGCAAACGATTCCGGCCTGTCCTTCTTTTCCTTAATCTGAATACTTCTATGTATTTTCGCGGTGGATACTGCCGGCGTCTTTTCCTCATGCTGCCACCAGTACAGACGGCATACCTCCATACTCCCCTCCGGCCGCGCCGATGAAGCGTCATTTTCAAACAGCGTTTTCAGTGCTTCCTTCAGAAGTTCTGCGTCCTCCTGAGAAAATCCCGTCTTTTCTGCCAGTTGAACATTTACGCTTCCTTTTATTACATAAAGGCCAAAACCGACCCGATGTTTTGTCCCCATCGTATCCGGCCCCTTTCCTCCTTTTCCATCCTCACTGTTCACGCTTTTTATAATCTTCATACTGACAATATCCACCGGAGACACGCTGACCGCCTGCTGAACCGATACCGGGCCGCGGACTCCTACCGATACGTTCCCCTCCTTCCCCCCCCCTTAAACGCAAACACCTGCCCGAAGGCTCTCACATCAATCCACTCCCTGCATGCAGCCTGGCTGAACTGATCCCGATCCGGATTTTTATTCTTGCTTAAGATTGCCTTCAGCTCCGCGCACCCTTCTGCACGGGCCTTCAGACTGGTAAATCCGTCATCCGCCCGATCATCTGACTGGACAAATACACGCGCTCCCAAATCCTGAAACCGGTTTCTGATTTTCCGCTTAATGCATACATCGGATATCTCTCCATACCCGTCAAAACTTTCTCTGGGACGGTTTCCATTCAGGGGATCTCCATTGGGGTTTGCGTTGGTTGCGGATATCAGCACTGCAAAATCAATTTTTCCTTTTAAATTCGTCATACTCTCACTCCTCTTCTTTCTATTCATTTGCCGGTTTCTGCTTCAGCGCCAATGCCTGACTGTGAAATCCCAATAAATACAGTCCGCCCAGACTCTCGTCCTTCTCATATGCCTCAACCGTAAATCGATCAAAAATTTCCTCAATTAACTTTTTGTACGCCATACGCTCGGCCGGTTTCAGTTTCCCCCAGTAAGGCTGCAGTTTCTCCTCCAGAACCTTCCAGGTACGCATAGGCTTCTGAGCAAATACCGCCATATACCGCTGCGCATTTGTCTCACGCCAATCATCCTTATCATAAGTACGGTACTCTACCCGATCTGCCACTGCCAGCAATCGTCCAAACAGATAATCCCTCTTATCACACCCTGTATCCAAAGCCACCTTCCATACCTCCTTCCCATGGTACTCATATCGCTGTTTCTTCACAAAGGAACATGCCACTGCCAAAATTCGTTCCCGGTTATACCGTTCTTTAAAAGTCATCGGCGAAGAAGCTCTCTGCACGGCCAGCCTCACCAGATCCAACGGAATTTTCCGCTGCTCTGAAATACACGGCAAAAGCCTCTTTAACACCTCTTTGTACAGGTGCTGATTGTTTTTTCCCGTAATCGTCAGCCTGCCTTTTTGCTCTGTGCCATACAAAGCTTCTGCAATTTCATCAACCCCAACCATCCCCTGAAAGGTAAACGGCCCGCCGTTTTTATATTTTACATGCTGCCATTCACAACTCATATGCCAGTACGAAATATTTTCCAGATAGGTACTTGACTCAAACTGTTTGTATTCTGTCATGGCCAGCCGCCCAGGGGTTGCGGAATCCAATGCCAGCAGTATGGTTCTGGATGCCTGGCCCAGACACGTTCCATATCCCCGCATCGCCGCAGCAAACTTAGAAGCCCCGATCTCATCCGTTCCCAGATATTCTGTTTGTTGTTCTTCTTCCTCTCCCCAGCCTTCATAGTCCTCACATATCTCATTTGTGTCTGCGTGCAAACCCGGCAAAGGTTTCATATCCGATTCCCAGATCGCCACATACAGGCCGTTCCAACTATACCCCTGCTTGCGGATAATCCACTTCAAAGCATTATGTGCCTTTTGAGAGTCCTCATATCCTATGGAAAACGCCTGGGATTTATCAGAAAACCGGCCGCGAAACGTAAAGTTCTTCTCATCGTTGGACGAAATCAATTTTGCTCCGTCTCCTTCATTCCGAATTTTTTTCGGCTGAAGAAACGACAGCGCTTCCACCTTTCCAGACAAATAAGACAGCCCCTTTTCCGCCGGGAGAGAACGGTAATATTCTATAAAACATTGCTGAAGCGTCCTGTCTCTCCAACATTCTGCACAGCTGTTTCCCAACCTGTCCGCCAGCGCCGCCTCATCCAGTTCCTCTGGATGCCAGACCCGAAACCTCACAAAGGCGTCTTCCTGGGCAACCGCCTGTATTTTTTCTTTCTGTGCAATCTTTCCATGGTCATCCAGGCGGATCACTCCGGCGCCAGCCAGATCCTGAATCAGGCTCCCTTTTCTCAGATACCGGTAGATACTGTTTACCTTCTCATGGCTGTATTCCGATTCGCTCCAATGTTGCAACGCTTTTATGTACATCTGATAATTCTCTGAAAAATCCTTCTCTTTCCCATCTTTGTCGCCGCCATAATAGTCCATATAATCTCCGGCCAGGTACTTCAGATTATCACACAGCGGATGAGGTGCCTTTTTGTCTCCTGTACGGCTTCCGGATTCCGCCGTAGCCGGAATGACCGTTAGTTTGTCCTCCTCTGCCACAGACTCCGCAGAGATAAAATTGCCGTCGGCGTCAATGGTAACCGTAATCTGCGCCGTTACCGTGGTATGAGAAATCGGAAGCAGCACCAGACTCGTCTTTTCAATCCCTTTTCTGGTCTTTCTGTCAACCGTTTGGATTTCACCGGCAAGATCCTGATTTTTTTCATACAGATCATAAAGCTCGTTCAGCCAGTTCACAGCCCCGCCTCCTCGTCACTAAACTCTTCTGCGCCGCAAAAATTTCCCTGGTGGAATGTTTTTATTTCCATCTCTTTAATGTGCCGTTTTTCCACGCACTGTTCCGGACGTAGAAATTTAACCTCTCCTCCTCTTGTCATCCTGGGATGCCAAAAACGCACGGTCAATTTCCCTTTATCCTCCGGCAAAACCGCTTCATCTGCATAGGTAATTCCATGATACAGAAAGCCGTAAGCAATTTCTCCGTCCAGATCGTCATAAGCACTTTCTCCTTCCCCGAACACACACGGCTCCACATATCCCTGACATTCCCTGGTCCCGAGAAACACATCCCGCCTTCCTCCGCGGGCAATCATCCGTCTGGCAATATTATGATGTTTATGTTCATTCCTGTCCGCTTCCAACTCCGGCCGGTTTTCATTCCATTCAAAATGAGCACGCACCTGATAACAGACATTTTTCAGATACGTGTAATAAGCCAGCTCATTCTTTTTATTTGTTCCGCTTTTTCCATTATAACAAATCGGCCGGATTCCTTTGGTCTCTGTCCGAATCGGATTCATGACACGCACGGCGTCAATGATCCATATAAATGTTGGTTTCCAGTAAATGCTCTGCAGGATTCCCTTCAGCGCCTCATAGGTGGGAATATGGTAAGAACATTTTTCTCCTCCCACCCTGGTGACAGGATCCGAAAACAGCGCATAATCCCCGCTCACCTGAAACTCAACCGTATTCCGATACTTCAAATTGATTCACCTCCCTGCATATTACATACTTATCAGCTTCATACCCACCGGCTCTGTGCTGACGCCGGTCTCCTTGCTGTAATAGCTCATGCTCAAAACATTGACAAGCCCTCCGCACACAGGCGTAATGGCCCTGCCCAGTTCATTTTTCATCTGTTCCGAGATTCCAACTGACGCCAGCTGCAGCCTCCGCAGAATTTCCTTTTGCCGTCTGTAAAGAATATAGGGATTCTGAAGTTCCTCCAACATAGAAACAACCTCCTCGTCATACTCCACCACCACATTCCTCTTTCCTTCTTCAGAAATGACCTCAAACTGATCGCCGGCGGTTCTAAAGGACTGCTTCATCATGCTTTTCAAAGGTTTCCCCATATGGCGCCTGTACTGGCGCTTTGCTGTCTCATTCTCTGAAAGCAGGTCCACCAGAGTCGTATCCGCACCGTGTACATTGACGCAAAACTCCGTCTGCCTCGTCTGATCCCTCAGATATCTGAGATAGTACTGCTCTTTTGCTTTTGCCGACAGCAAATCCCTGCCAACTGTTTCCGGAGCCTCCTTATAGCAGCGCAAAATTTCCTCCATGGCAGTTTGTGCGGTTTTAATCTCTGTAAGGCGGGAAACGCGTTCTGCCTCATCTGACATTTTTACAAGATAGACATTTCCGTTGGCCCATGCTCCATGGCGGTTGCACCGCCCCGCAGCCTGTATCAGATTGTCCAGTCCGGCAAGAGAACGGATCACACATCGAAACGATAAATCCACCCCCGCCTCGATTAACTGAGTGCTGACGCATATCACCGGCTTTGGGTGATCCTCTGTCTCCAGACACTCTTTAAGTCTGTCCAGGACTTCCCTGCGATTCAGTGCACACATATTTGTACTCAAATGAAACAGCTCTCCCGCCCGGTCAGAATGCTTTTTCAAATAGAGATAAAGATTCCTGGCGCATGTCTTGGTATTTACAATTACCAGGATCTGCTTTTCCACAGCAAACTGCTCCAGGACAAAATCCCCCAGTTCCTCCACGGTCAGGCCGCCCGGTTTTATCTCTGTCCGGTCAATCAGCGTAACCCGCCGGAACGCTTCATCATAGCGGACATAATCTTCCACCAGCTCCTTAGGGGGAAGCAGTCGATTCTTCGGAAGTTTGTCAAAGACCGGCTGGGTGGCGGAACATAAAACAACCGTTGTATCACAGAAGGTCGTGAGATAATTTACGGCTAAATTAAACAGGCTGATGGTGCGGACAGGAAGCGCCTGTATCTCATCAAACAGAATCATGCTGCCGCATAAACTGTGCATACGGCGGACGCTCCCTGTTTTTGCGGAAAATAGCGTATTCAAAAACTGCACCGCCGTCGTGGCGATCACCGGACTCATCCAGTTTTCTGTCAACCGCCCATATCGCTCCTGTGCCTCTTCTGTGTCAGAAATCACATTGCAGTGATGTTCCAAAACAAGCTCCGCCTGTCCGACGGCCTGACGGATCGTTTCCGAATTTTGCTCCAAAATGCTTGTAAAGGGAGCCACATAGATGATTCGCTGCTTACCAAATTTTTTTGCATGATGAAGGGCAAAACGCAGACCGCTCAGGGTCTTTCCCGAACCGGTAGGCAATGTCAAACGATAAAGCCGTGTCTTTTCAGATGCGGCGCCAAGGCATGCGTCCGATATTTCTCTCCGAAACTCATCAATTTTTGTTTTAACCGGAAATCTTGATATGTAGCGTTCAAAATGAACAATGCACTGCTGCCAGAGCTGAGCTGTGGCTTCCTCTGTCTGCGGTTCTCTCTTCGGCATACCGTTCATAAACTCCCACGTATTGCTGCGGTCCGCATCGATCAGAAGAGACAGCAGCAGCCGCTCATGCATCCCCATATAAAAGTCCCTGCTCCCGTAAACCCCCGCCGGAGTCTGCTCCATGAACTTTTTTATTTGCCCCATCAGCGTTTTCATGGATTCACGGGCCTTGCTGCACACTGCATTCAGCAGTTCCTTATCCGTATACTGATAAAACCGCTGTCTTACGGGGTCTATTTCAATCTTTTCATGTTCCTGATACTCCTTGCTCTGACGTCTCTCAATCAACCAACTGCCTGTCCCCAAATCAACCGCATCCTGGAGCCCATGGTGCGAATAAATCACGATTTGAATGATCTCTGAAAGGCTGGTCTTCGGCGCCAGCTCTTCCATGAGTATCCCGCCTGCCGTCGAATGATTGACTTCGCCCCTCCGGAAAGGAGATGCCTCCCCCTGGCGGATATATTCCTGGAAACGGTCGCTGTATTTACCGCAGTCGTGAAGCACTGCTGCCAGATAGCTGATGGCAGTCAACGCTTCCACCGTGCAATATGCCTGAGCCAGCTGTGCGGTTTCCTGATTATGTGCAGAGACGGATTGGATCTCTTGCAAATCATCCTTGCAGTGTGCAATATAAGGATCGTCCTCGATGTGTTTTATTTCCATATAATTTTCTCCACCGGCGGTTAATTTTTGTATCATTTAGTCGTATTTTATATATTATCAACAATTTCCATTACATTTTTAATCTATATGTTCTGTTTCTATTGGTTCTCAACATTTCCCATACAAAGCCAGATACTATAAATTTCATTCAGCTCAATATATTGTTCTGCAATTTCCTCCAAGCTGCACTGCGCATACTCGGAAAACATACCTTTTTAAACTGTACACAAAAATTTTCATAGACTCCCTGCTCTTGACATACCCTGACGGTGCTGTTATATAGAAAGCAAGGGCTGGAAGCTCCGAGATGAGCCTACAGCCCTGATCATTATCATAGAAGCTCTGAATTTACAGACTTTTCTTCCCCCCCACTCATCGCATATTGCTCTGGATCTTCTATATATAATCCTCATGTTCTTTAATCCATGCAAGTATCTTATCATATCCAAGACTCCCATTTGCCGTTCCCACTCCCAATTCGATCAATTCCTTTTGAGAATAACTTAATTTTATATAATTTAAATTCAATGTTAATAACATTGCGAGTACACCAATCCTTTTATTTCCGTCTAAAAAAGAATGATTTTTTACCAATGAATACATCAAACGTGCTGCTTTTTCCTCAATTGACGGATAAACTTCTATCCCATCAAAACTACTCAAAATATTAAATACCGCAGACTCCAACAAAGCCCTATCTCTGATCCCATTCAATCCACCTGTTTTTTGTATTAATCTGCTATGAGCCTCTATGATTTCTTCTACTGTCAGTATTATCATTTAGCTAACTCCAAAAATGCCTCTTTAT
>Ga0137306_102737_pt1 | contig 10245 bp, 8 predicted proteins | sample Inofroosms_March_FD_97187 | JGI IMG/M metagenome (GOLD analysis project Ga0137306, IMG submission 97187) | Mouse cecal microbial communities from Vienna, Austria - N-Acetylneuraminic and N-Acetylglucosamine D2O microcosms_March | ecosystem: Host-associated > Mammals > Digestive system > Large... | reverse complement strand
CCGGCCATCCATCACATCAAGATGCAACAACGCCGCCTCACTGCGGTTCACCATTTCCACATCCTGATTAAGGCGGCCGAAATCAGCCGAAAGAAGCGAAGGACTTACTTTAGTCATTACAATTGGGGGGTAGCTTTGGGCTTGAACAAGTTCCACACTATGAAAAACACGCACACAACACCTATGGCATAGCCCACCATCGATATATAGTCATTGTAGTATTCTATCTTCTCAAACAACCGGTCCTTACTTACGAACTGAGCAAGAAACCACCCGAGCCAGCACAGGATCACATTCCAGATAGCGGCTCCGGCTGTTGTGAATATCACGAATTTTCCGAGATTCATGCGGGCCAGACCGGCAGGCAGGCTTATCAGCTGACGTATCACAGGGATAAGACGGCCGATAAACGTCGACACGGCGCCATGTTTGTCAAAATACTTTTCAGCGCGCTCAACTTTCTCCGGATTTATCATACAGATAGACCCGAGACGGCTATCAGCAAACTTATAAATGATAGGACGACCGATCCATATTGCAAGACCGTAATTGATCAGAGACCCCGCCAACGCCCCAAGAGTTGCGGCGCTCCCCACTCCCCATACGCTCATGGTGCCCTCCGTAGCCGCAATATAAGCAGCCGGCGGCACAACAATCTCGCTCGGAAAAGGGATAAACGAACTCTCGATGGTCATAAAAAGGAACACATAGAAATAGCTCATGTGCTCCCAGACTATCTGAAACAGATATGACGCGTCAAAAATCGATAACTCTATCATAGTATATAAACTGATTTTTACTCCGCAAAGTTACGTGTTTTTTATAAATTCTCAACACCCGCTCCATTTTTTCTTTGTAACTTTGCCACAAATATGTTCAAACCATTTTCTTTAAATATAAGCGGAAAGCTTGCGGTGTTCGACAGGCCTGCGGTCATGGCCATAGTCAACGCCACCCCTGATTCATTTTATGCAGGCTCACGTGCGGCATGCACGGCCGAAGTATGCCGGCGCACCGAGCGGATGATAAGCGACGGAGCAGACATAATAGATGCCGGCGCATGCTCCACCCGGCCCGGTTCCGACAGCGTCAGCGCCACAGAGGAGACTGACCGGCTCGCCATGGCATTGCGGGCCATACGAAGCGTGAATCCGGACATACCGGTGTCAGTCGACACCTTCCGGGCTGATGTGGCCCGCCGCTGCATCGAAGAGTTCGGAGCCAATATCATCAACGATATATCAGGCGGCACACTCGACCCCATGATGTATGAGACCGTCGCATCCCTTAAGGTGCCGTATGTGATGATGCACACCAGAGGAACTCCCGAGACGATGCAGTCGCTTTCAGATTATTCCGCAGAGGGCGGTGTGATGGCTGCACTTCTTCGTTTCTTCGCCGAAAAGATCAGCCTTCTGACCGATATGGGAGTCAACGACATCATTATTGACCCCGGATTCGGATTTGCCAAGACCCTTGAACAGAACTGGGAGATAATGCGAGAACTGGAATCGTTCACCGTGTTTCACCGTCCAGTGCTCGCCGGCATATCACGCAAATCCATGCTCACAAAACTTCTCGGCATCACCGCCGAGGAAGCATTGCCAGCCACAGCCATGGCCGGCATGCTTGCGCTCCAGGGTGGAGCATCAATCCTGCGGGTCCACGATCCGGCTCCCGCCAGACAGGCTATAACCATATTGTCGGCAATGCAGCCGGATCTGACCAACCGTTAATCAACAATCCAAATCATATCAGTGGCAAACATAATAAACATAGAGACCTCTACCGACTGCTGTTCGGTGGCACTGACAGGCGACATGGCCGTACTGGCCGATTTCCGCGACCTTCACGGACGGAATCACGCAGAGTTAATCGGCGGCTACGTCAAGCAGTGCCTTGACGCCGCACGCGAACAAGAACGCAAAATCGACGCCGTAGCCGTGTCGATAGGACCCGGCAGCTACACCGGGCTCCGCATCGGGCTCTCCGAAGCCAAAGGACTGGCATACGCTCTTGGCGTACCTCTGATCGGCGTGCCCACGCTCCATATCATGGCCACCAATGTCATGTTTAATCATTTCAACATAGACCTGTCGACCAGATTCGCGCCCATGATCGACGCACGCCGCATGGAAGTCTATACCTGCGTGCTTGACATGTGGCTACGCGAACTGATGCCTGCCGCGCCCATGATCCTTACTCCGGATTCCTACGGGGAGCTGCTGGAGCAGGGACCCCTGCTGTTCATGGGCAATGCCATCGAAAAAGCCCGTACGGTCATCTCCCACCCCAACGCCATCTGGGTGGAAGACATCAATCCTCTGGCCGCCGATATGCTTGCATTGAGCGAGAAAGCTTTCCGTGACGGAAATTTCATAGATGTGGCATATTCGACACCATTATATCTCAAAGACTTTCAAGCAACCACTCCTAAAAACAATATATTATGAACAAATTTTTACATTGCTTACTTGCTATCGCCGCCCTCTCTCCCGGCGCCGGACTGTCAGCCGCAAGCGCCGGACAACTCTCCGTACACGACATCAGCCACATCGTGCCTTCGGCTGAAACCGAAACATCCGGCACTCAAGCCAACACTCAGACGATGACCGTGGGATATTGTCTGGAACCAAGCATATCAATGGGCACAGGAAAAGGCACCCGCATAGGAGGAGCATTGCAGTTGAACGCTGCCACCGTGGCCATGTTTGCTGGCAACAAAATAACAGCGGTTCTCGTGGCCAACGGCTCCACAAAAAGCACAACGACAACATCTGCCCCGATAGAGGTGTTCTGCACTAAAACATTAGACGGAACGCCCATCGCCAAAGCCACCGGCCAGATGGACTACACAAACACAAAAAAATACAACACGTATGAATTTGCTTCGCCCATCACTATCGAAGAAGGCCAACCGCTCTACATCGGATTCATCGCCGAGCAGCAAGAGGCCGATGAATATCCGCTGACTGCCGACGGATATCCCGGACATGATGCCATCAACGAACCCGGCGGCTTCTATGGACTGACAGATGATTACGGGGATTTCGGATGGTCTGTCGGACCGGCAAGCCAATACGGATACCCGTGCGTAAAGGTGATTATCGAAGGTGAATCAATGCCTACCGACATGTGCCGACTCTCTGCCATCGGCGTCCCCTACTCCACCGATCCCGAACAGCCATTTACTGCCGAGATAGAAATCACCAACACCGCAACAAACGAAATAACGTCCGTAGGCATCAGCTACCGTATAGCAGATGGCGAGCCGCAGACAGCCACAGCCGACCTCACGCAACCCATCGGTTACGGCGTGAGCGCAGTGGTGTCATTTCCGGTCACATATCCCGCGGAAGGCAACAACGTGAAATTCGAAGCGACAGTATCTACAGTCAACGGCCGTCCAAACGGAGCGCCCGAGACCATGACCTCCGCATCGACAACGTTCCTGTCTCTGAGCCCTGAAAACGGATTCCAGCGCAACATGGTAGTCGAAGAAGCCACCGGCACATGGTGCGGTTGGTGTCCCCGCGGCATAGTCGGCATGGAAAAGATGAAAGAACTCCATAGCGACGGCACGTTCATACCCATCGCTGTCCATGGCAACTACAGCGCCACTCAGCGCGACCCGATGACATCGTCATCCTACACATCGCTCATCAATAACGTTGGCGGCGGATTTCCCGCATCGCTCATCAACCGCAACAAAGGATACTACGGCATTGTCGACCCCGACTTCGACAACTTCAAGGCCGCATACGCCGACATCGTAAACCGACCGGCTGTGGCCAAAGTCGAAATCGACTCGATCGAACGCAAATCCCGCACCACCGACATATATGCCAAGGTGACATTCGGCATCAGCGAACCCAACGCAACCTACCGCCTTGCCTACGTAATCACCGAGGATGAAGTCGGACCTTACAACCAGTCCAACTACTACAGCTACCTTTCGCAAAACATGCCTTTGGAAGGATGGCAGGACAAAGAACCGTACGTATCAACCATGTATAATGACGTGGCACGTGCTATCAGTTCATACAACGGCACGGCCAACTCCATCCCAGCGTCAGTGACCGCCGGCGAACCTGTCACCCACCGTGGCTCGGTGTCAAGCACTGCTGTCAAAAACTATAAAAACGCCCATTACATAGCCCTGCTGATCAACACCACCACAGGCTGCATTGAAAACGCCGTCCTCTACACACCCTCAGATCCGTCATCCATCACAGATATAGAAGCCGACGCCGATCCAGATGCCCCTGTACGCTACTACAATCTCCAGGGTGTCGAAGTGGCAGACCCTGTCTACGGCCATATATATATACGCAGACAAGGATCATCAGCCACCAAAATACGTTTCTGACCGGCACGTGACCGACAGATAAGACAGCATAGCGCGGCAAGCCCTGCAATTAAGGTCTGGCCGCGCTATATTTACATTTGTAAGGACGGGAATTATTTCATAACTTTGGGGGTATGCAACCGTTCGTACACCTACACGTCCACACCCAGTTTTCCGTGCTTGACGGTCAGGCTTCGGTCACCGCGCTGGTAGACAAAGCCATAGCCGACGGCATGCCGGGACTTGCCATTACCGACCATGGCAACATGTTCGGCATAAAAGAATTCTTCAACTACGTCAACAAAATCAACTCCAAGCGCAAGGACAAAGGCGAAGAACCGTTAAAACCGATTTTCGGATGCGAGATGTATGTGGCCAACGAATCTCTGCTGACCCACACTGACAAAAAAGACACCGGACGCCATCTGGTCGTGCTGGCCAAAAACGAGACCGGCTACCACAACCTCATCAAACTGGTGAGCCGCTCATGGACCGAAGGCTTCTATTCACATCCACGTACGGACAAGGCCGACCTCGCCGCCCACTCCGAAGGGCTGATCGTCTGCTCGGCATGTCTCGGCGGCGAAGTGCCCCGGCTCATTCAGGCCGGACAGACCGACGAAGCTGAGAAAGCTATATTATGGTTCAAAAACACGTTCGGCGACGACTACTACATCGAACTGCAGCGCCACAAAGCCACAGTGCCGCGTGCAAATCACGAGGTCTATCCCATTCAGCAGCACGTCAACGAGGAGCTTGTCAAGCTGGCGCGCAAGCACGACATAAAAATCGTGGCCACCAACGATGTGCACTTCGTCAACGAGGAAGACGCCGAAGCCCACGACCGCCTTATATGTGTGGCCACCGGCAAGGACCTCAACGACCCCAAACGCATGCTGTACTCCAAACAGGAGTGGATGAAATCGACCGAAGAGATGAACACCCTCTTCGCCGACATACCCGAAGCGCTGGCCAACACTGTGGAGATCCTTGACAAAGTCGAGACATATACCATCGACCACAAACCGATCCTGCCCAACTTCCCGCTGCCCGACGGCTTTACCGACAACGACGACTACCTGCGCCACCTCACATATCAGGGAGCACACAGGCGCTGGGGCGAAAACCTGACCGAAGAGCAGATCGAACGCATCGACTTCGAGCTGCAGACCATCAAGAACATGGGATTTCCGGGCTACTTCCTGATCGTGCAGGACTTCATAGCCGCCGGACGCCGTCTGGGCGTGTCGGTCGGCCCCGGCCGAGGATCGGCCGCAGGATCAGCCGTGGCCTACTGTCTTGACATCACACAGATCGACCCGATCAAATATGACCTGCTGTTCGAACGTTTTCTGAACCCCGACCGTATATCACTGCCTGATATAGACATTGACTTCGATGATGACGGACGAGCCGACGTGCTGCGTTACGTGACCGAGAAATACGGAGAGGAAAAGGTGGCCCGCATCATCACTTACGGCACCATGGCTGCCAAAAGCGCTATAAAAGATGTGGCGCGCGTGGAGCAGCTGCCCTTGCCTGAAAGCAACCGTCTGGCCAACCTTGTGCCCAAACGCATGCCGGAAGTCAACGGCAAGGAACTGAAACCGACACTGAAAAACTGCTACGAGCATGTACCCGAATTCCGTCCGGAACTGAGCAGCGACAATCCTGTGGTGCGCAACACACTGAAATATGCCCTGCAGCTCGAAGGCAACGTGCGCAACACCGGCGTACATGCCTGCGGAGTGATCATATGCCGCGATGCAGTGACCGACTGGGTGCCGCTGAGCACCGCCTACGACAAAGACGGCACCAAAATGCTCGTCACCCAGTATGAAGGCTCCGTGATCGAAGACACCGGGCTGATCAAGATGGACTTCCTCGGCCTGAAGACTCTGTCGATAATAAAAGAAGCCTTGGCCAACATCAAGCTCACACGCGGATTCGACCTCGACATAGACACGGTGTCCATCGAAGACCCCAAGACATACCAGCTCTACAGCGAAGGCCGCACCACCGGCACATTCCAGTTCGAGTCAGCCGGCATGCAGAAATATCTGCGCGAGCTCCAGCCGTCGACATTCGAGGACCTAATAGCCATGAACGCACTGTATCGTCCGGGACCTATGGACTATATCCCCGACTTCATCAACCGAAAACACGGCAAAAGCCCGATCGTATATGATATACCGGTGATGGAGCAGTATCTGAAAGACACATACGGTGTCACGGTCTATCAGGAGCAGGTCATGCTTCTGAGCCGTCTGCTCGCCAACTTCACCCGCGGCGAGAGCGATACGCTGCGCAAGGCCATGGGCAAGAAGCTCATCGACAAGATGAACCACCTGAAAGGTAAATTCATGGAGGGCGGACAGGCCAACGGCCACAAGGCCAGCGTGCTTGAAAAAATATGGGCCGACTGGGAAAAATTCGCATCATACGCATTCAACAAGTCGCATGCCACATGCTACAGCTGGGTAGCCTTCCAGACAGCATATCTCAAAGCCAATTATCCGGCCGAATACATGGCGGCGGTGCTGTCGCGCAACATCAACGACATCACCAAGCTCACCAATTTCATGGACGAATGCAAGGCCATGAAAATATCCGTAAAAGGCCCCGACGTCAATGAATCCATCGGACGGTTCGGTGTGAACCAGGCGGGCGACATCCGTTTCGGTCTCGCCGCCATAAAAGGCATCGGCGTCAATGTGGTCGAAGGCATCATCAAAGAACGCAACGAAGGCGGACCATTCACTTCCATACACGATTTCATCGAACGCGTGGATATGGGCTGCGGCATCAACCGGCGCACGATCGAATCGCTTGCTCTGGCCGGCGCGTTCGACTGCTTCACCGATATAAAACGCGAGGACTTTTTCGAGACAAACAACCGCGATGAATCGTTTTCCGAACAGTTAGTGCGGTACGGACAGCTCTTCCAGCGCGACAAACAACAGCAGGCGGCATCGTTGTTCGACGACGTAGCCGACCAGTCGCTCACCACGGCCGGACGGCCGCCGGTCAAACCGGCCGTTCCATGGCCCGACGCCGAACGCCTGGCCAAGGAGCGCGAGCTCGTGGGCATGTATCTGTCGGCCCACCCTCTCGACCCATACTATATGGATCTGACCTACGGCACCACATCCATCAAGGATTTCACATCGGAAGAAGCCGAACATGTCGAAAACAAAGAAATAAAACTCGGCGGCATGGTGACCGATTTCCAGACGCGCACCAGCAAAAACGGCGACCCGTTCGGCATACTCCGTCTCGAAGACCTGACCGGAAGCACAGAGTTGCGCCTGTTCGGCCGCCAGTTCTCGGAGTTCAACGGCTACGGAGTGCCGGGAAGCCAGATACTGGTGGTTGGCAAATTCCAGCGCCGTTTCGCCAACGGAGACCTGCGTTTCAACATATCGCGCATAGGACTGCTATCCGAAGAGCGCGGATCAGTGATACGCGGCATTGTGATCAACGTCGACGCCGAACGCGTCAACGAGACCCTGTGTGCCCTCATGCGAGATCACTCCGTGAGCACCGACAAGGATCTCGGAGAACTGCGTCTGCGCATCTACGACTCAAAGATGAACAGGGCGGTCACCCTGAATTCAGGCCTGCGCATTCCGGTCAACCGCGCACTTATCAACATGCTCAACGATCTTGACATAGAATTCACCATATTAAAACGCTAAACCACTCAAAAACATCAAAACAATGGCATTTACATTTACCGACGAAAACGTCAATGAAATCATCGAGTCCGGCAAACCCGTAATGATCGACTTCTGGGCCACATGGTGCGGACCGTGCGTGGGCATGAGCCCTGCTGTAGACACCGTAGCAGAAGAATATGAAGGCCGCGCCGTAGTAGGAAAGTACAACATCGACGAACAGACCGACCTGGCCATGAAATACCGTATTATGTCCATACCCACAATCCTCTTCTTCAAAGATGGCAAAAAGACCGAGCTCCGTCTCGTGGGAGCACAGTCTGTGGAAACCCTCCGCGCCAAACTCGACGAACTTCTGGCTCTCTAAAAAGCGCAGTATCCCGTAACGCACAACAACATGACCCCTGTATAAGCGCATCTGCCGCCGGTACAGGGGTCATGTCATATCTTTACGGCATGGAAACCTACATAACCTTGATCTTATATACCCGCTCAGCGACTTTCACTATATATATTCCGGAATCAAGCTTGATATATGCCGAATCGGAAGATATATCTTCTGTCAGAATCAGATTTCCGGCAATACCATACACAGAACACCGCAGCCCATCGGCGCCAGCGACAACAATGCCGCCATATGAGGGTCCGGCATGCACGTTCTGACGACCATCACTGACTGCCGTCATAGACACACACTCTCCCTCATCCTCCAGAACTATGATCTGTTCAAATGCACTTGTCTTACCGTTCGGATCAGTGGCCTCCCACACCCGGCTCACGGAATAATCGTCACCGCTTTCCGTAAAACGCACCTCCAGCGACCGTCCTCCGGCATAAGCCTTGACATCGGCCACAGGCGGCAGTTCACCATCAGAAACGGTGACATAGCGCTCGGGAATACCGGTAAAGGAGACTGTAGACGCCACTACCTTGAAACCGCCTGTCGAAATCTGCGATGAGCCGCGGTCAGTAAACGGGACAACAGCGGTATAGTCACACGCTATAGATCCGATCACCTCTATCATTATCACCCCGGCCCTCGGCATAATACCCGTTCCGGCATAATTGACCTGACCGATGGCCACATGCGGAAGTATAACCTGACAGCTGCCCGTGTTCGGCGCGGATTCTTTGAGAATATATTTGAATGTCTCACCAAAATCATCCGATAAAGATATACGCACACGGCTGTCATATCCGAACACATCACTGCATGAGTTCCAATTCAGTGTAAGCCGCTGCCCCATATTGTAGGAATACGTGCCCCATGACGTAGACGGCGTCACGGATGTAATCTCAAAAGGATCGCCGGACACCAGCTCCAATGTGGTCTCGTAGGCATCATAACACACCGCATGAGGATCATAAAGAAAAGACTCATCAGATTTCCCTCCGTCACTCACCGACAGCAGCATGGTGTATTCACCGGGAGTGCTGACTCTTCCGCTATAATCATTCTCCACAAGCTTGTCAGCCCCGTCTATCCACTCCAGCCGATACGAAGGCTTAAAGGCCACAACCGGATTCCCGGCAGGGGCATATGGCCGGAATACCGCCCGGCAATCTTCGGGACCGGAAGCGACGTCGACCTGCTGAACGCTGTAGAGCAAGGCATCTCCGTCCGGATCAGATGCCGAAATTTCAAACTTCATATATGAGCCGGCAGGTATTCGATAGTGACGTTTCAGATTCAGTGTATCAATCTGCGGCGGCCTGTTTTCCGACAGAACGGCTCCCACAAGATTGTCGTATGAGGTCCATTCAAGCCCGGACCAATGTATCGTGTCAGTACGTTCAGGATAGTTCAGCACCGACATATAGCCGGAATTGCGGATAGAGCGTATCATGGCGGCACTGACCGAAGAGAAAAAAGGCAACTTGTCGCCATATCCCATGACAGACTGTCCTGCACCCGGTTCGCTGAAATAGGATGTGGTGTTATTCGCCTGCACGTGCAAAGACCCGAACATATGCCCCAATTCATGAACTATAGCCACAAATATAGGGCGCGCCACAGAGCCGCCCTTATAACGTTTCATATACGCGCCCTTTACATATCCTCGTCCATTGACATCCGATACGTCCGCAATCATAAGGCCGACATCATATGAATCCTCCCCAATCAAATCATTGATAATGGATGTGGACTGATTTACGATGGTTATACTGTTGGATGTGTTAGGCGATGAAGACTCATCCATAATAAGCCGAGGGTTATCG
>Ga0137306_104105_pt1 | contig 10249 bp, 5 predicted proteins | sample Inofroosms_March_FD_97187 | JGI IMG/M metagenome (GOLD analysis project Ga0137306, IMG submission 97187) | Mouse cecal microbial communities from Vienna, Austria - N-Acetylneuraminic and N-Acetylglucosamine D2O microcosms_March | ecosystem: Host-associated > Mammals > Digestive system > Large... | reverse complement strand
TTCCGCTCCTCCTGCCCTTTCCAGCATGTTCAGCACGCGCATGGATATTTTCATATAATCCAGCGTATAGGTGTCCTCCGGGTTATATTTGACCAGCTCATGAATCCGCTTCAGATGATAAACCAATGTGTTGCGGTGAATAAACAGCTTTGTCGCGGCGCGGATCAAAGAACGGTCATTTTCCAGATAGCACCGGAAGGTGTCGTATTTTGTATCCTGATACTTCTGCTTTCTTAGCCATAAATTCAGGACATCCGGATGAACGGCAAAAAAACGATCCCAAAGAGAGGTGGACTCGATCATATAATCTATGGCATATTCGTAGAAATCAAAGGTTCCCTCCACAGCCTCCTCACGGCGCATCGCGTAAACGGCCTGGCGCAGCATATAATAAACATGCATGATATCATGCATGATCAGGCTGCAGGAAATATGCAGCCCCATATCTTTTGCAGCCAGTATCAGAAATCCTCTTTCTTCCTCATAGTCGTCCGTATCCACCCGTAAAATAACAATAACCTTTGTTCCTTTTACGATCACCGGACTTCCTGACAGCCGACTTCGAATCGTATCAGTTACCAGACGAATTTCCAGTTCCTCAGCGGCGTCCGGTGATTCCAGAAGAAACAGCTGAAATTTGCTCTTCCGTTTCCATTTAAAAAATGCCAGCTGGTAGGATAATTCTTCCTGAACGGTCAATTTATTTTCCAAAAGCAGGGTAAAACAATCCTCATTGTACGGCATATCCTCATCTCGCTGCTCGGAAAGAGATCGTTTCAGGCCAGAGGCCAACAGCTCCAGAAGCTGCTGATCGCCATAATTCAATTTCCGGTCTCTTTGCAGAACACTAATTCGTCCAAACACCGTTTGGTCAAGAATCAGCGGAACAGAAAGACTGTCATACTGTGCCTGACCGACCCGGCGGTATAAGTGAGGCGTTTCATCCTCCAGACAGATATGGCTCCGTCTGTGGGCCTTGGCCGTATCAACAGAAGCATAATGGTATTTCAGAAGATACGCCCATTCGTCGTCCATACGCTTATCCTTATAATGACTGCTCATGGCCAGCACCCTTCTCTGCCCGTTCAGCAAGGTCATCGGATTGTGAAAAACAGGCCAGCAGCAGTCCAAAACATTTTGATAATCGTATTGTCCGAGATACTGGTTGATTTTCATCTCCCAGTCCTGGTAAAAATCAAAAACATCCTGAATCAGAGCGACACCCTCAGAAAGAGGGATATTTTTCAGACGGATAAAATCATTTTCCTCTGAGTGAAGACATACGACATCCGGGCCGTCCGAAGTAACGACCACACAATTGGTTGCGTTTGCCAGCCTGGCGCTGTTTAATACCTGCGGCGCCTTGTCCTGTATATGTATCTCCAAATCCATAAATTCAAGCCTGTTTGCGATCATCCACATACTCAATTTCATATTGTCACCTTTATCTATATTGTAGGCCGGTAAACTGCCGTTTCCCGTCATTTGATCTATTTTTCCACCTCAATATCTTGTAGTTTATTGTAATATAAACAGACAAAAAAATCAACATCCTGATATAGCGGTACCACACCGCCCATCTTTTTCCCTACACTTTTCGTATTCGAAATACGATGACATTTTTTTATAAAAATTTTATAATATGTTTATGAAATTTATGTTCTTAAATACTTATGAGGAGGTATTTTCATGCCAAAAGAAAAGAAACAATTATCCAAAGCACTGAAAACGTTCTTTGGTGTAGGCGATCTGGGATTTAACTGGATGACAAACATCGAGACTTATTATTTCGCCTATTTCCTGACGAACGTAGCCCAGTTCCCCTTGGCCATGGTTACTATGATCCAGACCATCGGCAGCATAATTGATGCCGCTCTTTCCTGGGTGTATGGCATTATGCTGAACAAAATCAAACCGCTGAAATGGGGACGCTATCGCTCCTGGCTGGCTGTTCTTCCGTGGGTGGTGCCTTTCCTGTATCTGTTGCAGTTCCGGGCATTCGGAAGCGGCATGGGCGCGGCGCTGATTATTATCTTCGGTACCGTATCCAGCCATATCGCATGGAATATTCCATATGTGGCAAACATGGCTATGGTAAACGTGGCATCTGGCAGTGCTGACGACCGGAACGCCCTGAGCTCTGTCCGTACCCTCTGGACATATCTCGCCAGAATGTCCTATTCTTATGTAGGCCCCGGACTGGTGGCGTTCTTTACCGCGAAGCTTTCCGAGCAGAACGCTTATGCCGCAACCGCATTTGCTCTGGGTGCCGCTATGGCCGTTCTGTACTTTACGCATTTTGTGCTGTTCGCCGGCTATGAGGAAACCGGTGCGGAAGAAATCGCCAGACTGCAAAGACAAGCGGAGGAACAGCAGAAATCCGGTCAGAAAACCGCTGGCATCGGAGCCGCCATCGCTTCCAATCCGCAGATTCTCGGCGTTCTGGGCGCTTATTTGTTTTACATGATGTACAGCTTCTGTTATTCCGCTTTTGCCGTATATTACGGACAGTATATCGCACTGGATCCGGGATTTCTGACAAAATTCCTGCTGATTTCCAATATCACGGGCGTGATCGGTTCTGTCGTAAGCCGTAAGGCCGCACAGAAGCTTTCCTCCAAGGGTACGTTCCAGCTTGCTATGATGGGAATCGCCGTTCTCTATTTCTGCGCGTACATCATGAAATCCAATCCGACCATCGTTATTATCCTGATGTCAGTAGGCGGTTTCTTCGCGGCTTTCGCAACGGCCATGACCGTTCCCATGCTGGCAAACTGCTCCATCTACAGTGAGTACAAGACCGGCGTTAACTGCACCGGCGCCGTGATGGGTTTCCTGAACGTTCCGATTAAGGTTGCCGTTATCACCCGCGGTCTTCTGATTTCCACGGTTCTCGGCATCACCGGCTTCAACGCCAGCATCTCCGTAGAAGAAGCATCCGATGCGGTGAAAAACGGTATCGCAGTCGGATTTACCGTTATCCCGGCTATCCTTCTGGTGATCGGTTTCCTGATTATTACGTTCGGTTATCATATCAAAGAGTCCGATATCGAAACCTATTCTGCCGAGATCAAAGCACGCAAACAGGCATAAGACAACATGTATACTATTCAATTACATTTATTTTAAGGAGGATCAAACTATGTTGACAGCAAAAGAAAATCTCTTAGAATGCATCCGCGGAGGCAATCCTGACCGTTTCGTAAATCAGTATGAATTCATTAAGCTTCGCATGAATCCGTCCGGACTGCACAGCAAACGCCCGAAAAAAGGCGAAGCGGACTGCCAGAATGCCTGGGGCGTAACCTACAGCTTCCCGGAAAACGTACCCGCAGGCTTCCCGGTTCACACCCAGGAAAAAGTTGTTATCAAAGATATTGAGAACTGGAAAGAATATGTACATGCGCCTTCTCTTGATTTCCCCGAAGAAGAATGGGCCATGTTTAAAGAGCAGTATGACGCCATCGACGGCACGAAAGCGCTGAAAGCGGCTTTCGTTGCGCCCGGTCTGTTCGAGCAGTGCCACCACCTGGGAGAAATCTCCGCCACACTGATGAACCTTGCCATGTATCCGGACGAAATGCATGACCTGATTCAATATCTGACCGAATATGAGCTTCGTCTTGCGGAGCTGATCTGCGATAAACTGCATCCGGACACCCTGTTCCATCATGACGACTGGGGCGGACAGACCTCCACGTTCATGTCTCCGGCTATGTTTGAGGATTTCTTTGTAGGGCCTTATAAAGAGATTTACGGATACTACCACAGTCACGGCGTTGATCTCGTGATCCATCATTCCGACAGCTACGCCGCCACTTTTGTGCCTTCCATGATTGATATGGGCATCGACATCTGGCAGGGCTGCTTCTCTACCAATAACCTGCCGGAGCTGATTAAAAAATACGGCGGAAAGATCTCCTTCATGGGCGGCATTGAAAATATGCTTGTTGATTATGAAGGCTGGAACCGGGAAGCGATCCATGACGTTGTATACAGAACGCTGGATGAATGCGGAAACAAATATTTTATTCCCTGTATCGCACAGGGCGGCCCCGGCTCCGTTTACAAGGGTGTATACGCTACGATGGGCGAGGAAATCGACCGTTACAATGTTGAAAAATTCGGCCACAGCCTGGATGAAATCAAAGCAAGCCGCTTAGAAGAAGAAATTATGTTCTAAGAACTGCATTTCTCACCGCTTCCCACTGCTCCATCAGCCGCTCCAGCGAGCATGCGGCATTGGCCGGGCTGGTGGAGGGAAGACCGGTGATTTCCCTCCCTGTAATCTTCTGACAATATTTCTTATACAAGGCGCAGGCTTTCTGCCCGTTCCCGAAAATTTCCCTGATATCGGCCTGGGACAGCACCCGATTTAAATCCGCGGGCGTCACATTTTTAATGCTGCTGTCGCTGGAACCGATGATATCGCAGCTCTCAATCACGTCCCATATGGCAATCCGGTTGCGCAGAAGCATCTGCTTCTTTTCGTCGATGGTCCGGGGCGTTTCCTCCCCGCACAGCCCTGCCATCACATTCCAGAACCGGTTCTGAGGATGGTGGTAATAAAACATGCCCTCTCTGGACTTCACGGAAGGGAATGTACCAAGAACCAGAACTCTGGATTCCTCATTGAATACCGGCTGAAAGGTGTGGCTTACATGGGTGTAGCGAGACTGATTGTCGGCTTTCTGTGTCTCTTTTTTCGGTTCTCTTTTCGTTTTCTGTGATTCTTTTTTCTCTGCTTTCATCCTTTGCACGTTATGCGCCGCTTCCCTTGCGCACCTTCGTCCCTTTCTGTCCTCTCGTCATCAGTTTCAGCTTATTCAGTTCCAGTTGACGGCCCTCATAAGAAATGGTTCCCCGGCTGTTTTCCCCGCCGAGCTGATACACGTTTTTAATCCGGTCGCTGTCTGCCAGCGCCATTCCCCGGACGCCGACGCTTCCTTTTTTATATACGTTCACTTCCTCCATCGGATACCGGAGGAAATAGCCCTCCTCCGACTGCAGCACAATCTGGCTGCCCTGTACCGGCTCCACGGTTCTGACGCGGTCGCCCTCACTCAGCTTCGTGGAAAGCACCGCCTTATTCGCCGTCTCGAACCCGGCGCCCTCCACCTGCTTTACATACCCTGCCTCCGTCACAAAGAGCAGCATCATCTGAGACACATGGCTGAAACAGTCCACATAAAGGATATTCTCCTGTTTGGAATCATATTTGCTCAGATTATCCACCGGAACCCCTTTATCCTTCCATTTCAGAAAAGGAATCTCCAGCGCTTTCACCTGATGCATCACGCCCCGATCAGTAAACAACAGAATCCTGTCCGTATTCTTACACACGAACAGCCAGCGGTACTCCGCATCAAGAGTCTCCTTCGCTTTTTCATAGGAAGGAACGTCGCACATTTTCACATATCCGAAACGGTCCATGGAAAATACCATTTCCTGCTCGACGATTTCCTCTCTGACCGCCCTTGCTTCCTCCGCATCGGTAATCTCCGTCCTTCTGGGCTTGGAAAATTCTTTTTTAATATTCTCCAAATCCTTCCGGATCGCATTTTTCATCGCCGTCTTGCTGCCCAGCAGCTTCTCATACCGGGCAATATTCTTCCCTGTTTCGTCATGCTCCTTTTCCAGCACCAGAATTTCAAGCCCGATCAGCTTGGAAAGGCGCAGGTCCAAAATGGCCTGTGCCTGCCGCTCCGTAAAATGAAGGGACTTTGCCTGCTTCTCCGACTTTGCTGAACGGAACTTTACGTCGGCCGGCTGCCCCATCAGACAGGCCTTCGCCTGCTGCTGGGTCTTGCTTCCTCGGATAATCTCGATAATCAGATCGATCAGGTCTACGGCCCTGATTAAGCCCTCCTGAATCTCCTGCCGTTCCCGCTCCTTTGCCAGCATACTGGTATATTTTCTTGTATTGATCTCGATCTGAAACCGCAGGCTGTGTTCCAGAATCTGTTTTAAACTCAACGTCTCCGGCCTGCCCTCCACGATGGCCAGCATATTGACGCCGAAGGTGTCCTCCAGCTTTGTCTTTTTATATAGAAGGTTTTTAATCCGCTCGATATCCGAGCCCTTTTTCAGCTCCAGGACAATGCGAATCCCTTCCTTTGCCGATTCATTGGTGATATCAGTGACCTCCGGCAGCTTCCTGGTCTCCACCAGACTGCCCACGTCGGCCAGAAACCGGTGAATCCCCTCTCCCACCATCGTGTAGGGAATCTCCGTAATCACCAGCCGGTCCTTATCCGTTTTCCGCTTTCCCGGCTCGTAAACCACCCGGCCTCTCAGCTTCATCCGACCCGCCCCCGAAGTATAAATCCCTTCCAGGTCCTTCTGATTGATCACAATGCCGCCTGTGGCAAAATCAGGCCCCGGAATATAGCCCATCAGCTCACGGATGCTGATCTCCGGCTTATCGATCAGGGCGATCATGCCGTTGATGGTTTCCGCCAGGTTATGGGAGGGAATATTGGTGGCCATTCCCACGGCGATGCCCTCTGCGCCGTTAATCAGCAGATTGGGAATTCGCACCGGCAGCACCACCGGTTCCCGCTCTGTCTCGTCAAAATTGGGGACGAAATCCACCACATTCTTATCCAAGTCCGCCAGATATACTTCTTCCGTCAGCTTGCGGAGCCTGGCCTCCGTGTAACGCATGGCAGCGGAGTCGTCGCCCTCGATGGAGCCGAAATTGCCGTGGGGCTCCGCCAGCGGTTCGTTTTTCTTAAAATCCTGGGCCATCACCACCAGGGCGTCATAGACAGAAGAGTCTCCGTGCGGGTGGTATTTACCCATGGTATCACCCACGATACGGGCACATTTCCTGTGGGGCCTGTCATGGCGCAGCCCCAGCTCATACATGGAATACAGCGTCCGCCGCTGCACCGGCTTTAACCCGTCCCGCACGTCGGGAAGCGCCCTGGAGGTGATGACGCTCATGGAATAATCGATATAGGACTTTTGCATACAGTCCGAATATTCAGTTTCTAAAATGTTATCTGACATATGCCATATCTCTTTCTAAAATTGCTTCGCAAAAACCTTTCTCGGCACACCGCCCTCCGGTTCATTCCATCCGTACTTTCCTTACATGGCATCCGGATCTCCCTGTACCAAGAAAATATCTTCTTCAATTTACATCCAATTTACTTGCTTTACAGCGGTATCCATTTCATTTACGCGTCAATCTCCGCCTCTCTCGCATGCTCATAGATAAACTGCTTTCTGGGCGATACCTCGCTGCCCATCAGCATCTCCGTCACCAGAGCCGCCCGGCGCATATCGTCGATCTCCACCCGCTTTAACACCCTTGTCTCCGGGTTTAACGTAGTCTCCCACAGCTGCTCGGCATCCATCTCGCCAAGGCCCTTGTATCGCTGTAAAATAAAATTTTTATGCTTCTTCCGATACCGGTTCAGCGCTTCGTCATCGTACAGATATTCCTCCTGGCCTTTCTTCGGAATCGCCTTGTACAGCGGCGGCGTGGCCAGATAGACATGACCCTGCATAATCAGCTCCGGCATAAACCGGTAGAAAAAGGTAAGCAGCAGGGTGCTGATATGGGCGCCGTCCACGTCGGCATCGGTCATCACAATGATTTTGTCATATTTCAGCTTGCTGATGTCAAAATCATTGCCATACCCTTCCGAGAAGCCGCAGCCAAAAGCCTGAATCATGGATTTAATCTCTGCGTTGGCCAGCACCTTATCCATGGTCGCTTTCTCCACATTCAGAATCTTGCCGCGTATCGGCAGAATCGCCTGAAATTTTCTATCTCGGGCAGACTTGGCGGAACCTCCCGCCGAATTACCCTCCACGATAAATATCTCGTTTTTCGATGCGTCCCGGCTCTCACAGTTCGCCAGCTTGCCATTGGCGTCAAAGGAAAACTTCTGCTTTCCCAGAAGGTTGCTTTTGGCTTTCATCTCCGATTTTCGGATTTTGGCCGAGGTCTCCGCCTTGTTAAGAATCGCTTTCAACGTATCCAGATTTTTATCAAAATACAGGGTCAGCTCTTCTCCCGCCACCGCGGCTACTGCCCGGGAGGCATCCGCATTGCCCAGCTTTGTTTTCGTCTGGCCCTCGAACATGGGGTCCGGATGTCTGACGGAAACCACGGCCGTCATACCGCACCGGGTATCAGGTCCGGTAAAATTCCCGTCCTTATCCTTCAAAATCCCCAGTTCCTTGGCATAGGCGTTCATCAGCGCCGTAAATCTTCCTTTAAAGCCGGTCAGATGGGTGCCGCCCTCTATGGTATGGATGCTGTTGCAGTAGCCCAGAATCAGCTCCTCAAAGCCCTCATGAAACTGGAATGCCAGCTCTGTCTCCACATTTTCCTCCCGTCCCCGGACATAAACCACCTCCGTAACGGTTTCCTTTCCCTGATTCAGTTTTTTGATATAGCCCGCAAGGCCCTCCGGCTCATGGAACACTTCCGGTTCCTTCTCGTCTCTGCGGTTCTCAAAATGAATGGTCAGGCCCGGATTTAAAAAAGCTGTCTCATGAAGCCGCTCCCGCACCGCATCGGCTTTAAAACGGATGTGGTCAAAAATCTGGTCGTCCGGCAGAAACTGAATCCGGGTGCCGGTCGTCTTTGTCTTTCCCGTCACCGGCAGCAGACCCTCTTTCAACTCTGTCGTGGGAATGCCCCGCTCGTAGCTGTCCTCATAAATTTTTCCGTCCTTATGGACGCACACCTTCATCCACTGGGAAAGGGCGTTCACCACCGAGGAGCCCACGCCATGAAGGCCGCCGGAAACCTTGTAGACCTCCTGGTCAAATTTCCCCCCGGCATGAAGAGTGGTAAAAATCACCCGCTCCGCCGATATGCCTTTCCGGTGCATATCCACCGGGATTCCCCGGCCATTATCAGACACGGCGGCCGAGCCGTCCCGTTCCAGCGTCACCGTCACCTCACTGCAGTGCCCGGCCAGATGCTCGTCCACCGCATTGTCCACAATCTCATAGATCAGGTGATTAAGCCCCCTGCTTCCGGTGCTGCCGATATACATACCCGGCCGGCGGCGCACCGCCTCCAGGCCCTCCAGCACCATAATGGAATCTGCGTTATATTTGCTCATATACTATGCCTCTTTCAAAAGCTATTGTTCACAATAAAATAGAATGTACGTTTGGAATTATAACAGATTGTGAAAGATTGGTCAAATAGAAATCAACAGTGAAAACACAAATGAAAAACAGGGTTCCGGCATATAAAGTCAGTAAATGAATAAGAATCCTGCTTCGCAGGATTCTGCGCCGCACACATATTGCACTTAGCGAGGTTTTTTCGAGCTTAGTGCAATAGCGCACACTGTGAACGCGTCCTTTCAAGCGACAATTTCCTCTGCGCTTGCGTACCTTCGCTTCGCTGGGGCAGACCCTGTGCATCCTCGCGGAGCGTTTTTATATCATAGGGAAGTTCGTCGAACTTTCCTATGATATAGAAAATGTTTCACGTGAAACATTTTCTATCCCAAATAGTTATCTTTCGTTATTACTCTTTTTAATTAACATCATTTTTGCCAGATATCGTTTTGGCCGTTCAAATTGCTGACTCTTATTTTTCACCATCCTATTGACGCCGTTTTGATAATGGCATAAAATAAGATTAGTCAATACGTCAAACTAACTGAAAACGGAGGTCTTTATGAAAAATAAAAATTCAGTCAAAAACCTTGTTCTATTCTCCGGTCTTACTGTCGCTGCCATGGCTGGAGTCAATCAATATATCTTTGCATCTGCCGTTTCTAAAAATGCGCTTTCCACTGACCATGATTTCTATTATGACTGGAAACTGGGTAAAATATATTATACAAAAGAAGGAACCGGCAGTCCGCTTTTACTAATCCATGAATTGAACCCGATGTCCTGTGACTTTGAATGGAAAAAGATCAGAAAAAAATTAAGCAAAAATCATACCGTTTATACCATTGACTTACTGGGCTGCGGCCGTTCAGAAAAACCGAATTTTACCTACACCAATTTTCTATATGTACAGTTAATCACTGACTTTATCAGAAATATCATCGGAGAGTCCTGCTCTGTCGTTTCCAATGGCAATGCATCCTCTCTCGTTCTTATGTCTTCTTTGTACCAAAAAGAATTATTTAAAAAAATCCTTCTGATCAACCCGGAAGAACTGGCTGAAACATATCATATTCCGGAAAAACAGGAAAAATTTCAGAAAGGTTTCCTACAGCTTCCGATCCTTGGAACCTTGTTTTATAATTTCATA
>Ga0137306_104101_pt1 | contig 10267 bp, 6 predicted proteins | sample Inofroosms_March_FD_97187 | JGI IMG/M metagenome (GOLD analysis project Ga0137306, IMG submission 97187) | Mouse cecal microbial communities from Vienna, Austria - N-Acetylneuraminic and N-Acetylglucosamine D2O microcosms_March | ecosystem: Host-associated > Mammals > Digestive system > Large... | reverse complement strand
GCTGACGCTTACAATCCTATTCGGGATGTTCTCACGGGAGTCATCGCTCTTGAAGTGGTTCTTCTGCTGCCGGTATACCCGAGTAATAGTCTCAAGCATGTCCAACTGCTTCTCACTCACCAGTTCTTCATCAGGATGAATACGCAACTGTCTGCGGATTTCTCCCAGTATCTTGCCTAGCAATGCAAGCAGCCGCATTATAATCTTCCTTGTCTGCTTGTGAGTGTGCTTGCGCTGCTTCCTGTAGGCCAGGTTCGCCTTCTCAATATCATTGAACTTCGTTCTCAATCGATCTTCGCCAAGCTGGGAACTGATACCGCACATCACCTTGTATGCCCTCTCAACGCATTCCCAAAGCAACTTGACGTCGGTAGGGAAACGAAGAAGGCTTTCATAACAACTTGCATCTGTATAGACTGTGTCGAGATTCTTCATGTAGGGCTTCCATGCATCTGCAAGTATTTTCTGTTGAGACTGGATCTTCAAATTCTTGGACAGCTCCAACAGAATGTTGTCAATCAGCTTATAGTTTGTCAAATGGTTCTCTGGGCTGATCATGATGCCGCAGAAGATCTGATAATGGATATTTCCATTCAATGCCTCCATCAGCTTCGGGGCTGACATACCTGTATACATCTTCAGGAACGCCAATGCAACCTTACCTTCCGCTGTAAAGAAGGACTTCCTGCCTCGCTTGGGCCTAATACTCTTCGGATTCTTATCTATCAACCCGAATGATACTGCCATCTCCCGAAGAGGAAGAAGTGACTTGATGCGTCCAAGTTCAGAAATCTTGAAGCCGTCTGCGTATCGCTGATAAAAATCAAACTCTGTAAATGCAAATTCTTGCTCAATGTCGGATAATTTTCGTACCTTTGACATGAGGTTTTTAACTTCATTTCCCCCGAATTTGACCTTTTCCAGAGGTTCGGGGGATTTTTTATTTCTTTTTGCTAAGACACGAATTTTATATCATACTAGCAATCAATTTGTTGAAAATGTTTAGACAAATTTAAGACTATCCCTAATATAGTTCGTCGTACGAACGGATAAGAAACTTTTAAGGGAAGTACCGGACAGGCCGACGATAGTTTTTAGGATAAACGGGGACTACTTTATAGAATTAGACTTTCAGGTGCCCCTTTTTTGAGTTGTTTGGAAGAGGAGTTTCTTGCGTTCCTGTAGTTGCATGGTTAGCCGTGTGGCGAGGAAAAGCAAGGAATTCTTCTTTATTTTAGGGGTTTTGACACATTCATCCTCATCCATATCTTTTCAGGGGGATTAAGCTACAAATATTGTATTTCCCGATGCGCATATCAGGCATAATTATTCTACGAAAAAGCCTTGCATCCTACCATTTATCCATTTATTTGTTTATCTTTACACCCACAATAATTAAAGAAATGCATACTATGAAAAGATACCTTGAAACAGATGAATGGAACATCATCGAAAACGACTTCCACGCTGACAACCTGCGAATATCCGAGAGTATATTCAGCTTGGGAAACGGGCGCTTCGGACAACGGGGAAACTTTGAAGAGCCTTATTCAAGCGATTCCTATCGCGGTTCATTCATTGCCGGTATCACATTTCTGGACAAGACACGCGTAGGCTGGTGGAAAAACGGCTTTCCTGCATTCTATACCCGCATTCCCAACGCTGCCGACTGGGCACGCGTCAGCCTGCGGCTCATCGACGAAGAACTGGACCTGGCACAGTGGGAAATAAACAGCTTCAGCCGCCGCCTCGACATGAAAGCCGGCATCTCCTACCGCGATTTCGAGACGACCTCACCCAAAGGAAACCAGTTGCGCATACATGTGGAGCACATCAACAATATGGCACATCCCAACCTGTGTCTGGTGAAATACAGTGTCGCCTCCGTCAACTACACCGGCAAGCTCTCCCTCCTCCCCTCGCTGAACGCCATCATAACCAACAAGGATGACGAACAGAAAGAGAAAATACGGAATACCTTGCGCTCCGGCGTTGATAAAGATTGTGCCTATCTCTGGACACAGACCCGAAGGGAAGACGCACAAGTGTGCTACGCCATGACTTACCAGTTCTTCAAGAACGGCAAAGAAACCACTTCCAACCCCATAAGGATTGAAAAGGAGACACAGACCGGATTCAGCCTCGGCACGGATATGAAGCCGGGCGACTGCGTTACGCTCATCAAATATACCGCCATCACCTCCTCACTCTACTACGAGCGCCAACATCTCGTAGACCACTCCATCGCCGAAGCCCGCCAAGCCAAGGCCACAGGCTGGGACACCCTGTCCAACGACCATCGGCAAACCTGGAAAGAGATATGGGACGAGATGGACGTCACTATCGAAGGCGACCCGGAAGCACAGCAGGGCATCCGCTACAACATTTTCCAGCTATGCCAGACCTACCGCGGCGACGACCCTCGCCTCAACATCGGTCCGAAAGGATTCACCGGCGAGAAGTACGGTGGAAACACCTACTGGAACACAGAGCTATGTTGCGTGCCGTTCTTCCTGCTCTCCACCCCACGGGACATAGCAAAGAATCTGCTGATATATCGCTACAACCAACTGCCAAAAGCCATCGAGAACGCCCGTAAACTGGGTTTCAAAGACGGAGCGGCACTATTCCCCCAAGTGACTTACAACGGCGAAGAGTGCCACAACGAATGGGAAATCACCTTCGAAGAGATACACCGCAACAACATCATCGTCTATGCCATCGCGCAACACGTACAACTGACCGGAAACAAAGACTACCTCATCCGTTACGGTCTGGAAGTGATGATTGCCGTCTCCCGGTTCTGGAGCCAACGCGTCTCTTTTTCCAATCCCAAACAAAAGTATGTGATACTGGGCGTGACCGGTCCCGACGAGTATGAGAACAACGTGGACAACAATTGGTATACCAACTACTCGTGTGTACAGTGTCTGCGCATGACCCTTCAATACATCGAGACCATAGCCCAAGAGTATCCTGATGAATACGTACGTATCTGCCATGCCACCAACTTCCGCCCAAAAGAGGAAACCCAACGCTGGCACGACATCATCGACCGCATGTATCTGCCCGAAGACAAAGAATTGGGCATCTTCGTACAGAACGACGGCTATTTGGACAAGGTACTGGAAAGCACCGATGCCATCCCTCCCGAAGAGCGTCCCATCAACCAGCATTGGTCATGGGATCGCATCCTGCGTTCCTGCTATATCAAGCAAAGCGATGTACTGTTAGGCCTCTACCTCTATTACTTCCACTTCGACAAAGAGACAGTCCGCCGCAATTTCGAGTTCTATGAACCGATGACCGTACACGAATCCTCACTATCTCCGCATATCCATTCCATCCTGGCTGCGCGCATCGGTGACGTGGAACGTGCTTACCAACTCTTCATGCACGCCACCCGCCTCGACCTGGACGATTATAACAACGAAACCCATCAGGGATTGCACATCACCAGTATGCCCGGCAGCTGGCTTGCCATTGTGAAAGGCTTTGCCGGCATGGACATACGGGACAACCGATTATGTTTCTCTCCCGTCATCCCGAAACAATGGAAAGAGTATTCTTTCCAAGTGAATTATCTCGGACGCACGCTATACGTACAAGTAGGAAAAGAGATAAGGATATCACTGATTGCTGGAGAAGAACTGAGCATCCAAGTATATCAGAACGTCTATGACCTAAAAGCAGACAAAGACTCAAATTGCGCAATTGGGAATTATTCTTATGAAGAAGCTATCGGTCCTTCATAAATGAAAAGTGGAAAATGGAAAGTGGAAAACAAAATCAGCCCCGCCACAACAATGTGTGGCAGGGCTGATCGTTTTTTATAATCAAACTCTTATCCCAAGAATGAAATCAGCACACCAGCTGCTACAGCCGAGCCGATTACACCGGAGATATTGCTGGACATACAGTAGTTCAACACATGATTCTTCGGATCGTACTTCGTAGCAATCTCATTGCATACGCGGCTTGCCATAGGCACAGCACTCAATCCCGTAGCACCGATCAGCGGATTGATTTTCTTCTTGCTGAACAGGTTGAACAGCTTCACAAAGAAAATACCGCCCGTGATGGAAAGTGCAAAAGCAAGGAAACCACCGATCACAATGCCGATAGTCGTCCAGTTCAGGAACGCCTCACTCGTCATGGTAGCGCCTACGCTCAATCCCAAGAAGATGGTAGCCGCATTCATGATGCTGTTGGATGCCGCATCAAACAGACGGCTGGTGTCGGAACCAATCTCCTTAATCAGGTTACCGAACATCAACATACCGATCAAGGGCACTGCCGACGGCACAAAGAGAGCAACAACCGTAGTCACCGCAATCGGGAAGAGAATCTTCAGCACACGCAGATTCTTGATCTCCACTTTAGAAGGATAGAGCTTCTCCTGCTCTTTCATATTGATCATCAGTTCCTTCTTGGTACAGAAGACTTTCACTACCAACGGAATAATCACCGGTACCAGCGCCATGTAAGAATAAGCAGCGATGGCAATCGGACCCAGCAGATGCGGAGCCAGCTTGATCGTAGTGAAGATAGCCGTCGGACCATCGGCACCACCAATGATACCCAATGCACCAGCCTCCTGCGGAGTGAATCCCATCAGCACAGCTACCAGCAGCACCGTGAAGATACCCAGCTGTGCAGCAGCACCGAATATAGAAAGACGCAGATTGCGGAGCATCGGTCCGAAGTCCGTCATGGCACCCACACCCATAAAGATAACAGGCGGCAGGAATCCCGTCTTAATCAACATGTAGTAGATGAAGTTCATCAGTCCCAGGTCGTGTGCAATCTCATGCAGCGGCATTTCCCAGATGTTCTTCATCACGCCATTCACCATGACCATTCCGTTTTCATCAGCCTGAATCACTCCCATATCTCCACCGGGGAAATTGGCAATGAGCACACCGAAAGCAATGGGCACCAGCAACAACGGTTCGTAGTGCTTCTTTATGCCCAAATACAACAGAACGAAAGCAATGGCATACATCACCAGAAACGACGGGTCGGCAATGATATTGCTGAACGCCGTCATATCGTAGAGTTTTGCAAATATTTCTTCCATCACAGTTTATCCTATCTTCATTAATACATCATCTTCCGATACAGAGTCACCCGGAGTGGCACAGATGGCAGTAATCGTTCCATCAAAGTCTGCACGGATGGCATTGTATGTCTTCATCGCTTCAATGTAGCACAACAGATCACCTTTCTTGACTTTGTCGCCTACCTTCACCGGAGTTTCCTGCGTGTTCTTGGTCAGGAAGAACTTGCCTTCCAACGGAGCAGGCACGTCCTGTCCTTCACCAGCAGGTGCTTCCACTTTGGCAGTAGCATCTGCGGGCAGGTCGATATCACCGTATGCAACCGTCACCCGATAAGCCTGTCCGTCCACCTGTACGGTAAGCGTTTTCGGTTTGGCATCATCCAAAGGCGACTTGCTGAGTTCAGCTTTCCGCTTCTCAACGTCTGCCAAGAAGTCTTCCTTAGCCTTGCCGCTCTTGTAAGCCTCGTATTGTGCCGGGTGCATGGCATATTCGAAGAGTTCTTCATCATCTTCTCCCAGGTCCCATTTATTCTCTTTCATCATCTTGCGATACTTGTCGAGCACATCCGGATAGTTGTCTTGCGGATTGCCGGTGAAGAACTTACGACCTTCGCGCTCGGCTTTCTCTACAAGTTCAGGAGCCAATTCTCCCGGCAACTTGCCTGCCTTGCCCAACAGCATATCCCAAATGTCGTCGGCAATCATACCCCAACGCTCCTTGCCTTTCTCCATGGCAATCACATTCATCATTGCCAAGTTCTTGACGTACTGGCTGAACGGAGTCACCAACGGGGGATAACCTACGCGCGGCCAAACGTATGCCACCTCATTGAACAGCTTGATAAGCAACTGATCCTGCGTCATGAACGGCAAGTTACGTTTTGCTTTATATTTGTTGATGGATTCCAAGTTAGACTCCAAGTCGGCCATAAGGCTTCCCATCATACCGCCCGGCAGACCCGGACCGATAAGCAAGGAGTTCATCAAACGGTTTTTCGGGCTGATATATAATCCCAAGAAGTCGTCCATAAACTCCTGAATAAGGGCACGAACCTTCATGTATGCCTCCATATTCACTTCCGGCACCTGGAAGCCTGCGTCTTTCAACATCGCCTGCACGCTCAGGAAGTCAGCATGTCCCGTACCCCAAGACAGCGGTTCCATACCTACATCGATATAGTCGCAACCTGCCTCGCACACTTCAAGAATGCTTGCCATATTGAAGCCCGGACCTGCATGGCTATGATATTGGATGGGCACATCGGGATGGGCTGCCTTGATATTGGCAACGATCTTACCCAGCGATACCGGACGTCCGATACCTGCCATATCCTTGATGCAGATTTCATCAGCACCCAACTTAATCAGCTCCAATGCCATGTTTGTGTAATATTCCACCGTATGGATAGGAGAATGCGTGATGCAGAGAGAGCATTGCGAAATCATGCCCGCTTCCTTGGCGTATGTGATGGAGGGAGCGATATTGCGGATATCATTCAGTCCGCAGAAAGTACGCGTGATATCTGTTCCCTGAGCCTTCTTTACTTTATAGAACAGTTTCCGCACATCGGCAGGCACAGGACTCATGCGAAGTCCGTTCAGTGCACGGTCCAGCATGTGGGTTTGTATACCGGCTTCATGGAAAGCTTTCGTCCACGCACGTACAGCCTTATTAGGATTCTCGCCAAACAATAAATTTACCTGTTCAAAACCTCCGCCGTTTGTTTCTACACGGGCAAAACAGCCCATCTCAACAATAGCAGGAGCCACCTTTACCAGTTGGTCTACGCGGGGCACATACTTACCGGCACTCTGCCACATGTCCCTGAATACCAAACTGAACTTAATTTCTTTTTTCATATCAAATAAATCGGTCTATATTTTTATTAAAGATTATCATTTCACTTTCTCTACTTTGGCCACTTTGCCTTTTCCGTGTGTAACCACGCTTACTGCGGCATTGATAACAGCCAATACATTTCCGGGAATCGGAGCAGGACCTTGGGCGCCTTTCTTATCTGCCGCCACTTCTTCGGGTGCATATTTGTTTACCAAAAGGATCAGACCCTTTCCTAAATTGATTACAATCAGTAAGATACAGAACACAGTTACCATACCTACTACCATCAGCAAAAGTGCAGTATTTATATTTTCCATTATGATGAATTATTAGTTATTCGACCTGTTTTGCAAAAAATCGTCCGAAATTAGCGAATATTCATGAGAGAAAAGCAGGAATAAATGATAAAAGATGCTAAAACAAAAGTCCCCGTACAACAAGAAGTTGTTGTACGGGAAGCATTTAACGCAGATAAATGTCAAAAAAACTAATATCAGAAGTTACAGGAAGAATCAACCGAAGGGATTCTCGTCTACACCGCCGCCTTCGCCGGAGCCTGAGCCACCTTGATTGTCACCATCTTGGTTGTCTCCTTCGGTATTATCACCGGAGGGAGTGTTTCCGGAGGTAGCCCCATTGGCAAGCTTTTCCACATCCAGCCAAGCGACATCCGTATCCACCAGGGAACGGGTGGTAATCTGCTTGTTGCTACTACGTTTCACTTCGGGTATGAAGCGTACACGTATGCCGTTAATCTGTCCGGCATTCACCTCTTCCGGCGTGGCAACACCCCTCTTGTTCGTGGCAGCCGTGTAGTAGAAAGTGCCCACGCCCTCTATCTTCACCGTACAGCCCATGGCCATATAATCGGCCAACACGCCACCCAGGTTTTTCAATACGGCATACGTGTCACCACGGGTGACAGTAGATAATACCGCTAATCTGTCTGCTACTTTGTCCGTAGAAATGGGGGCACCGACAGTGATTGCTTTCGGATACCACAAATCGTTCAGTTTGGATTGAAATTTCTTGTAAAAAGCCATAATAATAAAATTTTTAATGATTAATTAATAATGTATATCTAAACTCTTTTATCTCATCCGAGAAGCAGGGGTTTTCACCGTGAGGCCTCAACGGTCCGACCGTCTGTCGTTGCTCAAATTCGATGTTGCAAAGTTAATGCAGCAAGCAAGCAAAAGCTAAAAAATGACATCTACAGCCCGCTTAGCTAAATCGTTGATATACAGTGCTCCTTAAAATCTCAATCTCTACAATGAAGAAAAAAGCTATGACAGGGGGATGACAGAGGGATAACAAGGGGATTATGGCAATCTCTACAGGCAAGACACGTAAAGTACTGATAATGAGCAATGGCATTTTATGCAATCTCTACAACCAAGGGGAATGCCTCATTTTGCCGATATTTTCTTCTTGTTCATAACAAGTCATTAAGATTACCTACAAAACCGTACAAACAGGAAGCATGAAAAACACCGTATAGCAAAACCAAACGGGACACACTTGTTCATTAATTCTCACTATTGAATCAAAGCATCCCGCTCTTTCTTTATTTCTTTGATTTATATTTTTGCTTAGGGTGATTAGGAACGCCAGGAAACAGCATCTCAAGAAAACCTTCCTTTATCAAATGCGGAATAACGTTAGTGCGTAAATATTTATGGCTTCTATTTACTATCGCAGCCAGTTCTTCCAGTGAAGTCCAGTCTGTCGTTTTACTCTTTATTAGTTCCTTGAGTTCTTCCGGTTTCATTCTCTTTTTTATAAAGGTTGCCATATTAGTGCACGAGGTTGCCATATTAACACTTGAGGTTGCCATATTAGCGCACGAGGTTGCCATATTAACACTTGGGGTTGCCATATTAGCGCACGAGGTTGCCATATTAACACCTGAGGTTGCCATATTACTACCAAAGTCCGGCAAATAATACTTTGTACCTCTACCATATCCCTCTGCCACAAGCAGATTAGCTCCACACATATCTTTAAGCAAATCTGCTATTTCTGCCTTATGAATATTAAGTATAGAACGAAGTCTCTCATTTGTAACAAATCCATCCGTACATGCAATATTCAATACGACAAGTCGTTCGTGACCAACATTCACTATTTGTTCACCAAATGCCGCAACAAGTTTATCTTTTACCTCGTCATCCATCACTGTTTCCATCCTCATTGTAAGCACCACTCTATCTGGTTGGCATTTGGTTTCTACTATGGGAACACGCCAATTTTGCTCACGCCAGCCTTTCAATATTTTATCAACGCCACTTCCTGCTTTCTCTGCAGTGCCAAGCATCATAAACATGGTCTGTAATGCTTTGTTTCTGCAAACACTATCTCCACCATTATAATATTGCAATTTCGACACCAGCATAGTTCCTGGATTAGAAAAAATGATTTTATTTTTATATAATTGCGCCATTAACGATGCATTCTCCGAATAATCAGCATGAATAAGAAGATTAATCAATGCCTCACGAACTGCAACGTGAGCAGGCGTTTCATCTCTCCTAATATTATCTTCCAGCCTGAATGGTTTTGGTAACACGGCCTGTAGTCTCGGTAATACTAATCTATAGAATTGAAACAGATTACCCTCCCACGTCCCATCAGGGCATATACGATTAGACCATCTTTCGTCAGGGTTATCCGACAAGCGTTCTTGATAGTCTGGAAAGAAGTTCGGACAACACTCATTGTCTGTTATGGCTTCTGTCTTACCAAACATAAGTAGTCCGGCAAGTGTAAATCCTTCCTCTTTGGTTACCCGATCCTTCCTGTAGCCTCCAAGCTTTCGTATCAAGTCAAAATCACTTTCCACCAACCAAGGATGATCAGGTTTTGCTAAGGCAAACAACCTGCGATATTGTTGTACCGACTCTTTATCAATGTCATCCATGCTGTAATTTCGGAGAATCCTGCTGTCGGAAGGACGTGATGTATCTGCATCGGCAAACATTCGCTGCACTTCCTTTTCTGTACACTTATAGTCTCCTTCATGGTTTCGTTTAAATGTACCATTATAAGGATTCATAGTACGAAATATCGGGCGTTGTTCTCTATCAGCCCTCGGTACAAAGAATACCATGAAAGGAAATCCATTGAAATTGCCAATAACAAGATTGTCGGACTTCATCAGATTGCAACTTATAGTCGACTTATTGTTCACATTGTTCCAGAAATCCTTTCGATACTTTTCAATTTGTTCCGAAGACAGTCTGTCGAGGTAATATTTTCCATTGCCTTCAGCCACACCAAGCAGTATCGTTCCACCATCGGTATTGGCAAATGCTGAGTATGTTTCCCAAAAACTTTCAGGAAATCCACCGGCGGCACTCTTGTAT
>Ga0137306_104100_pt1 | contig 10268 bp, 10 predicted proteins | sample Inofroosms_March_FD_97187 | JGI IMG/M metagenome (GOLD analysis project Ga0137306, IMG submission 97187) | Mouse cecal microbial communities from Vienna, Austria - N-Acetylneuraminic and N-Acetylglucosamine D2O microcosms_March | ecosystem: Host-associated > Mammals > Digestive system > Large... | reverse complement strand
CCACCCAAAAGGGCGGGGTGGCAAAACCACCTTTACCGTGCTGGCGGCGAGTTACCTCTATTACCTCAAAGGCTACGATGTGGCGGTGGTCGATTGCGACTACCCCCAACACTCCATTGCCGGGATGCGAAAGCGGGATGCCGAACAGGTCGGAGCGAATGAAGACTACAAGCACATGGCGTATGAACAGTTCACCCGGCTGGGGAAGAAAGCCTACCCGGTACTGTGCAGTTCGCCCGAAAAGGCGATTGCAACGGCTGACGAATATATAGCCGCCGGACACGTGCCGGATATTGTCTTTTTCGACCTGCCCGGCACGGTGAACAGCGAGAAATCATTATTCCTTGGGATAACATTTTACATTAGGAGACAATACTCCTTTCAAATCATCAAATTTTTTAATTTTCAATTCTTTCAAAATACCTTTCAGTTTTTTACCTACTTCATTCCCTTCATGCTCCAAAGGGCAATCAAAAATCAAATGCGCATTCAATTTTCCATTGTCAACAAACCAATCTACATATACAGACAAAGGTCGTGGACCATCCCATTTATTTTTATCAAATCTATAATTTAAAGCTTTACAGGCGAAATATATAGTCTGTGATTTTACATATTCTTCTATTGGTTGCAAGTTTCTTAAACAAGTATCTTGAGTCATATTGTCATCATCAATATTCAGAATATAATTAGCCACTCCCGAATCATTAATGATTTGACCGTTTACGCGACTGTTTTTCTTATCCACTGATAAGTTAATTCCAGCAAAAACATCATTTTTTTGTTCTTCCGTAAGTTCTAAAATGCCAGATTTCTCCCCGCTTAACTTATTAAGCAACTCAAATTTCCAACCTAATTTCATCGTACGTGCTCCTGTTTTGCCTTTTTCTTCAAAATAGACCAAACAATCATCAATAAATCGATCTTGTATAGAAAGCAAGCACCGACGAATAATATCTGAAGCATCTTTGCCAAAAATTTCACAAGCCCTCCCCAAAGACATCTTATTTTCTAAGAAATCTGCATTTTTTTGCTTGACTGATATTTTTAATTCTCTAACTTCTCCATCTGGAGCTATTCCTTTTATGTAAACATCTGTTTTACATTCACCTTGCGAAGGACGTGGCTTTCCACAAAGTAAAACTTTATATTCTTTCCCCTCAAAAAAGAATGTTGTTCCTACAGGAAACAATTTTTCTACAGAATGTTCTGTATCGATAAAATCCGGCATAATTATAATAAGTCCTTAAGTGAAACATTCAATGCTTTTGCGATTTTGTCCGCAATTTTTAGAGACACGTTCCTTTTGCCTTTTTCAATATCGGGCAAATAAGTTCTATCAATATCAGCCATGTTGGCTAATGTTTCTTGTGAAAGTTTTAGAGATAACCTTTTCTCCATCACTTTTTTTCCAAAAACTTCATTTATATCCATAGTGGTACAAAAATATGAGAGTATAGATGATTGTACAACGGACTATTGTCTACAAAAGATTCATAAGTGATTATTTCAAAGGGAATTGTTCTGATTAAACTTGTATTCTATAGAAATGGGAAGCACTAAAAAATAAGTTCTTATATAATCAAAAACCTATTTAATAATAATTTCTTGGATATCGGAAATATACGGAATGGCAATATTATGGCTTTTCCCTTTAATCTGCAACTTTGATAAATCCATTCCTGCAAGATTAATGTTTTGGGTACTTTCCAATCGAAATGCAAAATATTCTTTGCCTGAAGGCGTAAAACCTAATTCTATCAAGTCAGATCCTGACATTAGCTTGGGATACTTCGGAATGATACGAAATAAGAACCTGTTGTTATGGTTATGCAATAATAAATAAACCGGATAGGCAATGCCTTTCGGTATTTGTAAAGCACCACGGCGCAATCCGGCACGTACATAATAAAGCCGATTTTCCAGAGTCAGACGCAGTTGGTTATCATCTTTATAATAAGCAACCAATACATTGACAGGTTTTGTATCTTTTACTTGGCTGGCATTCAATGATTCCTTTATAGCCAAAGCTAAAAACTTAGCTAAACGTGGTGGTACGGCATTACCAACCATTTTATAACCTTCTTGTACTTTATCATAGAAAAAACGGAATTTATCTGGAAAAGTTTGGATTCTCGCACATTCCCGAATACTTAGCCTGCGATATAAATGTTCAGCCCCTTGTAAAAAGGCGCGTTGGTTTTGTGACACATATTTCATTTTAGGAGCTTGTGGATGTAAGGGGCAGTTCTTTGCTTGCGCCTGTATCGTAAATGAAGTTTCATCCCATGAGCGCACACGGTTACGTGCCATGAATTTAGCATCCCACAAGCCTGCGAATATATCATGGTTAATCCATTTTCCATATTCCTGAATTACATTTTCATTGGTATATGACCGAGGATTTTCTGTAATGTCTCCTATTGCCTTTCTTAGTGTGACATAAGGTTTTCCAAATGGTTTTGGAAAGTAGAATGTACAATTTAGCTCTTTCAAGAAACCAACAATGAATACGCGATGACGGTCTTGGGGAATATGGTAATCTGCCGCATTCAATAAAGAATAGCTTACTACATAACCTGCATCTTCAAGAATAGAAAGAAACGATAGAAATGTACTGAAATGTTTGTCGTTAATAATTCCTTGCACATTCTCTATAAGAAAAAAATTGGGGCGTTTTTCTTTTATCAATCGGATATAATCAAAAAACAATTTTCCTCTTTCGTCTTCCAATCCTAATTGTCTACCACCTTCACTCCATGATTGACAAGGAGGTCCTCCGATGAATCCATCACAATCAGGTATATCAGCAGCTTTTAATGTTCGAATGTCCGACTTGCATAAAAAAGTATTTGGGTGATTGAATTGATACGTTTTATGTATTGCTTCGTCAAATTCATTCGCCCAAACAACTTCATAGCCAGCTTGCCTAAAGCCTAAGTCTAATCCGCCACATCCAGCAAAAAATGATGCGACTTTCATATCATCAAGCAAAGACAGCCCCTTTTTCTATTAACGTTTTTTTTATTTGCATAGCTACATGATAAGCCAAATTAACGGGAACGGCATTACCTATCATTTTATAGGCATAGTTTACGTCTTCGTATATAAATTTAAACTCATCTGGGAAACTTTGTACACGCGCGACCTCTCGTACAGTCATTCTACGATATAGATGCTCACTCCCTTCCACAAACTTTTGCAGGTTTTTTTCGACCTTTATCATCTTAGGTGCTTGTGGATGCAACTGGCATTGACGTCCACTGGCTTGAACCGTAAAACCAGGTTCATCCCATGAACGTACCCTGTTGCGCGACATGAATATAGGCGAATATGCTCCTATGAAATACTCGTTATTAGGTACTTTACAAACATTTCCATTGGTCTTATTCTTCTCCAGCGCAGGTATTGCGGAATCTTGCAAATCCCAAATGCTTTCACGCAAAGTAGGCTTATGCTTCAAAGGCGTTGGGTATTTGAAATCATGTATATCCAAATCTTTACGAAATCCTATATAAAATACACGGTCACGGTCTTCGGGCACATCATAGTCATTGGCATTAAGCATTTTCAAGTTCACGTCATACCCTGCTTCATCAAACAATTTCATAAAACCACTAACTGCGTTCGAATGACGTTTGGCAAGCATTCCAGACACATTCTCCGCGACAAAAAACAGGGGTTGCTTATCCCGTAAAATACGGATATACTCATAAAAAAGTTGCCCTCGTGCATCTTCTATCCCTTTTAACGAGCCAGCTTCACTCCATGATTGGCAAGGAGGTCCCCCTATTATACCAATGACATTATCAGGAAACTCAGAAGAAGGTATGTTGCGAATGTCTCCTTCTATTAGATTTACTTCTGGAAAGTTTGCGTGGAAAGTCGGACAGATCTTAGCATCAAACTCATTTGCCGTAACTGTTTTGAAACCTGCTTTATGAAAACCTAAATCCAAACCTCCAGCACCGGAAAAAAGACTAATCAAATTCATTATATAGTATAAGTTATCAATTTCACACTCTGTAATATTGCCGGATTGTTTGGATTTTTAATTTGCGCATTTGAAATACTAAAGCCCTTCTTTTCTTGTTGCAATTTTTCCAATATCCCAAAATTACCTAAAGATGCGGCTTTCTTTTCATTTATAATAGCTAAAAAATTAAATTTTTTATCACTATCACGGCGATATAAATAATTAAAAACAACAAAAGGATTGTCTATTTGCCACATACCTCTAATGCGCAAAGAAGTAATTCCTAAAGGATCCACCCGATTAACTCTTCCAAGTTCTTTTGTGTCAGCGAATTCAACATTAGGAATAGATAAGATACCTTCCTTTAATTTTTTCTTAATACGCTCATAAATTTCTTTATCCGCACAATATTCATCCCCGTAAACAAAAGCTAAAGAAGTTAACACTTCTCCATTTAAAACCCCTACCACATACAACATATCCCTGACTTCCCAAGGTTCACAGAATCTACAAGCACGATTTATCATTTCACTATCTGAATACAATTTCGCTTTGGGATAGCTGCTATTTAAAGCTAATGCAGAATTAGGAGACTCTATTTTCTTTACTTCAATAGCAACTCCTCCATTCTTTAACATAGAATCTGGAGGATTATTTTGATTGCCTAAATAACAAAAGGACTCGCTTATTTTTTGATTACGCTTATTCATATCCGTCTCATTGACAGTACCTGCAAATAGGTCTTTAACATATTCTTCTAATGCTGTTCCCATCTGATTTGCTCTATTATGAGATTCTGCATATTCTTTCAATCTATATTGAGGTGCATTTACAATTTCAATTATTGCATCAACTATATTTCTCATATTTTTCATTGTTTGCACAAATGTACGACTATTAAATAAGAAATCATGTTTAACGATAAAAGATTTATCTCTTTTTATATTCCACCGCTTCCTCGGCTGCAATATTAGAAACAACTTTTTCTATCACATATTGCTTAGCCTTTTTCGGCTTGAACTTCTCCAAATACGCATGGTTGATGTGGTACTCAATCTCCAACAAAGTTTGTTGCTTTACCGCAGACTTCAACTGGCACTCCCATACGGTCATCACCCGCCAACCCATCTTCTTCAATTCCGCCTTGTCGCGTTCGTCGCGTTGCTTGTTGCGTCCGATTTTCTTCTGCCAATACCCACTGTTGGAATGCGGAATATGCCCATCCACCTCATGCCCGTGCCAAAAGCACCCGTGGATGAAAATCACGATGCCATACTTGCGCAACACAATATCCGGTGTGCCCGGCAACCCCTTCACGTTCTTGCGGTAACGGTAGCCGCGCGAAAAGAGGTAGCGCCGCACAATCCATTCCGGCTTCGTGTCCTTGCCCTTGATTTTCGCCATGACGGCGGAGCGTTTCTTTTTGTCCCAGATGTCCATGCATGAAAAATTTAACCGTTGCAAAAATAATGATTTCCTTCAACAACCCCGCCATTACCTCCCGATAATCCCCGCATACATTTTTGTACTTTAAATCAGCAACGAATATAATTACGTGTAGAATAGCCCCATTCCTCCCTCCGCCAAAGAAAAAACACCGTTTCCGGCATAATTCCCCTCCGGAAACATCAACAATCAAAAGAATATGCCTATATTCGCTTCCGAAATACGCCAGAAACACCGTTTCCCGTCTCTTTCCGCACGGAAATATGCTAAAAACAGCGTCTCCAGCTTGTTTCAGAGAGAAAACAATGTGGAAACGCCGTGTCCGGCTCCTCTCTTATCCGTGGCAGTGCCTTGTACTCCGTTTCCACACATATCCATCATTTAAAATCGAGAGAAACATGAAAGAAATCTCAACCATCAGCCTGGAGCGCATGAACAACGGTGCACATTTCCTGTACGTGAACAACATCCTGACACGTGCCGAAGCCGACCCGAAAGTAAAAACCAAAGCCGCCGCACAAGTAGCCGCACTGAAAGCTGCCGTGACGCAGGAGGACGAAGACCTGAAAATCTCGCAAAAAAGCCTGCTGACAGACGACATCGCCAAGGCGGATGCCGAACGTGACGCCCTCTACAGCGGTTACAAAAAAGCCGTTGCGGGCTTCCTCAACCTCCCTGTCGAAGCCTTTGCACAAGCCGCCAAAGTGCTCAACCAGCACATCAAGGACTACGCCATCGACCCCAAAATGCAGCTCGACCGCGAGACAGGACTTTTGATAAACCTCATCACAGACTTGGAAGGAAAATACAAGTCAGAAGTGGAAGCCCTCTCGCTCACCCCGTTCGTCACTAACCTGAAAGCGGCGAACGAACGCGTCCGCACGCTCACCGCAAGCCGCACCGACGAGAAAATGGGCACCACGGTGGGCGCGTTGAAAACCTCACGCAAGGCGTCGGACGATGCTTACCGTATGCTGGTGAAAATGGTGAACGCCCTGGCGCTCGTGGAGGGAGAAACCGATTACGTGCCGTTTATCAACTACGTGAATGCGGAAATCGTTCATTACAAGCGTGAGGTGCTCGGTCAGAAAGCCACAGCAGCCGATACCACAGGCGGAAATGACAACGGAAATACCGGAGGAAGCACGGGCGGAAACACGGGCGGTTCCGGTAGCGGCGAGGCACCCGACCCGGCACTCTGATAAGATTCAATTTCGCAGATTCAAACCAGGCAACAAAATGCACGGCTTGAATCTGCATTTTCCCAACCAATAAAGACAAATTGATATGAAATTACCAGACCCTCAATCTTCATCATTCAGCGCACTGATAAGCGACATTGAAAAAGGCTTGATAAAGATTCCCCAGTTTCAAAGGGATTTTGTATGGGACTTGACGAAATCGGCTAATTTGATGGACAGCATCGTGAAAGGCTATCCCATCGGCACATTCATCTTTTGGAAAACCAAAGAACGTTTGCGCAGCATACGGAACATCGGAGGCGTGGAACTGCCGGAACCCGTTGCCGGAGACTTTGTATATTTCGTTTTGGATGGACAACAGCGGCTGACTAGCTTGTTTGCAAGTCTTAAAGGCATCACCATCCAAAGAGAAAACGGCAATGAGGACGATTACTCCCGGATGTACGTGGACTTGGAAGCGACAGAAGATGAGCAAATCGTCATCCTGGACATCGAAAACAGAAACGACAAGTCGTATATAAGACTGACTGATTTACTATATGGAGGATTGACATTGCTGGCAAGCTATCCCGAGAAATATCATTCAAAAATAGATGAATACAGGAAAAGAATAGAAAGCTATTTATTTTCCGTCATATCATTGAAGGAAGCGACGCTTGATGTGGCAACGGAAGTATTCACCCGCATCAATGTCGGTGGAAAACCGTTGACATTGTTTGAAATAATGGTGGCCAAGACCTTCGATGCGGAAAGAGACTTCGATTTGTCGGAAAAATTTCAAGAACTGATAGAAAGGCTCCGTCCGTTGAACTACGAAACAATCTCGGATGCGACAGTCTTACAATGTATCTCGATTTTCATTAAAAAAGATTGCACAAGAAAAGAGATTCTCAAACTGAACAAATCCGAATTCATTGACACTTGGGAAAAAGGTGTCAGTGCCATTGAATCAGCCATCGAATACTTCATCAGTTACTACAGAATCCCGGTGAGCCAACTGTTACCATATAACGCCTTGATTGTTCCGTTTGCTTATTTCTTCTATCATAACACAGACAAACCGATAGGAACAAGACAAAAATATCTGCAAGATTATTTTTGGCGGTGTGCATTGTCCGGGCGTTTTTCATCTTCCGTGGAAACGAAATTGGGACAGGACATCAAGCGGATTGACGCCATTCTGAACGAAGAACTGCCGAAATATGATTGGAGCATTGACATTTCGGAAGAAGGCATCACAAACAATGGATGGTTCAGTGCCGGAAGAAGTTACGTAAAAGCCATCTTGTGCATTTACGCCTACCAACAGCCCAAATCATTCAATGACGGTTCGCTCGTAAACATCAGCAATTACTGGCTAAAGCAAGCCAACAGCAAAAATTACCATCATTTCTTCCCCAAAGCGTATCTGGCAAAACAGAACACGGATTTCTTTTATGTCAATCACATTGCCAACATAACCATAGTGGATGATTTCCTCAACAAACGTGAAATTGGGGCGAAATCACCGGCAAACTATATGAGAAAGTTCATCAGGCAGAACGATGACATAGAAACAACAATGAAATCCCACCTGATTAACGACCTTGAAGCCTTTGGCGTTTTAGACAACGACTACGACAAGTTTTTTGAAAAGCGCATCAAAGCGATTCATAAAGAGTTGAAAAAAAGAATCATTCATCAAGACAGTGACGAGCAAACCGAGGTATCATTGCCGTCCAACGAAGATGCAAGGGAGTAAAATCATCATTTCAAATCAAGAAAAAGGCTGTTTCATTTTGAGGTGGAACAGCCTTTTGTTTAAAGAGTTTATATGGGAATCTCATCTATTTCTATTTTATCGTTTAGATGTTTCCGGCTTTTTCTCTTTTAATAAAACCCCGAAAATTTCAATATGTTTGGTTGAATCCTCAACAACCTCTAACAATGGGTGAACTGCTTTAGGCGAAAAAACAACTTTCTTCTTCCCTTTCAAATTATCAACCGTTTCAATCCAAATGAAATCAGAGAATTCAGAATTGATATCTTCATCCTTTGGCTTTTCTATGTTAAAAGCTCCATTTTTTACCCATCCTAAATGCAGCATGACAGATTTAAGTTGTATGTTAGAAATTTTGTACTTGACTTTTTTTCTTACTTCATCATGAATAGATTTCATGGAAGTAGATTCTTTAGTCTTTTCACTATTCAAAACAATCTCACCGACTAATTTATAAATAGGCTTCCCCTCCGTCGTGGAGATTTTACCTATCTCTCCGGCAGAAATTGCATTTAAGATAACATTAATAGGTCCATCTTCTTTATTATCTATTTCAATATCTGTACTTGCCAATACTTTATTCTTAGAGTTATATCCATACACTTTCCCTTGTTGAGGGTTTAGAATCAATATTTCTTTAGGATTGATATCAAAAACCTCGGGAAGTAAACCTGACCAAATTTGCATAAATTCCTTGTTTTTTTCATTCACCTTCGTCTCTATAAAGGTATTAAATTCAGAAGTCTTGTCATTAGCTCGTATATTCCCTCCTGCACCTCTATATATGACATCTCCTTTTTTCAAACTATAATCTGAAAAATCATTTTTAGGAATTAAAATTGTTCCTTGTTTTTCAATTAAAACATAGTAAAATTTACGGGCTGCAATATTAAACGGATGAATATCTACATTAATTTGAGTATCATACATTTTTACAAATTGGTCTGATAGATTTTTCAAATCAATAGCTTGCAATACATTAAGATTATTGTTTTTCAATCCTATATCAGTTATTTCACCAGTATCCCTATTCTCATTAAAGCCAAGAAATAACATACCACCTTCCTTGTTGGCGAATGCAAGTATATCTTTGGCAAAATTTCTAAGGAATATAGTTACTTCATTCACTCCTGTGCTTAAACTTAATTCTAATTTATAATCAATAAGAGTATTTTCTTTCCAATAAACACCCTTATCTTTAATGCTCTCAACTATTTCTTCCGCTTTTGCTTTTAATTCCGCTATAGTCATATATCTAACTAATTTATAACATTTTGCGGTAAAAGTACTAAAAAAGAAAATGCCATAATATATATTTTAGAATATTTCTCTTCAAAACTCCGGCTGCTTGAACCCATGCAAACCGGAAACATACTCGTGCCGAAGAATACCCTTGTGGCGGGGACGGAAAAGGTGCAGGGTGAAAGGCTCGACATACTGGTGTCCTCGATTGAGTATGCGGGCAACATCATCCCGGTGGAACTTGCCGTGTTTGACATGGACGGGCAAAAGGGGCTTTCCGTACCGTCCTCTATGGAGCAGGAAGCGTTCAACGAAGCTATGGCGAATATCGGCAGCGGGTTGGGTACAAGCATTTCCTTTGCACGGAGTGCCGGGCAGCAGGTGGCTATGGACGTGACAAGGGGCTTGCTGCAAGGAACGTCCGGCTACCTCGCCAAGAAGTTCCGAACCGTGAAAGTGAAGCTGAAAGCAGGCTATAAAGTCATGCTTTACGCCAAACAACAATAACCATTTTATCAACCACAAAATCTTTGCCAATGAGAGCAGAACCAAACTTGTTTGGGCTATGCCGAATGCAGCAAGATTTATGTAAAAATTTCAATTAACGATGAAACAGATTTTTGTAATGTTCGCCCTCTTGCTG
>Ga0137306_104099_pt1 | contig 10269 bp, 6 predicted proteins | sample Inofroosms_March_FD_97187 | JGI IMG/M metagenome (GOLD analysis project Ga0137306, IMG submission 97187) | Mouse cecal microbial communities from Vienna, Austria - N-Acetylneuraminic and N-Acetylglucosamine D2O microcosms_March | ecosystem: Host-associated > Mammals > Digestive system > Large... | reverse complement strand
AATATAATGCTGTATTCGGAGTGAATGGCTGTTATTGGTGCGCATATTTCATTTGCTGGCTTTTTTATACGCTATGCGGGAATAGTAAGGCTGATGCCAAAAAAATGCTCTGTGGGGCGTTATCGGGGGCTTGTGAGACACTTAGGCAGGCTTTCATTAAGCAGAAAAGATATTATACCAAGAATCCAAAGGCGGGCGACTTGGTTTTCTTTAAAGGGACGCGCCATGCCGGGGCTAACCATATCGCTCTGGTTACAAAGGTCACGAAAAGTAAAATCTACACCATCGAGGGAAATACTTCTACGGGGAAAGGCGTAGTGGATAACGGCGGCGGAGTTGCCGAGAAGAATTATACGCTTACATATTCAAAAATTCTTGGATATGGCAGACCAAAATACGATGAAGAGACAGAAAAAAATCATGATGATTCTCAGTCTGCTACTCCGTCAATCACAATTAAAGATCCAGATGTAGTTGTAGTATCTAAGCCAGATATATACTACAAAAAATACACTGAAAAGTCTACAAAGGTGGATGAAGTTCTTAAAGTTATCGGCGTTCCTGCTAAGTATCGGGGCAACGTTAAAAACAGAGAAGCTATTGCTTTTAAGAATGGTATCATTAACTACAAAGGTACTGCTAATCAGAATCTTAAGATTGTAAATCTGGCGAAGAAAGGGAAACTGAAAAAGGCATAGAATTAAAGTTATAAAGGAGAAGTATTATGGCAAAAATTATTGAAAAGAAAATACCAGATATTTCACACCATCGTCCAGTAAAGGATTGGAGCAAGGTCAAAACATCTTGCTCCTTTTTACTGTCTAAGGCTACACAAGGAACAACTTATGTTGATTCTACTTTAGACAGTTTCATTAAGAATTGTGAGAAAAACAAGATCTATTATTGGTTGTATGCATTTATGGTTAAAGGTAATGGAAAAGCTCAAGCAAAGTATATGGTTGATATCTGTAAGGGAAAAGTCGGTAAATATTTTGTCGGATATATTATTGATGCAGAGAAAAATCCAAGCATAGGTACTAAGCCAACAGATAATCAAGTAAAAGACGCTTTAGATTATCTTAGTTCACTTGGGATTAAGTGGGGACTATATACAGGATATGCCGATTACTCTTATTATAAAGGTTCTATCACAAAAGCTAAAAATGGAAAAAATGGTTTCTGGTGGGAAGCCAGATATGGAAAAAACAATGGTGTATATAATTCAAAATATCCATGTAATAAAGGAGTTGCATTGCATCAGTTCACCTCACTTGGGTCTTGTGATGGCATAAGCGGAAAGATTGACCTTAATCGTGTTGTAGATGGAGTTAAAGGATTGAGTTGGTTTATTACCCCTATTACTGCTAAAAACACTACTACAAATACACCTGTTTCTACATCAACTATTAGCCGTGCTAATTTTATGAAAGCATGTAAAGCTATAGCAGATACAATTGTATCAGATAAAAACTGGATATATTCCGCAAGCGAAAAATTATCAAATACATTTAGCAAAGCAAGGAAAGGGAATAGGTGTACAAGTTGTGCTAATTTTGTATGTTTCTGTCTGCAAAAGTATGGTGCGCTCAAAGAGACAATGAGATTTTATAGTGATAATAATGGAAATATCGTATATCAGGCATCATCAAAATACAGCAAGTCAGATATTGAAACCCAATTAAAAAAATATCATAAAATAATTACAGTAAATAAAAAAGTATCAGACTTAAAAGATTTTTTGCAGCAAGGGGATATCTGCTGTTGGAATGGTCATACAAATATTTTTGACAAATATGATTCTAAAGGGAATGCAATGTTTTATGATGCGGGTCGTGCTGGGACATCTGACGGAAAGCCTATGAGTGGTAATTTTGTCAGTTTATATAGAAAAATTAATCGTACCGACAAGATAAGAAAAATTATCAGGTTAAAAGATGCTTATATAAAAGAATCAATTGACAATGATATCACAAATAAAACAAGTTCGAGTAATACAACAACCATTGCTTATTACAAGAAATATACAGGAAAGTCAGAAAGGATTGATGAAGTATTCAAGGCTATCGGTGTTCCTGATAAATATAGGGATAGCAAAACAAAGCGAAAACCCTTAGCTGTTAAGAATGGGATTAGTAATTATAAAGGTACTGCTGACCAGAATTTAAAGCTGATTAGGTTAGCTAAGAACGGGAAGTTGAAGAAAGCGTAAAATGATAAACAGGGTGAAGATTATAGCATCTTTGCCCTATTTTTTTACGAAGAGGGTGTAATTAATTTTGTGTCTTTGAACTTTATGCCTTGGTGGATTTTTACTCATCCGAAATATCCAGAAAGCCAGTATTTATAAGGGCTCGTGGGCTCTGCCCACACCCGGCCTCTGGAATAAGATGGAAGAACAAAGACACAAAATTAAATACACTACCTTTACGAATTAGAAATATATTTAAAAAATTATAGTCTTGGTCTTTGCACCATTTTTATTTTAGTTGCACCATTTTGACACCAATCAAACCATATGGGACAGAATAAAACAGTATTACATCAAAAATTAAAAAAATAAGGAAAGTCCTGTATTACTTATGTTTTCAAGACTTTCCTTGGTTTCAATGCTCATAATTATTTTATATTACGTTACTTGGCAAAGTCTGTCACCCGTGATTCACGGATCACGTTGACTTTAATCTGTCCAGGATATTCTAGTTCATACTCAATCTGCTTCGCGATATCCCTGGCCATCAATACCATGTCTGCATCAGATACTTGCTCTGGAACTACCATAACACGAATCTCTCTACCTGCCTGAATTGCAAAAGATTTATCAACTCCCTTAAACTGGTTGGTGATGTCTTCTAATTGTTTTAACCTGTTTGTATATGTTTCCAATGTCTCCCGTCTCGCGCCCGGTCTGGCCGCAGAGATCGTATCCGCCGCCTGCACGACGCACGCGATCAGAGTTTCCGGCTCTACATCGCCGTGATGAGCTTCCACCGCATTAACGACTGTTGCAGATTCTTTGTACTTCCTGCAAAGATCTACACCGATCTGAATGTGTGAGCCTTCTACATCATGGTCGATCGACTTCCCGATATCATGCAGAAGCCCTGCCCTCTTCGCCACTCTGATATCAAGCCCGATCTCACCGGCAAGAAGCCCTGCAAGCTGCGACACTTCCATAGAATGCTTAAGTGCATTCTGCCCGTAGCTTGTACGGAACTTCATTCTTCCAAGGAGCTTGATCAACTCCGGATGGATACCATGAACACCTGCTTCTAAAGCCGCCGCCTCGCCTTCTTCGCGAATCATGGCCTCGACTTCCTTCTGCGCCTTCTCAACCATCTCCTCAATTCTGGCCGGATGGATACGCCCGTCAACAATGAGCTTCTCAAGGGCGATCCTCGCAACCTCGCGTCTTATCGGATCAAAGCCGGACAATACTACTGCTTCCGGAGTGTCGTCAATGATCAGCTCAACACCGGTCATCGTCTCCAGCGTACGGATATTACGTCCCTCTCTTCCGATAATTCTGCCCTTCATCTCGTCGCTCGGAAGCTGAACAACCGAAATCGTAGTCTCAGCCACGTGGTCAGCCGCACATCTCTGGATTGCAGTTACCACGCACTCCTTGGCACGCTTCTCTGCCTCTTCCTTCGCCTGCGCTTCCAGTTCCTTCACTAGCTTGGCGGTGTCATGTTTCACATCGTCTTCAACAGTTTTTAACAAATATTCTTTTGCCTGTTCGGAGGTAAGTCCTGAGATTCTTTCTAGTTCCTGTACTCTTTGCCTGCCCATCTCTTCCACCTTTGCTTCACGGTGTTTGAGCTGTTCTTCCTTTGCTGCAAATCCTGCCTCACGCTTCTCAATGGCGTCGGACTTCTTGTCTAAAGCCTCTTCTTTGGAAAGGACACGCTTCTCATAGCGCTGTAATTCCGCTCTGCGTTCCTTGGTCTCTTTTTCAAGCTCATTCTTATTCTTGATAGATTCCTCTTTAATTTCCAAGAGAGACTCCTTCTTTTTCGCTTCAGCCGTCTTGACCGCGTCATCGATGATCTCGCGGGCTTTTGTCTCAGCGTTGCCAATCTTTGACTCTGCATTGTTCTTCAGTCTGGAAACTGTGACAAAATGGCTGATAACTGCCGCTGCTATGATAAGCACTATTGCAATTGCAATAATGAATCCATTACTTAGCACAGGAGCACCTCCTTATTTAGTTTTCATTGTACAAATACAACAGTTAAATTTTATACTGTTTTGTCAAAGATGTCAAGCATTTCAGACGCGCTAAATATATCCTCGCACTTAAATCCTTTCCTTGTCAGGTATCCAAATATCCTCTGCGTCTCTTTTCTGTCGGCTTTTTCCGGGTCATAATGCTTCTTTTTTAAAATCTCTGCGATCGCTTTTCTGGCATCCTCCTGCTCATAACACTCCGCAAATGCCTGCTCGATCACTTCTTTACTGATCCCCCTCTGCAAAAGACCCGCGTAGATCTCTTTTCTGCTCTTTTTATCCTTCCGGCCGTCGATAAATATCTTTGCATAATTTTCATCATTGATATAGCCAAAGGATCTCACATAGGAAACCGTCTCATCAATAATATCCTCCGGATAGCCGTCCCGCTCAAGCTTCTGCCTGAGCTGCACTTCTGTCCGCCCCATATCATTCAGAAGGTGAAGGGCACGGCTCTTCGCCCGCTTACCTATAACCTCCGTACGGATCTTTTCATAAACAGCCTGTTCAATCTCCTCACCGGCCGCAATACGATAACGGGAAATCTCCTTCTTATACAGGATAAATGCGTATATCCCGTCTATGTAAACTTTGTATTTGGCATTAGCGGCTGCCTCTATACTCGTGACAATCATCCATCTTCTCCAATATCCTACTCTTCCTTCGCTGCTCTTCTCTTCGCCGGCTTCACCGGCTCCTTCACATCTTCAGACGCTTCCGGTACATTTGCTTTAATATCTTCTTTCTTTGCCTTGGCATCTTCTTTTTTTGCATCAGCTTCTTTTCCTGCAGCTCCTGCAAACTGATAATGCTCCCGGATCTTCTTGTCAAGCTCAGTCATGACTTCCGGATGCTCTGCCAGATAACTCTTGGCATTCTCACGGCCCTGCCCGATCTTGTCTCCGTTATAAGCAAACCACGCGCCGCTCTTATTCACAAGGTTAAGTCCTACTGCAAGGTCAAGAATATCGCCTTCTTTTGAGATTCCCTTTCCGAACATAATATCGAATTCCGCCTCTTTGAACGGAGGGGCAATCTTGTTCTTCACAACCTTGATCCTTGTACGGTTTCCCGTCATCTCCCCGCCCTGTTTCAACGTCTCGATCCTTCTTACATCCATGCGGACAGATGCATAAAACTTCAGTGCCCTTCCTCCAGTTGTAGTCTCAGGATTTCCAAACATCACTCCTACCTTTTCACGGAGCTGGTTGATAAAGATCACGATACAATTAGACTTACTGATCACCGGAGTCAGTTTACGGAGTGCCTGTGACATCAGCCGGGCTTGAAGTCCCACATGGGAATCTCCCATATCCCCTTCTATCTCCTGCCGCGGGACAAGAGCCGCCACTGAATCAATAACAATAATGTCAATAGCCCCGGAACGCACCATAGTTTCTGCAATCTCCAATGCCTGATCCCCGCTGTCCGGCTGGGAGATATATAATTCATCGATATCTACTCCGATATTATTCGCATATACTGGGTCGAGCGCATGCTCCGCATCGATAAACCCGGCAATTCCGCCTCTTTTCTGAACCTCTGAAATCATGTGCAGGGCAACCGTCGTCTTCCCGCTTGACTCCGGCCCGTAGACCTCGACCACTCTTCCCTTCGGCACACCGCCCATACCTAACGCAATATCCAGGCTGAGACACCCTGTAGGAACTGTCTCGACAACCACCTGAGCCGCCGGATCCCCCAGCTTCATAACTGTTCCTTTGCCAAAATCTTTCTCTAACTTTGCAATTGCCGCCTCTAATGCTTTTTGCTTATTCTCATTACTCGCCATAATTAATTCTCCTTTTATTCCGAACGAATGTTCGCCGTATGGTTATTATAGTAGTATATATTTTTATAAATGTCAATAGAAAAATGTATGAAAAATACGCACATAATTGTTATGGTATTACTGTTCACTCCATGGCCGGCAACAGATAACTTCCCCGGTCAAACGCACCCCTCCTTTTTCACTTTTCCTTTTTATCGGATTCTGCTTTGAAAAAAGCTTCGGAGATCAGAACGCCTTGCGGCTGATGACACCTTTAAGTTTACTTCTGCCGGCAAGAACGCCGGCAGCTTCGATAGATTTAACATAACATAATTTTCCTATGAACGCAAGAACTTTTTATGACAATGCAGCACTTAAAACTGCCTTTGGCAATGAGATACATCTTAGGCATCTACATCTATAAAACCTCTTTGGCAGATTCCAAAGGAGCCGAACCGTTTGCTGTTAATAGGCTGTTTTTGCCAAAGGTTCCCTTAAGTCCTACGGCCTTCATCCCCAGAAACAGGAAAAACCCAATCGCCGATACCATCTTCCCGGCCTTCATCCCAGGCGCGTGATAGACGATCTCAACCTCGTGCCGCCCCTTATCTATCCTGCACCCCAAAAATGCAGTATTTACCTTCTCTGTCTTCACCTTTTTCCCGTCCACAAAGAGTTCAAAATGCTCGTCATACGGAATAGCAGTGATCAGATATCCCGTATTTTTCACCTCAATATCACCTGCCGTCACATTTCCCCTGGTCTTCTCCTGATCCGGCAGATACTCCGACTGGTACAATCGCCCCGCCTCTTCTTTTGACGGCAGCGCTCCCAGGAAGCACTGCACATCTGAAACCCGGTAATGTCCTTCCCCGAAGACCAGCTCCAGCCGGTTCTGATCCTGCCTTACGGGAACGGCATAAGTAAAAACCGTATGCGCATTATAGTAAAAATGTCCTTTGGACGTCAGCTTATTGCGCTGCCCCTCCGCCCATACCGCAACATCCTCATAAGGCTTGAGATTTTCCACCCGAAACCGCAGAAACACTACCCGATTAGGTCCGCTGCCTTTGTCAGTCTCCCGGTTTAAGCTCTCTGCCTGATACCGGATGTCCGCGGTAAATGTCTCCGGTTTTTTGGAATTAATCTCTCCCGGCAGAACGATCTTTGCCGGAGCATAAGCTTTGCCGCCCGTTTCCGTCTCCTTCCCGCTGCCCTTCTCCACTACCGCGAAGCTCAGCAAAGATAACTGGTTCTCAGGAAAGCTTAGGCTTTCATAAGCCTTACTCCCCATCACCCTGTCCGTCGCGTAGATTACCGGCGACACCGACTGGTTTTCAAAAATCCCCCAGTCTCCTTTTGCTTCTTTCAGGCTATATCCGGGGATCTCTTTGTGCTCTCCCACATCCGCCACCAGATATTTCACGCCCATGAATCTGCGAAACACCGGATTTTGCACCGCCGTCTGCATAAGGAAATTCCGATATGGCTCCTCTGCTCCGAACTCCCTCCGGAAATTCCGGTATCCCTCGTTATATAATGAAGAATAGAGGGAGGATATATACTGCCCAAAATTCCAGATCCGGTTCAGGTTCGCCGCATTCTCCTCCGCCGTCCCAAGCTGCTCCGTCCGGTAAAGCCCTTCCTCTGACTCCGCCGCCTCTTCTATCAGCTCCCCGATTTTTACATCCGTCACTTTTCCAAAAAATTCTTTATCCAAACAGGTTCCCGCTTCCAGATGATAGCTGTTCCCGGACAGTCCCAGGAGCAGGACCGGAGGCGCCAGCAGAACGAGGACATTTTTGCGTATGCTGAATATCACGTAGCAAAGGAGCATCACCAAAGCGTCCGCCAGCACATATTTCCCATATCTGCCTGTGCCGCTCCTGCCCACATGTATGCACAGGATGCTAAGTGTCGCCGCATAGGGCAGCGCCCCCTTAAAGACGCCGAAACTCCTGCCTCCTTTCCCCGCCGTGCCCTCCCGCACAGACACCTCCCTTTTTCTCTCTCCAGCCTCCTTTGCACTTTCCAGGCCGCTCACATAATCCGCCGTCACATAGCAAAGAAGCGGCAGGAACGGGATCATCACCTTATCCCGCACGTAGAGCCCGCCGTTTAACAGAAAGGAAAAAAATGGCACTGTCAGGATGAGCATACAGCCAAAAGCCAGCACCCGCTCCCAGCATCGGCCAAAAAGAAGCAGAGACAGCAGCGCCGTAAAGGAAAGTGTAGTCATCCCTATCCCATAAGGCGAATAAAAAAATCTTTCCACGGAAAATTCCGGAATCAAAAGCGAAGAGACTGCCAGATCCTGAACACTGCCCTCTCTTCCCGACATAGCCATCGCCGTAGGGATCAGGAGCACGCCGCCCATAAGCACCGCGACAAAAAAAGGCACAAGAAACCGGGCTCCCTCCCGAAAAAAATCCTGGGCCTTCGCCCACACAGCCCTGGACTCTTCCCCTTCCTTAAGCCGCCCCTCCTCCCGCTCTCTTACATATCTGCTCAGCCCGTAGAGCCCCAGCGATATCATCCCTCCGATACTGAAATAAAAGCTGCTCATGATCATCAAAAACACGCTGACGGTAAGAAGCCCGCTCTTTTTCTTCGCAAAGTGCCGGTCAACGCCCGCGAATCCAAGGCACAAAAAAGGCATATAATTCACAAACATAATCTGATTGTAAGAATGGTACACCACCGGCCCGGACAACAGAAAGATGACCGCCGTAAAAAAACAGACTTTCCGGTCAAGCCTGCGCCCCATAAGGCCAGAACCCTCACCACTCTTCCCAGCAAAGCCGCATCCCGCAGCCCGGCAGCCAGAAAGCCACCAATAGAGCACCGCCACAGACACCGTCAGGCTCACAAACTGCGCCGCCATCAGATAATCCGGCATTTCCACATACGGAAACAGGTAAGACAGCACCACTGCCGGGCTTAAAAGGCCATAGTAGGAGAAGTTGTAGATATTCTGACCGCCGCCGATATGCGCCGCAAATTCCGGAAAGAGGTTCCCCGTCTCATAGAACTGTCTGCGGAAATAATCCGGCAGTACACTGTGCTGGCTGATCCAGTCCACCCTCCCGCCGAACATCCCGCGGCACAGGCAGAACAGCCAGCAGACAAAAAACGTACAGGCACAGAGCGCGGCATAAACACCCAGTCCCGCGCCCGGGACTGGGACTGTTCCTCCCGCCGCTTCCTTCCCGACGCCCTTCCGCCTAAAATTCCTTATTCTTTCCATGTCCTTCTCCTCCGTCCTTCTCGCTGGAATCCTTCAGGATAAAGATCGGGCGGCGCTTCGTCTCAAGATACGTCTTCGACAGATATTCCCCCACGATCCCCGTACAGAAAAGCTGGATCCCGCTCACCATAAAGATAATGCATACCAGCGACGGCCACCCCGACACCGGGTCTCCCCACACCAATGTCCGCACGATGATGACAAAGATCATGACAAAAGAAAGCAGGCAGAACATCACCCCGATCACCGAAGCCAGCGACAGCGGCGCCACCGAAAACCCGGTGATCCCTTCTATAGAATAGGAAAACAGCTTCTTGACCGACCACTTTGTCTCCCCGGCGCAGCGCCCCACATTGCCGAATTCCAGCCATTTTGTCCGAAATCCCACCCACTCAAAGATCCCCTTTGAAAAACGGTTGTATTCGCTCATCTTAAGTACCGCGTCCACCATATTCCGCCGCATCAGCCGGTAGTCCCTGGCTCCGCTGACGATCTTCGTCTTTGAGATACTGTTGATGACCTTATAAAATCTTTCCGAGAGGAAGGAGCGCAGCCTCGGCTCCCCCGTCCGGTCAGAGCGTCTCGTAGCCACACTGTCGAATCTCTCTTCCTTAAGGATACGGTACATCTCAGGCAATAGCCCCGGCGGATCCTGCAGATCCACATCCATGGTGGCCACATAATCTCCCTGGGCGCTCTTAAGCCCCGCATAGAGCGCCGCTTCTTTTCCAAAGTTCCTGGAAAATGACAGATACCTGCATCTTCTATCCGCTTCGTTCATCTCCTTTAATATTCCCAGCGTCCCGTCCGCCGAGCCATCGTCCACAAAGATAATCTCAAACTCCAGTTCAGGCATTTCGTCCATCACCCTGCACATTTCTCCATAGTAGACTGGCAGCGCTGCTTCCTCGTTGTAGCAGGGAACAACAATACTCATCTTACTCAATCTTACGTACCTCCTTTAGTATGACTTTTCCCGTTGTGCTCACATTCTAATCCCCAACCCTTAAGAAACACCGAAATT
>Ga0137306_104095_pt1 | contig 10274 bp, 11 predicted proteins | sample Inofroosms_March_FD_97187 | JGI IMG/M metagenome (GOLD analysis project Ga0137306, IMG submission 97187) | Mouse cecal microbial communities from Vienna, Austria - N-Acetylneuraminic and N-Acetylglucosamine D2O microcosms_March | ecosystem: Host-associated > Mammals > Digestive system > Large... | reverse complement strand
TGTGGCATTTGCCAATATCATTGTGGATGCGTACAGGAGAAATGAAGAGGAATTTGAGAAGATATTCGGATTCCCCCTGTTTCTTGAAAATGTAAATGGAGACACATATGTCAACTATGATCATCTTATCGTGGATCTGTATTGTGCCAGTGATAATCATAATAGAGCAGGGATCGCCGGATGGGAATATGACGTATATAATGCCGGCGAGGACAGTTCGGCAACGTTTGGAAGGGGAACAACGCAGGAGGATCGGGCCTATCGGTTTGAGAGATATATGAGGAGTTATGGATTGCAGGCAGGGATTGAGAATATTGAGTGTACGCCGGATGAGATCTATAGCAGATGTGAGGAGGAGATCAGTCAGGGGAAACGGATCATTATAAGTACCTGCCCGGTAAGGCTGGTGGATGAAGCGGACGAACCGGCTTATATGGACGGCGGCCATGCGATGACGGTGACCGGGCTTATGGACGACGGCAGGATCGAGGTCTCCTCCTGGGGAGAGAAGTATTATATCACGCCGGAAGATTCGGATTACAGGGAACCGGACAAGAACCGGGCAAGGGATGCATATATAAGGATCCAGTCGGTTGAAATATAACGGATATGCCGGAAGGGAAAGCATATGAGAAGGTATCTTAGATTCATTGCAGTAATTGTGTTGGTGCTGGGGATCTGCCCGCTTGGACAGGGATGTCAGAAGGAGGAGGATATGAAAGATGCGCAGAACAATGAGTATATAGACTACTATAACTATGAATTATGCAGGGATAAGGGATTGACAGACCAAGACGGTCTTGGCCGGTATTATCTGTGTATGCAGGCAGTATACAGGGCGAATCTGGATGCGTATCTGCTGGAAGTTCTTGATCTTGGAGCATTGGATGAGGAGTTGAAGAACAGCAGTCTGGGATTCGTAAGCCGGAAGCCTGCGAATAAGAATCTGTATGAGAGAGAATCCACGATGGGGCTGGAATTTATCTATCTGAGGAACAATCTTTACATTGAATATCTGGAGAGAGACCAGCTAAAACTTCTGGATACTCAGTTGAAAGAGGGAACGGAAGCAGTGACGGATGAGCTTAAGCGGATGGCGGGGGAAACCTATAAGGAGGTCATAAGGGTCAGGGATCCGGGGAATCGGGGAGATCAAGGCTGCTTCCTCTATTCGGAGGCACAGGGAAGGAAGCCTGAGATTCCCAACGAGGCATTGGTCCTGCAGATTTCGAATGCTATGGAATACGATGCATCCGGCAATCTTCTTCCAACGGACAATATGAGAGAGAAATGTGAATATCTGGATAGGATCAAGATGGAGAAAGAGAGAGAATATTCCGGGATACTTGGAGGGAAGGTGTATATTCTTCCGGAGTGAAGATTTGGATATTGGGAGGCTGTCAATGGTAAAAAACGCAGAGGAATTATGGCAGAAGAGTAAGCGGCTTAAGAAGGAGGAGGAAGAGGAGGACCAAGAGATCAATCTATATTATCAGCGGCTTGGATATATGCTGGAACATTGTGCTGAAAATGACAGGGAGATCCGCGGATTGTTAGAGGATCAGCAGGGAATGCTCAATGTTTTGTGTATGAGTAAGAGAGAATTTGCGGACGCTTTGTCTATTCATGTGTCTTGTCATATGTAGTATACAGTGATATAATGGGGTGAGTTTTAAAAAAGGAGACAAGGGATATGAGTATTACGGAAGAGATCCAGAGATTAAAAGAAGAGAAGAATGCAGTGATCCTGGCTCATTATTATGTGGCCCCGGAAGTGCAGGAGATTGCAGATTATGTCGGAGATTCGTTCTATCTAAGTAAAGCAGCAGTTGATCTGAAGGAGCAGACGATCGTGTTCTGCGGGGTGTCCTTTATGGGAGAGAGCGCTAAGATACTGAATCCGGACAAGACAGTCCTGATGCCGGAGCTGTCTGCCGATTGTGCGATGGCGCACATGGCAGATGCAGAGACGATCCAAAGGATGCGGGAAGAATACGAGGATCTTGCTGTGGTGTGCTATATTAATTCTACAGCCGAGTTAAAGAAGCATTCGGACGTCTGCGTCACTTCGTCGAATGCGGTGAAGATTGTAAAAGCGCTGCCGAATTGGAACATATTCTTCATACCGGACAGGAATCTTGCACACTTTGTGGCAGAGCAGGTGCCAAAGAAGCATTTTGTATATAATGAAGGGTATTGTCCGGTCCACGAGAAGATGTCGGTGCATGAGCTGCAGAAGGAGAAGGAGCTTCACCCGCAGGCAGAGATTCTGACTCATCCGGAGTGTACGCAGGCAGTGCGGGAGATGTCGGATTATATCGGGAGTACGTCCGGGATCATTGCATATGCCCATAAGAGTAAGTGTCAGGAATTCATTGTATGTACGGAGACAGGGGTCCGGTTTGAGCTGGAAAGACAGAACCCCGGAAAGAGATTCTATTTCACCAAGACGGAACCAGTCTGTCAGGATATGAAGATGATCACATTGGAGAAGATCAGAGATGTGTTGAAGAACGGCGAAAATGAGATTCATGTGACAAAAGAGCTCAGGGAAGGTTCGGTCAGGCCTCTTGAGCGGATGCTTGAGCTGGCGTAATCGGGGGAAGATGAAGATGGAGATACATACGGATGCAGTCATAGTAGGAAGTGGGGTAGCAGGCTTATACAGCGCACTTAAGCTTCCGGAAGATATGAAGGTTGTGCTGATCACCAAATCAGATCTGGAGAGCAGTGATTCCTTTCTGGCACAGGGCGGAATCTGTGTACAGAGAGACGAGGAAGACTATGACAGTTATTTTGAGGATACGATGAAGGCAGGGCATTATGAGAACCGCCGGGAGTCTGTAGATATTATGATCCGGGGTTCACGGGCGGTGATCCAGGACCTGGTCGGTTACGGAGTCTGGTTCGAGCAGGAGAACGGGGAATTCATATATACGAGAGAGGGGGCGCATTCAAGGCCGCGGATATTATTTCACGAGGATATTACAGGGAAAGAGATTACCAGTACGCTGCTTGAGCGGGTGAAGGAGCTCGCGAACGTGACGATCTATGAGTATACGGAGATGACAGATATTATAGAAGAGAATGGCGCCTGTGCGGGAATTCTGGCCGGGAAGGCGGATGGGCCGGATCAGGAGCAGCGGGAGACACTTAAGATCTATGCAGATCATACGATACTTGCCAGCGGCGGAATCGGCGGTAATTATCAGCATTCTACGAATTTCCCGCATCTGACCGGCGATGCGGTCAGAATAGCGAAGGCGCATGGGATACGTCTGGAGAATCTGGATTATGTTCAGATTCATCCGACAACGCTCTATTCCCTGAAACCTGGACGCAGATTTCTGATCTCGGAATCTGTGCGGGGAGAAGGGGCAGTGCTGTATAACCATAAGAAAGAGCGGTTTGTGGACGAACTGCTTCCGCGTGATGTCGTGGCACAGGCCATCAGGGAACAGATGGAAGCAGAGGGTACAGATTATGTATGGCTCTCTATGGAGCCGATCCCAAGGGAGAAGATCTTAAAGCATTTCCCGAATATTTACCGGCATTGTCTGGAAGAGGGGTATGATGTGACGAAGGAGTGGATCCCGGTGGTGCCGGCCCAGCATTATTTTATGGGAGGGATCTGGGTGGATTCGGACAGCCATACGTCGATGGACAGGCTGTATGCGGTAGGAGAGACCAGCTGTAACGGTGTTCATGGTGCGAACCGTCTGGCAAGCAATTCTCTGCTTGAGAGTCTGGTGTTCGCAGGAAGAGCAGCCGAAAAGATAAAAGAAGATAAGGAGAGTGGATTGATATGAATAAGATAACAATGACCCTGCAGGCGGATCAATTGATCCTGGAGGCGCTGAAAGAGGATATATCCAGTGAGGATGTGACGACGAATTCTGTGATGAAGGAAGCGGTAAAAGGAGAGGTGGACTTGATCTGCAAGCAGGATGGGATCATAGCGGGATTGGATGTTTTCAGAAGGGTATTCCAACTGCTGGATGAGAAGACTGAAACTGAGTTCTACTGTGCGGACGGGGACGAAGTGAAGAAAGGGCAGTTGATGGGGAAGGTAACAGGTGATATCCGAGTCCTCCTGTCCGGAGAGCGTGTCGCCTTGAATTATCTCCAGCGTATGAGCGGGATCGCGACATATACGCATTCTGTTGCAGAGCTTCTCAAGGGCAGCGGAACGAAGCTGTTAGACACCCGGAAGACAACGCCTAATATGCGGATATTCGAAAAGTATGCGGTGCGTGTAGGCGGCGGGTATAATCACAGATATAATCTGTCAGACGGGGTGCTGCTTAAGGACAACCATATCGGCGCCGCGGGAAGCGTTGCCAGGGCTGTGAAGATGGCGAAGGAGTATGCGCCCTTTGTGAGGAAGATAGAGGTTGAGGCAGAGAACCTTGACATGGTAAAGGAGGCTGTGGAAGCAGGCGCCGACATTATCATGCTTGATAATATGTCTTCGGAAGAGATGAAAGAAGCTATCCGTGTGATCGGCGGACGTGCCGAGACGGAATGTTCAGGCAATGTGACGAAGGAGAATATCGGACGTCTGGTATCCCTGGGCGTGGACTATATTTCAAGCGGGGCGCTGACACATTCCGCGCCGATACTGGATATCTCTCTTAAGAACCTTCACGCGGTATAGATGAGGTTTTATGAAGGAGGGCAGATTTATGACCGGTTTGGACAGACGAGAGGATATCGTTGCGCAGATTCAGAAGAGCGCGGTTCCGCTGTCAGGTACGAAGCTGGCTGCCATATATAAGGTGAGCCGCCAGGTGATCGTGCAGGATATAGCCCTGATCCGTGCGGCAGGCTATGACATCATTTCTACGAACAGGGGATATATTCTGAATACGGCAGGTTCCGTGAGCAGGGTGTTCAAGGTGCAGCACACGGATGAACAATTAGAAGAGGAACTGTGCGCGATCGTAGATCTTGGGGGAATGATCAAGAATGTAATGATCAATCACAGAGTGTACGGACGGATAGAAGCGGAATTGAATATTAATTCCAGAAGAAAGGTGGCTGAATTCATAGAGGACATCCATAGCGGCAAATCCAGGCCTCTTAAGAATATCACTTCCAATTACCATTATCATAAGGTGATTGCGGACAAAGAGGAGACTCTGGATATGATAGAAGATGTACTGCGGGAGAAGAATTATCTGGTAGAAGTGAAATAAAAGTTGGCATTTTTCCATGAAATAGGGGTATAATGGAAGTAGCAGTAAAGAGTAGTTTGTACCAGGAAGGAGGAATACCTATGGCAGAACACAAGATTATTACGATTGGACGTCAGTTTGGAAGCGGGGGGCACGAGATTGGCAATATCCTTGCAACAAGGCTTGATATTCCATTGTATGATAACAATCTGGTCAGGATGGCGGCAGAGAAACTGGATATCAGAGAGGAGACAGCCAGGGCAGTAGATGAGACGACCCTGAACAGTTTCCTGACAGGATATGTGATCGCTCCGATGGAATATCGGGAAGCGATCCGGTCGGCTGATTACACGCAGCCTTTGAATGAGCAGGTATATGAGCTGCAATCCGAGATCATCCGCAAGCTGTCACAGAGAGGGCCCTGTGTGATCGTGGGAAGATGTGCGGGACAGATACTTAAGGGCCATCCGATGTGTCTTGATGTGTTTATCTGTGCGGATATGGAAGACCGAATACAAAGGATTGCAAAGAGATATGATCTGTCCGAGAAGAAGGCGGCAGATAAGATCAAGCGTGTTGACCGTGAGCGGAAATATTATTACGAATCCCACACAGGACTGGAGTGGGGAAGCATATTATCCCATCAGATGCTTCTGAATGTAAGCAGGTTTGGGATAGAAGGTACGGCAGATATATTAGAGACGGTATACCGTGGACAGAGTTGATAGATGATGAAAGAAATTCTCATTGACACCAGTTTGGACGTATTGAAGATGCTGCCCTACCTGTTCGCGGCTTTTATGCTGATCGAAGTATTGGAGAAGTATTCGGGAGCATTTACCGAGAAGATACTCTTGAAGGTGGGGAGGGCAGGTCCGGTGGCGGGTGCGTTGCTTGGATGTATTCCCCAGTGTGGATTCTGTGTCGTTGCAGCGAATCTCTATACGGGCGGGATCATCTCGACGGGGACGCTTCTGTCGGTATTCATAGCGACTTCTGATGAGGCGGTGCTGATCCTGCTGGGGAATCCGGATGCGGTTGCGGCGATCGGCCCGCTGTTGGCGGCGAAAGTCGTGATCGCTGTTCTCGCCGGTTATCTGACAGACCTGTTTCTTGCCAGGTGGATAACAGTCCCCAAGGAGAGAGGAAGCCTGCGCAGGGAGTGGGGGACGCATGGGGAAGATCGCATGGAAGAGACTGGGATCGCCAGGGCGGCATGGAGACATACGGCAGAGATTCTTGTATATCTGTTTATATTTACCGGGGTGCTGAATCTTGGAGTAGAATTATTCGGGATTGAGCAGTTATCAGCCTTTTTACTGGGAGATACGATCTTCCAGCCCGTAATCGCAGCCGTGATCGGGCTGATTCCAAACTGTGCGGCCTCGGTCATTCTGACGCAGCTGTATCTGGGCAAGGCCATAACATTTGCGTCTGTGACCGCAGGCCTGTGTACGGGGGCAGGAGTCGGACTCGCGGTGCTGTGCAGGGTGAATCATGATAAGATGGAGAACCTGAAGATCATTCTTACGTTGTTTGGATTCGGTGTGGCTGCAGGATTGATTCTCTGAGATACTATAAGTTGTGATTGCATTTCTGGAAGAATGTGTTATAATATTCACGACTCGGTGAAGAAGCTTAGGAGAAATTAGGAGGAATTATAATGGTTACAAAAAAGGAAGTATCCGAAACTAAGAAGACTGAAACTGCGAAGATATCTGCCGCAGAAGTTGCAGCAGAATCAACAGAAGCAGCGAAACCGGCAAGGGCAGCAAGAAAGAAAGCAGAGACGAAAGCGCCTGAGAAGAAGACGGCAGAAGCTGCGGCAGAATCAGTGAAACCAGTTGCAGAAGCAAAGACAGCAGAAACAAAAGCGCCTGAGAAGACACCTGAGAAGAAAGAACCTGAGAAGAAGACGTCTGCGAGATCAACAACAACGAAGAAAGATACAACAGTAAAGAAAGAAGCTACTGTGAAGAAGGATACAGTGAAGAAGTCACCTGCGAAGACGACAGCGAAGAAGGAGACTGTGAAGAAAGAGACCGTGAAGAAAGAGACAGCCAAAAAAGAGATCAAGGTGAATGCGGTTGTTGAGTATCAAGGAAGACAGATAGAAGAGAGCGCGATCGTTGCGAATGTGAAGAAGGCATGGATGGCATCCGGCAAGAAGATCAAGGATATCAAATCTATAGAATTATACATCAAGCCGGAGGATAGTGCGGTTTACTATGTTGTGAACGGAACAGAGACGGGAGCAATTGCATTGTACGAATAGGATTGGTTTTGAGGAATGTGGATTGGAGATAATTTACTTGAGATGACAAACGGACAGATTGATTCGCTTTTGTCAATGAATGGACAGCTTGAGACATTCTTGGCGTGGACTTCACAGATGGTATTTATTGTACGGATCGCGGCAGTCGTGATCGGGCTGATCGTCTGTTTCCTTGGGTTGAAACTGATCCGGGTATTATCAGCGATCGTAGGATTGGCAGTGGGAGCAGGGATCGGAACAGCCGTGGTTTTCGGTTTTCAATTTTCCGGTACGATGATTCCGGTTACGATACTGGTATGTGCGGTTATGGTTGCTGTGTTTGCAGCGGCAGTCCGTAAGCTGGGTGTTTTTCTGGTAGTGTTCCTATATACGGCAGGAATCGTGATGTCTCTGCGCATCCCTCAGATCATAATTCTGCTGGCTGTGTGCGGAGGGGCTGCACTGCTGATGTCGGTGCTGTCTTTGATCTGGACGGATCCGATTGTGGTAATCATTACCGGGATATCGGGAGCTCTGTCTGCCGGGATATCGGCCGCGGCGCTGCTTTTTGCCGGCGGGAATATATGGCTTGGATATGGAGTAGGAGCTGTGTTGGCATTAATCGGAATCTGGACACAGTTCATGGTGCAGTCCAGGAAGATCGGGAAGAAAGAGAAAGTATATGCCAGACAGATGAGAGACCAGGTGTCCAGGGAATCAGAGGTCGAGAAGGCTAGGCGTATACTGGAGGAGGAAGAGGACGACGACGAATCTGGCAGCAGGAAGATCAGAGGTGTCAAGAAGAGTAAGAAGAGCAAGACCACCCAGAAGACTTCTGCCAGGGATACCGGCAGTGATGATATGGAAGAAGATGATGATGACATAACGATCATCAACGAAGAATTATGATTCAGGAGTTACTGTTTACGGGCGTGCCGGTGAGCGGTAACTTTTTTATTTTACTATAGGGAATTTCATCCATGAGGATTCGATTTGGTTGTATTTTAGAGCAGATGTGATATAATAGAACAAGACACAGGAATGTTAGAACCAGAGAAATATGAGTGAAGGAGGCCTTAGATATGAAGATTGATATGCATTGTCATGTTAAAGAGGGCTCTATCGACAGTAAAGTGGGTCTGGATGAATATATCACGAAGTTGAAAGAGCATGGATTTGAGGGAATGCTGATTACGGACCATGATACTTACAAGGGATACCGCCATTGGAAATATCACATGAAGGGGAAGGTCCACGAGGATTTTGTTGTATTGAAGGGGATCGAGTATGACACTTATGATGCAGGACATATTATCTGTATCATGCCGGAGGGGGTCAAGATGCGCCTGCTTGAGATCAAGGGATTGCCGGTGAGCGTCCTGATTGATTTCGTACACCGTCACGGCGGGATCTTAGGGCCGGCACACCCCTGCGGAGAGAAGTATCTGAGTTTCGCGCATACGAAGAAGTTCTATAAGTCGCCGGAGATCATTAAGAGATTCGATTTTATTGAAGGATTTAACGCGTGTGAGCCGGAGGAGTCCAACGCAGGCGCTATGAAGCTTGCCATGAAGTATAAGAAGCCTGCCATTGGGGGCAGTGATTCTCATAAGCTGGACTGTGTGTCGTTGGCGTATACGGAGCTGCCGGAGCGGGTGACCTGCGAGACGGAGCTGATCTCGCTGATCCGCAGCAAGGTTCCGATCGGAGTAGGCGGCACGATATACGGGAAGACGACGAAGGACAAGATTGGGAAGGCAAATAAGTTCCTGGTGTATTCCTTCTGGTTTTATAATAAGGGCGGTGCTTTGCTGAAGTGGCACAAGAGGAAGGAAAAGGGTCAGGTGGAGAATCCGATCGATCCGATCGATCCGATTGAGATCCCATATCTTAAGCTGCAGGGGAGAGGGTAAGATAGGGCTGAGACAGATGGAAGAGAGTATTTTCCGTTTGTCTCAGCCTTTTTCTGTGAAGTAGTCAGAATAGTATTCCGATATGATACACGATCACGCTCATCAGCCATGCGATGAACATCTGATAAGCCAGGATTCCCAAGGTCTGTTTCACACTTTTCAGTTCCCTGTGGATTGTAGCGATGGTGGCGGTACAGGGAATATACAGCAGGCAGAATACCATCAGTGCGTAGGCGTTCGCCATGCCGAAGCCAAGACCGCCTAAGGTGGCGACCATGGCGTCCATGCCGCCCGCGGTCGTGATATTCTGAATTCCGAACAGTACGCTGCAGCTTGATACGACCACTTCCTTTGCCGCGATTCCGGCGATCAAAGCCACAATGATCTGCCAGTACCCAAGTCCGGCGGGTTCAAACAGAGGAACGATTGCTTTGCCGATCAGAGAACCGAAGCTCTGGGTGATATCCGTGACGTATCCATGGGGACCGAAGTTTAAGATGACCCACATGATCACAGATGCAACGAAGATGACGGTTCCGGCCTTACTCAGATAATCCTTGATCTTCTCCCATACATAGATGAATATGGTCCGGGCATTGGGGGACTTGTATTCCGGAAGCTCGATAAGCAGCGCGTGCTCGGCCTTGCTTCCGTCGATCCTTGAGAGAATGTACGCGGTTGTGATGGCGACGGCGATACCAAGCAGATACATGGAATAGCAGACGATCATGGCGTATCTTCCGAAAAACATCGAAGAGAACAGGACGTAGATGGGAAGCCTGGCGCTGCAGGACATAAACGGTGTGATCAGTATGGTTTTAAAACGGTCGCGCCGGTGTTCCAATGCCCTGGAGGCCATGATGGCGGGAACGGAACATCCAAACCCTAAGAGGAGGGGGAGGAAAGCACGCCCGGACAGGCCAAGCCCGC
>Ga0137306_104094_pt1 | contig 10276 bp, 8 predicted proteins | sample Inofroosms_March_FD_97187 | JGI IMG/M metagenome (GOLD analysis project Ga0137306, IMG submission 97187) | Mouse cecal microbial communities from Vienna, Austria - N-Acetylneuraminic and N-Acetylglucosamine D2O microcosms_March | ecosystem: Host-associated > Mammals > Digestive system > Large... | reverse complement strand
GGCCTCGGATTTCGGGATATGGGCGCACTGGTTATAAATGCCCTGGGCTGTGGTGCGTGGCAGGTTATGGACGCCGCTGTGGGTGTAGACGTAGCACACGAAGCCGCTGCAATCAAAACTGGTGCTTGGGCTGGAGCCTCCCCAGACATAGGGGAATCCCAGGTATTTCTCCGCCTCCCGGATAAGGGCGGCGAACTTCGGGTCAGCCAGCGCCTCCCCCGGAATGTCATAATCCTCCCCGGCGCTTTCATTGGCGTAAATGTCACTCCCAAACAGCTCCGGCTTGTTGCCCTTCAGGGAGAGGATCGCCCCATAGCGCTCCTTTTGCTCCGCTGTCAGTTCCTCAAGGGCCACCGTGCCGGTTCCCTTGTTCCGCAGGGTCACATAGAGGATTTGGTACTCATATTCCTCCTCGTCCTCCCAGGTGTCCCCGGTTTCCGGGTCAGTGTGGGTGACGGTGCGTGTCCGGATCTCCGTTACCTCACGGGTAGTAAGGCTGTATTGCAGATTAAAAAGCCTCCGTAATTCCGTCCCCACCTGGCCGGGGGTAAAAGCGTCATATCTGGCTGTCAGGTAGGAGATCAGTTCATTGGGGTTATGGCCGATACTGTCCACGTCATAGCGGTACTCGTCAAAGCCGGGGTAAGCGCCCTCAATGCCCGCCAACTGGTTTTGTAAACCGGTTTCCAGGGCGGCGAAATCCGCCTCCGTCTGGATAATATCCGGGTCTTCGGACGTGTAGGACGTGCCCAGGGCGGCGCTTATGGCTCCCTCCATCATCATGGAGCAGGAGGAAAGGGAGGAACCCACCATAACAAGCAGGGCCGCCCCAAGGCCAACGATCATCAGTCCGCCCTTGTGCTTTTTTGCGATGTTGAAGGCCGCCCTCCCTATGGAGCCGGCGATGTCCTTCGCTTTCCCGGCAGCGGACACGCCCCGCTTCCCGGCCTTTTTCGCTTTTTGGTAATCTCTGGCGTACTGCCGCTTGATTTTCTGCTTCTGGACAAACCCTTTGACCCCTCCTTTCCGCAATTCCGGGCTGTCCCGGAGGGCGGCACGGTAAGCGGCGCTGACATTGGCCTTATCCGCCTTGATCTCCAGCTTCTCTACCTTCTTATAAGGGGCGTTTTGATGATAATTTCGCGCCTTTCTGGCAGCAAGGGCGGCGGTTCCCTCCCCGGCCAGCTCCGTCCGGTGGGCGGCCTTGGTTCCCACGTTTTCCTCCTCCGCCTGGTAGACCTTGGCGTGAAGGCTGGCGCTTGCGCTCTGGGCCATGCGCCTGGCCACCTTTTTGGGCAGAGCCTCCTTCCCCCGGCCTTCTTTGACTTCCTCAAACCGGAGTGTGTGCCTCAGCCTGCTTTTTTCAGGGTCAAGTTCCTTTTTCAGCCGCAGCTTTTTCTTTTTGGGGATTTTCTTTTTTGCACGTTCCAGCTTGGTTCCCAGGACTTCCGCCTTATGCTGGGCACGGGCCGCCCGTTCCTCCGGGCTGAATCGGAGCCGTTTGCTGCGCTCCACATTGTCTGTGTCATAGATGTTCTCCTTCCGTTTCATGGCAGCCCCCTTACTCCACAAGATCAGCGGGCTTGGTGGTCATGACCTGGTACAGCTTGGTGTCCGTGGGGAACTTGTCAATAAAAGGAATGATCTTGTCCCCGAAGAACAGAAGCCCTTCCCCGGCCCCGCTGTTGGTGATGTGGGTCAGTTCCTGGGGCGAGATCCCCAGCCTCTGGGCAAGGATATTCCGGTCGCTGGCCGCCTGGTTCAGCATTAAAATAAAATCGCTGTTTTCCAGGATATTCTCAATCTCCGGGCTGTCCAGAAGGTCTTTCACGTTCTGGGTCAAAGCCGTGGGGATACCGTTCCACTTGCGGAAACGCTTGTAAATCTCCGCTGTGTAGGCCGCTGTCTGGGGTTCCTTTAATAAAAGGTGGAACTCGTCCAAGTAGATCCGGGTGGTTTTCCCGGCGTAGCGGTTTATGGTGGTTCGCTGCCAGATGTTGTTCTGCACCGTCAGCATACCCGGCTTTTTTAAGTTCTGCCCCAGGGCGCTGATGTCATAGCAGACGACCCGGTTATTGATGTTCACATTTGTCCGGTGGTTTAAATAGGAAAGGGAGCCGGACACATATAATTCCAGGGCCGTGGCCAGCTCCTGGGCCTGCCCCTCCTCCTGGGAACGCAGGCACTGGTACAAGTCCCCAAGCACCGGCATACGTTCCGGCCCTGGGTCTTTTAAATACTCCCGGTAAATCTTGGGGATACACCGGTCAATCACCGATTTCTCTATGGGCTTTAACCCGCCATGGGAGGCGGATAAGATCAGTTCACAGAACGACATGATAAAATCCGCTTTCATCAGCAGCGGATTCTCCCCGATATCCACGGATAAGTCCACATCCAGTGGGTTGATGTAATCGTCACTGTCCGGGGCCAGCCGGACAATCTGGCCGGAAAGCTGCCGGCAGAGGGAAAGGTACTCATGCTCCGGGTCTAAGAACAGCAGGTCGTCACTGGTGTGCAGGTACACGTCCGTCGCCTCCCGCTTGCAGCTGAAGGACTTGCCGGAGCCAGGGGTTCCAAGCACCACCCCGTTTGGGCATTTCAGCCGTTTCCGGTCAGCTAAGATCATGCGCCCCGTGGTGGCGTTTAACCCATAGTAAACCCCTCCTTTCTGGAACACCTCGCAGGCCCTGAAGGGCAGGAAAATAGCCGTGCCGCTGGTGGTCAGCCCCCGCTGGATCTCCACCTGGTTAATCCCAATAGGGAGGGCGGAAAGAAAGCCCTGCTCCTGCTGGTAGTCCAGACGGATTAAATCACAGTTCTGGGTATTGGTGATCCCCTCCGCCGAGTACACCAGGTTTTCCAGCTTCTGGCGGCTGGCGGCCATGTGAACAATGAGGATTGTCACCATAAACATCTTCTCGTCATGGTTCTGTAAATCCTCCAAAAGTTTCTGGGCCTCCTTGCCAAAGGTCACAAGGTCAGGGGGCAGGATATCCATGTCAAAACCGGAGCGCACGGCCCGTTTCTGTTCGTCAATCTTGGCCTTGTCCAGATCGCTCAGTTTCCGCTTCACCGCTTTTAAGGCGGCGTTCTGGTCAAGGGCCTTGGCGTGGATACTGACGATCTGGCTGCCCTCCAGTTCTAACACGCTGTTGAGCAGGGTGTCATATAACTTGGTGGCCCGTATCTGCAAAAAGGAAACAGCGCCGAAGGAAGCGCCGGTGCGGAAGTACCGCCCGTCCTTAAAAAAGAAGGAGCTGGGGGCGATATAGTCCTTGCTGGAAAGGCCGGTATCGTTTAAGGAATCCCAGTTAAACCGGAACTTCCTTCGTTCCTCTAAGTGCAGGCATTTGTGGAGCAGGGCCAGCCGTTCATACCCGTCCATGGGGCGGGCCGTCACCATAAGGGCACGGAAATGTCCCACCACGTCACTGTCGATCTGCCCCAGTCGGGAGCGTGCCTGCTTTACGCTGTCCGCCTCAATAGTATAGGTCAGGCAGATCCGGCGCTCATACCGGCTTTTGGATACCTGCTCCACCAGCATACCGCTGTACTCCCTGCGGATCTCGTCAAAGGGGTCGCCCTGGGGAGCGATTGTCAACATCCGCTGGTATTCCGCCATGTCCGCCGGGCAGCAGACCACGGATAACTCAAAGCCCACGGAGGGGCCGAAGTAATTGACCAGCTTGCAGTAAAGCTCAAAGAGAACCGCCTTCTCATCGTCAGAAGCCTTGGCGTAATTGATGTCCTCGCACATGACGCTTTTACTGAAAAGCCGGCTGGTGATCCGGCAGACGCCGTCCTGGTACATTTCCTCATAGGGAATGGTCTGCTGGGCGGTGCGGGCGATTTTGCCTTCCCGCTTCGCCCGCCTCACGGCCTTTTCCACCCGCCTTTTGTCGGCGGGGGAGAGCCTGGTTCCGGGGCGGATTATAAGATGTTCCCAGCCCACGGCGTTTGTCTTTTGTGGTCTTGTTCGGAATGGAAACAAGCTGCGTTACCTCCTTTTCGTAGTGTTCCTGCCGTTCCAGGGCGGCAAGGCGGTTGTTGGTCTGGTACGGCCTGACCGCCGGGGCCAGGAACCGGGCACGAATGATATTCTTTAAAATCTTTTCCAGGGGCTGCCCGTTCTTCTCATACAGCCCCAGCAGCATGAAAGGCGAGGCCAGGGCGATCAGAAGGAGCAGGGCGGCGTCATTCCCCAGGGCGTGCCGGGTCAGAAAATATCCCCCGACCCCCAGAAAGCCGCCCAGGGAAAAGCAGACGATCTGCCGCCTGGTGAGGCCGAAGGCCACCTTGTCCTTCACCTCGGTCAAGTCCTTGGTAATGGTCACGTAAGCCATAGAAATCCTCCTTTCTTTGCGCTGGCTTTTTAATGGGCATTCAAGATACCCTTGGCCACGGAGCCGGTCTTAAACAGGCTGAAGCACAGAAGCACCGTGTAGGCGGCGCAGCTCCAGAGGGCAGCCTGCAGATCGCCTCCCAGGGTGAGGGCGTTGACCAGCACGGCGTAAATGCCCACGCAGACCATGATAAAAAACCCCTGAAGCCCCAGGGCGGCCAGGCCCCGCACGTAGTTCGTGCCGATGTTCCCCCATTCCCGGTTCATAAAGGTGGCGAAGGGAAGGGGGCCGACACTGGCGTAAATATAAATCTCAATCATGCGGCCATACAAAATGACCGTGATCACAAGCCCCATGACTTTCATGGCGAAGGTCATGACCCAGGTTTCCAGCATGAGGGCGAACAGCTCCCCCAGTTCCATGGCCTCCAGCTGGGTGGTGATGTTGGCCAGGGCGGACGTGATGTCAATGGCGGCGCTGGTATTGATGACCCCGGCGCTCCTCTGCACCATGGTCTGGGCTACCTGAAAAATGGCGATGATAAAATCAAAGGTATGGTTCACGATGATTGCCGCCGCCGCTGACTTGAACGCCCACTTAAAAAACATAAAGGTGTCAATGTCATGGAGGTTGTTCTTGTCAATAATCATGGAGATCAACTCATAAGTCAGCACGGCGGCGATCACAAGCCCCGCTATGGGGACGACCACGTTCCGGGAGAGGGAGAGAATGATTGAGAAGACGCCGGAGTTCCAGGTTTCCGGCGTCTTTCCCACTTCCGAAGCGATTGTGGCCACTTTGCTGTTGACATCGTGAAACATATCCGACAAGTTGCCAGTGACAGCCCCCACCAGGAAATCCCTGATCCACTGCTCAATGGCGTCAATGATACTCTGCATAGGCCACTACCTTCCCCTTAGATCGTGATCAGGGTGGACAGCATGGGAACCACCTTGAGGCCCAGGAGCATGATCCCTCCGCCGGCCATTAATTGTTTAACGCCCTGGCTCTTGCTGGCAGGGTTGTCCGACCCGTACCCTTCCATGAGGTTGATCACACCCCACACCCCAACGCCGCCTCCCAAGGCCACGACTAAGGTTGACATTGTTGAAACAGCTGTAGTAAAGAAACCCATATATTTTCCTCCTGTTTTTTAAATGAATTGTCTGCCGGCTATCTGTGACTGGTTTTTGGCGGCCTGCGCCGCAACGCTTTTTGGGGTCAGCCCTCACCGGCGGACGGACGTGCTTTTTCACCCGAACCATGGTTTTGCCAAAGTCCTGGCGCTGAGCTGCCCCTGCCGGGTATCCGCAAATCCGGGGCGGGTAATCCTTTCCAAATGTCCTATTCAGCGCCTCCACGATTGTTTCAAGCGTCCTGACCGCTTCATTGAAAAATTCCATAACAGCCTCCTTCTGGTTGCTTTCTCCGGTATCCGCCGTATTTGGGCAAAAAGAAAAAGGCCCCACCGATTTTGAAAACCCATAGCGGGTATTCTGTCGGTGGAGCCTTTACCCAGCCGTTTCCGGCGGCAGTTCTCCTAACTCATAAAGTTCATATTCCTCATCCGGCTTCACCTTCAGCCGGTGTTCCAGGTAAGCCTTCACGTCAAAAGCGTACTTGGGGTTGGCGTCCGCCGTGTATTTGTACTGGGGGTGGCGGGTAAGGTCGTATTTTTTCGAGTAGAAGGGGCGCACCCCCTGCACCTGGACAATGCAGCGGCTGGAAGGCATGACCGCCAGCTCGTCCACGCTCATCAGATCCTTCCCCAGACGCTGGTAGTTTAGCCCATAGGTGCGCTGCGCCCCACGGGAATCGCTCTCGTTCATGGTGTCAATGGTTTCCTTCCCTAAAAGGCCGGACACCATCTTTAAGCTGCTTTCCTCCTTCCCGCCTAAAAACAGCATGGTAGAGCAGCACCCGGCCACGGTTTCGGCGTTGTCCTTGTACATTCCCTTTAACTGGCTGAAGGTCTGCAACACGATGTGGGCCGAGATGTTCCTTGACCGGATCACCGACACCAAATGCTCCCAGTTGGGAATCTTCTGGTTGGCGAACTCGTCAAACAGGCAGGTCACATGGACGGGGAGCCTGCCATGGTAAACCTTCAAGGCCCGGTCGCAGAGGACGTTAAACATCTGGGAGTACATCATGGCCGAGAGGAAGTTAAAGGTGGGATCAGTGTCCGACACCACCGCAAAGAGAGCGGTCTTTTCGTCCCCCAGCTTCTCAAGCCCCAGTTCGTCATAAGCCATCATTTCCCGGACGGCGGCGATGTCAAATGGGGCAAGCCTGGCCCCGCAGGAAATTAAAATACTTTTCAGGGTCTTGCCGGCGGCCATTTTAAATTTCTTATATTGCCGTGCCGCAAAATGGTTGGGGTCACGCTGCTCCAACTGCTCAAACAGAAGGTCAACCGCTGACTTGAAATTTTCATCATCCTCCCGGCACTCGCAGGCGTTTATCATGTCCAGCAGAGTGTTCATGTTCTTTTCCTCCGCCGGCGCCTCATAGTAAATGTAGGCAATCAGCGCCTGGTACAGCAGGGCCTCCGCCTTCTGCCAGAAATCATCGCCGCCCTTGGCCTCCCCCTGGGTGTTGGTCATAATCACCGTGACCAGGGTGAGAATGTCCGTTTCCCCGTGGAGATAGACAAAGGGGTTATAGTGCATGGAACAGGAGAAATCAATGCTGTTTAGGATTTTGATCTGATACCCTCCCCGTACCAGCGCATGGCCCACCTCCTCGACCACTGTACCTTTCGGGTCAGAACAGACGAAAGAGGCATTCATCTGGAGCAGGTTGGGCTTGATGTGGTAGCGGGTCTTGCCGCTGCCGGAGCCGCCGATGACCAGTACATTTAAGTTGACGTTCCTCTTTTCCGGGTCAGCGATCTTGCCCAGGGTCAGACGCTCCGTGTCGGACAGGAGAATGTTCTGGGAAAAGTCCGGGTCAATGAACGGCTCAATATCCTTTGCCGTCCCCCAGCGGGCCGTGCCATACTCGGCTCCACGCCGGAACTTCCTGGCGTTCTTGCCTTTCTGGTAGACAATAAACCACAAAAGAGCGCCACAAAAGGCTCCCACCAGCAGATCAAAAGGGTGGAGGCTTGGAAGCGGGTTCGCAAACGCCGGGCCGATTGTCAGGAAAGCCCCAAAAACCCGATCCAGCACGTCACCGCCGGAAGCCATGCGGTACGCCTGCCCCAGTTTGGTGGCCATTAACCCCATGAAGAGATAGGGGAAAACGGCCTTTAACAGCTTGGCTTTGTTGATCTTTTTGAGTTTCATTATCTGTCCACCTCCTGATGTTTGTTCCGGGAGAGGGACTTGGCCATATCTTTCACCGCCTCCTGCAACTTGACAAGCTGCTTGCGGATAGAGGGCTTTTCCCTGGACTTATCCTTAACCACCTTGCCCGAATACTCCCGGAAGGCCGCTGTCAGAGCGTCAGCGTCCCGGCTCTTGAAAAAGACAAGATACCGGGGAGGTTTGGTGGAGGTGTCCTTCTTCAGAGCGAAATCAATGCCGTATTTCCGTGCCACCTTCTCAAAGGACTTGATATTGCCGTCCGTGATTTCAATGTTGCTGACCCCGGCCCCCTGCCGGACAAGGTGTTTCACGCTCTGTTTGCCCTTATAGATTTTTGGGTTTTTCCGCTGCTTTTCCATTTCCGCAAGGGCCTTCAATAGCGCAGCCTTCAGCACGTTGGCGGTCAGCTTGGTAGTCTTAATACTAAGCGCAACGGATTTATTTTCAACTTCTTCCTGCAATCTGTCACAACTCCTTTCCTTAGCGGCAGGGAACCATTAAGGCTCCACCTCGTTCTCTCCCTGGGAGCGTATCTTCAAAATCCCGTCCAAGGTGGTTGCCGTGATACCCAGCCGCTGGGCAACGGCGATGTCGTTCTTCACCGCCTCGTCCACCTCGTCACCACAGACGATCAGGACGTGGCTCCGGCGCAGAAGCTCACGGGCCATGTCAATGCCGTCCTTATGCTCGGCGGGGACAGAATCCCGAAGGAAATTGGGCAGGTAGAGAACCGGGCAGATCGGGGTAAACCCGGCCTCGTAGACTTTCCGGCAGTAAACACTGGCCTGGTCAGCGACTGTAAACTCGCCGCCCTTCCAGACCGCCGTAATGTAAGCGAATGGTTTTTTCATGAAATACTCCTTTCCCCGGCAGCGCCGGTATGGGCAAGAAAAAAGCAGTTACCCGCCGCCGTAAAGGTCATGGTTGACTAGGGCCGTGTAGTAGCTGCTTATGGTTGTGGGGGCGTTATAGAGGGAGGTGAGCAGGTAGGAACGGATATTGCGTACCTTGGTGGTATTGGACTTTAAGCAGTCCACCACGTATTTGATATGCTCCGAGTTGAGTTTTAACAGGCGGCTTCTTACCACCTCCGCCGGGAAGTCCTGGCCGCTGATCCGCACCATGGGCTTTGTGCCGCATACCGTGTCCACCATGATGTCCAGTATCTCGTCCAAGATTTCAGCGTCATAGCCAAGGCGTTCCCTGGTAATGTCATACTCAATATTTTCCTTAATCAGCCTCCGGTAAGCCCGTATCCTATCCATCGTATCGTCCGTCCCAGGCTCACGGCTTTCCGTCAGCCCTCTGGCCGGATAGATTGATAGGTCAGTATCATTAAATTCAGTTTGATTCTTCTCAGTATTATTAGTGGCCGTTTTCTGGAAGTCTTGACTTCCGGTTTGCGGAACCTTAGACTTCCGTTTTGCGGAAGTCTGGATTTCCGGTGTTTCCGGCTTGCGAATAAAGTTCTTCACGTAGATAATCGTGGGCTTTCCCTGGCCCTGCTTCTTCCGTTCAATCAGCCCGTTCTTATCCAGTTCACCGAAAAGGGAAACCGCCTTCGTGTGTCCACAACATAGATAGTCCAAAGCATCCTCCAGGGTGAAGTAGATAAATACCCGGTTCAAGTCATCCAGCCAGCCGTTGCGGACAGACAGCCCCATGCGGTCAAGCATAAGGCCGTAGAGGATTTTGGCGTCAGAGGATATGCGCCGGTAGCCAGGGTCAGTGAACAGCACTTTCGGTATCCGGTAGAAGGTATATTGTTCCGCCTCATCGCCATAGAAGTAATCCAGCATGGCAGGGTCTGGCATGGCTTCGTTTCACCCCCTTTTCCCAGAAAAAGGCATGAAAAAAAGGACACCACCGTTAGATAGCGTCCTTTATTGTGTAATCTGCTGAAAACCCATGCCTTTATAGTCGTCTGTGACTGATTTTTTTAGTAGTTTCGCTAGTTCGCTTAGAATACTCAGCTTTATCGCACAGAAACACAGCAGAAAAACAGATAAAGATTATCTTGCTAAACCACAAGAAATAGGGTATAATAAAGATGAGGTTCCAAGTGACCGTGTTCCGTCTGGATTGTGCGGGTAAACGGTTATGATGAACGCAATGGAATATACAGGGATGGACACACTTCTTGCCGGGAGCTTCCGGGCAGCTATCTATTGCAGGCTGTCCAAGGACGACGACCTTGACGGGACGAGCGCCAGTATCGAGAACCAGCGGGATATGCTGGAAAAGTTCTGCCAGAAGCAGGGATGGGAGGTTACGGCAGTCTATCAGGACGACGGCTTCACCGGCCTGAACATGGAACGCCCCGACCTGAAACGGATGTTGAAAGCCATTGAGCGGAAACAGATAAACCTTGTGATTACAAAGGATTTATCGAGGTTAGGACGGAACTACTTGCAGACCGGGCAGCTTATCGAGGACTTCTTCCCAAGAAACGGTGTGCGCTACATCGCCATGAATGACGGTATCGACACCATGCGGGACAACAACGACATTGCGCCCTTTAAAAATATCCTGAATGAGATGTACAGCAAGGATATTTCCAAGAAAGTCCATTCTTCCTATGTGCTGAAGGCGCAGAAAGGCCAGTTCACCGGCTGTATC
>Ga0137306_104093_pt1 | contig 10278 bp, 8 predicted proteins | sample Inofroosms_March_FD_97187 | JGI IMG/M metagenome (GOLD analysis project Ga0137306, IMG submission 97187) | Mouse cecal microbial communities from Vienna, Austria - N-Acetylneuraminic and N-Acetylglucosamine D2O microcosms_March | ecosystem: Host-associated > Mammals > Digestive system > Large... | reverse complement strand
GTGGTATGCGCCAGCGGAAGCTCCCCGGCCTATGTCTATATGTTTATCGAGGCGTTAGCCGACAGCGCCGTAAAGTGTGGGCTGCCCAGGGATAAAGCCTATACGATGGTTGCCCAGACGGTTCTGGGAAGTGCAAAGATGGTGCTGGAAACCGGAAAACATCCGGGAGAGTTAAAGGATATGGTCTGTTCTCCGGGAGGAACGACGATCGCCGCAGTGGAGGCCCTTGAGGAGTACGGACTGCGCAATGCGCTGATGAAGGCGACGGACGCCTGCTATGGGCGCTGCCAGTCGGTGTAGGATAAGCAGCAGGAAAGATTTGTGAAACGGGAATGAATAAGCAGCAAAAAGAAACGGTGGTACAGGAACGAAGACAGGAGGTAAGAAGATGAGTGAAAAACAGTCATTACAGGAAAATAACCTGCCCGTAGTGCGTCTTGGAAGAGAGTTAAAGTATCAGGGGACGATCTTAAAGATTTATGAGGATCAGGTCATTGCCAACGGGCATGAGTGCCGGTGGGATTTTATCCATCATGACGGGGCGGCAGCGATTATTCCGGTGACCGAAGACGGAGAGATTCTAATGGTGCGCCAGTACAGGAACGCGCTGGACCGCTACACCTTAGAGATCCCGGCGGGGAAGCTTGATGATCCTAAAGAGCCTACCTTAGACTGTGCGGTAAGGGAACTGGAAGAGGAAACCGGGTTTAAGGCAAAGAATGTAGAGTTTTTAATCAGTGTCAATACTACCGTGGCTTTCTGTGACGAGCACATTGATATTTACCTTGCCCGTGATTTGGTGCCTTCTCACCAGCACCTGGACGAGGACGAGGTGATTTTGGTGGAGCGCTGGAAATTAGAGGATTTGGAAGAACTGATTTATTCCGGGAAAATTACGGATTCTAAAACGATTGCCGCAATTTTGGCCTATGCCCGCAAGTATCGGTAACCAGATAGGGAGAAAACCGTAGCAAAAAAAGCGGCAAAAGACCTTTTTATGTCTGTGCCATACTATAAAGAGGGTTTCCTGCATAGATTAGCTTTAACTGAGGACGGACAGGGAATCTTATATGGGGCATTTTGGGCATGTGCGGATCAATGTTTGGCTGGTATGCTGGTTTTGCTTTATGGCCGGGATTTTGGCCGGGACGCTTGTGGGAAACCGGGAGAATGTAAAAAGGGCAGGGCCGGAAGGTACTGCTTATGCAGAAGCTGCAAAAAACCACGGGGAGTGGGCAGAGTTAGAACGGATGGTATTGGAAAGTACGACCTGGAGAAAGCAGCCGGGAGATAAAGAAAAATTTGCCTATCTCTGCGGAAGACGCCTGAAGGAAGGCGGACTTGGCTGGCTGTTTGGGCTTACGGTCTGTGCAGCGTTTTGCTTTTGTCTTCTGGCAGGTTATATGGGCTTTACTCTCGGCTGGATTATTACGGTTTACACGGTTGAGTGGGGAATTATGGGCCTGCCGTCGTTTTTCCTTTCCTGCTTTCCCCAGATGCTTTTGTATTTGCCGGCCTGGGGGCTTTTGCTTTGGCAGGGACTGGAAGGAAAGGCAAAGATCCGCCCGCTTCTGGCGGTGACTGCGGCCCTTCTTTTATGTGGCGGGGCAGGCCTGGAGGCTTTTATCAATCCGTGGTTTATTTAACAAACGAAGAATTCGTGCAGGATATTGTATCCATACTCGATGTTTTTAGCAGCAGACTGTATGGATTGAGGAAATACAAAAGTAAGATAAAGGAGGATGAAGAAATTGCTAAAGAGCTACAAGACCGAAATTCATCCGACTCCTGAACAGATAAAAAAGATTAACCAGACGATAGGGACTTGCCGTTATATCTATAATTTTTATCTGGCGTATAATCAGAAAATTTATGAAAAAGAAAAACGGTTTGTGTCAGGAAGAGAGTTTTCCAAATGGCTGAATCAGGTTTACTTGAAGGAAAACCCGGAATATGCCTGGATAAAAGAGGTAAGTTCAAAAGCAGTGAAACAAAGTATAATGAACGCTGAAGCCGCATTTAAGCGCTTTTTTCATCATCAGAGCGGGTTTCCAAACTTCAAAAAGAAAAACAAATCGGATGTAAAAATGTATTTTGTAAAGACGGATGCCAAAACGATCATTCTCTGTGAAAGGCATCGGATAAAAATTCCTACGCTTGGATGGGTGAGGATAAAGGAGAAAGGCTATCTTCCAACGAATCCAGACACTCATAGAATAAGGAGCGGCTGTGTATCATGCAGGGCAGGAAGGTATTATGTATCGATACTGGTGGAAGAGGAAGAAAAGAAAAAACCAGTACTGCAGCCCTTTGGCCTGGGAATCGACCTTGGAATCAAAGACTTTATGGTTATCAGCGATGGGACAGTAAAAGAAAATATCAACAAAACACAAAAAATGAAGGACCTTGAACGAAAATTAAAACGAGAACAACGTTGTTTATCGAGAAAATATGAAGCATACAAACAACGAATAAAAAAGGAAGGAGAAGCTACCAGACAAAATATCGAAAAACAAAGGCTAAAGGTACAAAAACTTTATCAAAAACTGGAAAATATCCGTACCGATTATGTCAATCAATGTGTAAATGAGATGGTGAAAACCAAGCCGTCTTATATTACCATCGAAGACTTGAATCTGTCCGGGATGATGAAGAATAAGCATCTTTCCAAAGCGATAGCGTCACAGAAATTTTATGAATGCAGAACAAAGTTAAAGAGAAAATGTAATGAAAATGGAATCGAATTAAGGATGGTAGACCGATGGTATCCGTCAAGTAAGCGCTGTCATGCATGTGGCTTCATCAAAACCGATTTAAAGCTGACCGAACGGGAATACCGATGCCTATGCGGCTATCACGCAGACAGGGATTATAATGCGAGTCTTAATTTGAGAGATGCAGACATCTATAAAACAGCATAAGCATCAATGATAAAGAAATACCGATGGCTAGTCGGGAATTTACGGCTGTGGAGTGTAAGAAACCTGTGAGTAGTGTGCGTATAGAAACCATGAAAGCATACACAAGGAAATAGCAAGAAATGTCTGTGAGGACATTCCATTTCTCAATATGGATATATTTGTCTATATTTTGAGTAGCAGGAAATGATGTTAAGTGATATAACGAATTTTGCAGAGTATCTGCGGGAAGTGAAGAAAACATCCAGAAATACAGAACTCTCTTATCAGAGGGATTTAATACAGCTGTCGGCCTATCTGGAAGAACAGGGAATTACCGAGGTTGGCAAGGTGACGAAAACCAGTCTGAATTCTTATATTTTATATTTGGAGCGTGAGGGGAAGGCAACGACGACGATTTCCCGGATGCTGGCATCAATGAAAGCTTTTTTTCACTATGAATTCAGTCTGGGAAAGATTCCAAAAGATCCCACAGAACTGCTGAAGGCACCAAAGATTGAAAAAAAGGCACCGACCATTCTTTCTGTTGAAGAGGTTGAAATGCTGATGGCCCAGCCCAAGGGAAAAAAACCTAAGGAAATCCGGGATAAAGCCATGCTCGAACTTCTCTATGCCACAGGGATCAGGGTTTCGGAACTTGTGCATCTTGAACTGACGGATGTCAATTTACCGGTGGGGTTTATTACCTGCAGGGACGACCAGAAGGAACGCAATATTCCCTTTGGCTGCACGACCAAGAAGGCGCTGGTGGATTATCTGGAAAACGGTCGCGAAAGCCTTTTGAAAGGAAAGGAGGCGAACTGGCTGTTTGTCAACTGCAACGGAAAGGCCATGAGCCGCCAGGGGTTTTGGAAGATTATTAAATACTATGGGGAGATGGCAGGAATTCAAAGTGATATAACGCCGCACAGCCTTCGTCATTCTTTTGCCGCCCATCTGCTGAAAAACGGTGCCGATGTCCGTGCCGTCCAGAACATGTTAGGACACTCAGATATGGCGACGACGCAAGTTTACACTGCTTATTGTTCTGTGAGGGCGCAGCAAAAGTAAATTTTGCTCACTGGCTCCAGTTTAACATACGGTCAGCGCAGCAGGTGCGCAGACCTACGTGAATAGTAACTAAAGGTTTACAGAAGAGCAAAAAACAGGTATAATACAGGTATTGTTGCAGTTTGCACATTTACAGTAACCAGGTATTCATTTCATTTTGGAGGCGGCAGATGAAAAAGGTTGAAGACTTTGTAAGAAGTATACCGGATTTTCCGGAGCCGGGGATTATTTTCCGGGATATTACGACGATTCTGCAGGATAGCGAAGGACTGCATCTTGCTATTGATCAGCTGATTGCCATGCTGGACGGTGTCGATTTTGATGTTATTGTAGGGCCGGAGTCACGGGGATTTATCTTCGGTGTTCCGGTGGCTTATATGCTGCATAAGGGCTTTGTCCCGGTAAGGAAGAAAGGAAAGCTTCCCTGTGAAACCATCAGTGCAGAGTATGATTTGGAGTATGGCAGTGCAGTAATTGAGATGCATAAAGATTCCATAAAACCCGGACAGAAGGTTGTGATTGTGGATGATTTGATTGCTACCGGGGGAACGATTGAAGCCATTACCAGTCTGGTGGAGCAGCTTGGCGGGGAAGTGGTGAAGATCTGTTTTGTTATGGAGTTAAAAGGCTTGAAGGGAAGAGAACGGCTGAAAAAGTATGATGTAAAAACCCTGATTGCCTATGAAGGAAATTAAGAGGAGAGAAGGCTGGCTTATGCATAAATATGCAGGCCAGTTTTTTTGTATGCATGAAGATGCAGAAGAAATTGTGCATGGTAAATAAGGGCTGTGCATGGTAAACGGAGAACTGTGCATGGTAAGGTAAAAAAACAAAGATGTGCATGGAGGCAGTATGGTAAGGATTTTATGTGTGATGGATAACGTGGTTTCGGGAAATAAGGGACTTACGGCAAAGCACGGTTTATCACTTTATCTGGAGGCAGGGGAAAGAAAGCTGCTTTTTGACTTTGGTCAGGGAAGGGAAACCTGGGAGAACGGAAGGCGGCTCGGCGTTCCTTTTCATGAACTGGATTATCTTGTATTCAGCCACAGCCATTACGATCACTGCGCAGGATTTTTATGGGCGGAGAATTTTGGGATCAATGAGGCAGATGTTACGGCGGTGCTTGGCAGCGAAAAGGCTTTTTTCCAGGAAAAATATGCAAAAGACCAGGATTTTCCGGTTTATCTGGGCTGCGGCTTTACGAAAACGTATTTAAGGCAGAGAACCGGGCAACAATGGATCTGTGAAGATGTACTGGCGCTGGGAAAAGGGCTGTGGGCCGTGGGAGGATTTGACAGAATTCATCCGGAGGAGATCCCGCCTGCACGGTTTGTCAAAGAAGCAGAAAGAGGGGTTATGGTTCCCGATTCCTTTGACGAAGAGATTTGTCTGGCGGCGGAAACGAAAAAAGGTCTTGCCGTTATCGCAGGATGCAGTCATCCGGGAATCATCAACATGGTTGAAACGGTGATAAAAAAACTGAACCGCCCGGTTTTTGCCGTTATCGGAGGAACCCATCTTACCGGAACATCCAAAGAAAGGCTGTTGTGGACCGGGGACGCTTTAAAGCGCCTTGGTGTGGAACTGGCGGCATTTAATCACTGTACAGGAACGGCATTTGCATCGATTCTTTCGGAAAAAGGGATTCGCGGCGGCTGCTTCGGGGCGGGAAGCTGCCTTTATTTGTAGATTTTTTCGCGGCTGTGAATGTGCAGGCAGTAACATTTGTTTGGCAATCTTACGGCGCTGTGCGGTTTTACTTGCATTTTCAGACAAAAATTACTATAATGTGACTAAAAAGAAAAATGGACTATTCTTTTAACTAAGTGCTGTATGGCATAAGTTCGTTGCTGGGCGAGTGAACAGTAACATAGAGTAAACAGGCAGGTGAGCAGATGGTGAATGATGAAATGAAGGAAAAATTAGATATTGAATTGGAGGCCCCGGCGTCATTTACCAGTCCGGGGAGGCTGTATGCGGACTTGATTAAGAGTATCCGCCGTTATCATCCGTCGGACGATATCAGCATGATTGAAAAAGCCTACCAGATTGCTAAGGAGGCACATAAGGCACAGAAGCGCAAGTCGGGTGAACCCTATATTATCCATCCGCTGTGCGTGGCGATTATTCTGGCGGATTTGGAGATGGATAAGGAAACGCTGGAGGCGGCGCTTCTTCATGATGTTGTTGAAGATACCGTTATGACCCTGGATGAGTTAAAGCAGGAGTTCGGCGAGGAGGTTGCCCTTTTGGTGGACGGGGTGACAAAGCTTACCCAGTTGTCCTGGTCGGCGGATAAGGTGGAACTTCAGGCAGAAAATCTTCGGAAGATGTTTTTAGCCATGGCAAAGGATATCCGCGTGATTTTAATTAAGCTGGCTGACCGGCTTCACAATCTGCGGACGCTGCAGTTCCAGTCCCCGGCAAAGCAGAAAGAAAAGGCCAGGGAAACGCTGGATATTTATTCCCCCATTGCCGACCGTTTGGGGATTTCCAAAATTAAGGTGGAACTGGATGATTTATCGCTGAAATATTTGGAGCCGGAGGTTTTTCAGGAACTGGCGAATAAGATTTCCCTCGGGCAGGGGGCAAGAGAAGCTTTTGTGGAAGAGATTGTCGATGAGGTCAGAGAACACATCCAGGAGGCAGAGATTGAGGCGAAGGTGGATGGCAGGGTAAAGCATTTCTTCAGCATTTATCGGAAGATGGTCAACCAGAATAAGACCCTGGATCAGATTTACGATGTATTTGCCGTGCGGATTATTGTGGATTCCGTGAAGGACTGCTATGCGGCCCTGGGCGTGATTCATGAGATGTATAAGCCGATTCCGGGGCGGTTTAAGGACTTTATCGCCATGCCCAAGCCGAACATGTACCAGTCGCTGCACACGACGCTGATCAGCAGCAGCGGGCAGCCGTTTGAGATTCAGATCCGCACCTTTGAAATGCACCGGACGGCGGAGTACGGAATCGCTGCGCACTGGAAGTATAAAGAGAGCGGAAGCGGGCAGGTGGCCGCGGGCAGTGAGGAAGCCAAGTTAAGCTGGCTTCGCCAGATTTTGGAGTGGCAGAGGGATACCGATGATTCCAAAGAATTTTTAAGCCTGATTAAGAGCGATTTAAACCTGTTTTCCGATACGGTTTACTGCTTTACGCCTTCGGGAGATGTGAAAAACCTTCCCAGCGGCTCCACGCCCATTGACTTTGCCTATGCCATTCACAGCGCCGTGGGGAATAAGATGGTCGGGGCGAAGGTGAACAGCCGCTTAGTGCCCATTGACTATGTGATTCAAAACGGGGACAGGATTGAGATCCTTACCTCGCAGAATTCCAAGGGTCCCAGCCGGGACTGGCTGGGGTTAGTGAAGAGCACCCAGGCAAAGAATAAGATTAACCAGTGGTTTAAGGCGGAACTGAAAGAGGATAATATTCTCCGCGGCAAGGATATGATTGACCGCTACTGTAAGGCAAAAGGGATTGTTTATTCGGAGATTGGCAAGCCGGAATATATGGAAAAAGTTATGCGCCGCTATGCCTTCAGAGATTGGGATTCGGTGCTTGCCTCGATTGGACACGGCGGTTTAAAAGAAGGCCAGGTCATCAATAAGATGATCGAAGAGCGGGAGAAGAAGAATAAGAAGGACGTAACGGATACCTCCATTCTGAAAGAACTGACCGAGATGACCAATAACGGACAGGAACCCGCCCGCAAGTCAAAGAGCGGCATTGTCGTTAAGGGAATCCATGATCTGGCTGTGCGGTTTTCCAAGTGCTGCAGCCCTGTACCCGGCGATGAGATTGTGGGATTTGTCACCCGGGGAAGAGGGATTTCCATCCACCGGACGGACTGCATCAACATGATTTATCTGCCGGAGGACGAGAAGGGAAGACTGATTGACGCCGAGTGGCAGAAGCCCGAGGCAGACAGCGGAAGTACGACGTATTCGACGGAAATTAAGGTTTATGCGAATAATCGAATAGGCTTGTTTGTGGATATTTCCAAGGTGTTTACGGAAAAGCAGATTGATATTACATCTATGAATGTCCGCACCAGCAAGCAGGGAAAGGCAACCATTTCCATGAGTTTTGATATCCATGGGGTGGAGGAATTAAATCGTCTGATTGACAAGATCCGCCAGATTGAGAGCGTTCTGGATATCGAACGGTCAGCGGGGTAAAGGGTTAATCGGTCAGGGAGAAATAAACGAGCAAAAGAGCAAACGAGCGAAAAAGGAAAAAAATGGGAGAGCGGGAGGGAGCATGCTTATGGGGAATTTAAAAATCAGAAGTCAGGTGCTGGGGATTGTCGGGACGAATTGTTATCTGGCGTTTGACGACGAAATGATGGAGGGGGTAATTATCGATCCGGCGGATAACGGGCCGGTGATCTTAAATCAGTGCAGGGAACTGGGGGTAACCCCCAAGGCGGTTCTTTTAACGCACGGGCATTTTGACCATATCTGTGCCGTGCCGGATTTGGTTCGGGCATTTCAGCTTCCGGTCTATGCGGGGAAGGGGGAGGAGAAGCTGTTAAGCGATCCTTCGATGAACCTTTCTGTGACCTACGGCGACGGCGTGTCCTTAAAGAAAGTGGAATTTTTGGATGACGGGGACGAGATTTCTCTGTTAGGCAGGACGTGGAAGGTTATTGCCACACCGGGACATACCGGAGGGAGCGTGTGCTATTATCTGGAAGAAGATAAGGTGCTGTTCAGCGGGGATACCCTGTTCTGTGAATCCTACGGACGGACGGATTTTCCGACAGGGAGCGGACGGGATTTGGTTTCCTCCGTGGTTGATAAGCTTTTTGTCCTTCCCGAAGAGGTGAATGTCTATCCGGGGCATGAATCACAAACCACGATTGGGCATGAGAAGAAGTATAATCCGTTAAGTTCTTATCAGAGGTAAGGGGACAGGACTGCGGGTGGAGAAAGAAATAGAGAGATAATGGCAGAGATTGAGGTTGGCGTAGAGATATGGCTGTGACAATAGGGATAGATTTGGAAGATAGGGCGTTTGAGCAGGATGTTCGGGAACTTTTGATGGCATTTTATCCGGGGGCAGGATTTGCCTATGCAGAGAAGCTTTCAGAAGCAGATATCCTGGTTACCGGGCGGTTTTTGAACAGCGATAGGGCAGAAGAAGGAAAGTACGCCCTGGATGTTCAAAAAGCGGCGGGCTTGGGTCAAAACGATGAAAGCGAAGCGGATTTGCGCGGGAAAGATGTGTGCGAAGCCGACTTGAGCAGGGAAGATGATCGTGAAGCCGGAGAATGGTTTGCCGGTGAAGCGGATTCGGACAGAATGGAAAGGGCGGACTGGCGGGAGGGGTTTTTGCAGCTTTCTCCGGTTATCCAAAAGGGGCTGACAGAGGCAGAAGAAAACCTGCCGTTTGCCGTGAACCGCGCTGACCGGAAGGAGATGAAAAACCGGATTAAGCGGCGTCTGTATTTTCTTTTAATGCTGGAAACGAAAAAAGAACTGCCCTGGGGGGCGCTGACGGGAATCCGACCGGTGAAAATCCCCGAAGAAAAGCTTTCCCTGGGCTGGAGCGACGAGAGGATCTTAGGATTTCTGGAAGAAGATTATCTGGTCGGGGAGAAAAAGAGGAAGCTGTGCTTAGAAATTGCCAAAGAAGAGAGGGCGCTTCTTGGCGGAGTGGATGCTAAGAATGGCTACAGCCTGTATGTGGGGATTCCTTTTTGTCCTACGACCTGTCTGTACTGTTCATTTACCTCCTACCCGATTGGAAAATGGAAGGGGCGTCTTAGCGAATATCTTAACTGCCTGCAAAAGGAACTGACGATGGTGCGGGAATGGGCAGGGGAAGAGAGGAAGCTGCAGACGATCTATATCGGCGGCGGCACACCGACCTCGTTGCCGGAAGAAGAATTAAAGACCTTAATGGAGATGGTGCATCGGACGTTTCCGGCGGACAGCTTAGAGGAGTTTACCGTGGAGGCGGGAAGGCCGGACAGCTTAAACCGGGAAAAGCTTCGGATCTTGAAAGCCTATGGAAGCAGTCGGATATCCATTAACCCGCAGTCGATGAACCAGAAAACCCTGGATCTTATTGGGCGGCGGCACAGCGTAGAGCAGGTGAAGGAAATCTTTTCTATTGCCCGGGAAGAAGGGTTTGACAATATTAACATGGACATTATCCTTGGCCTTCCGGGAGAGGGAGAAGAGGAAATCCGGCATACACTAGACGAGGTTCGTGCACTGGAACCGGACAGCCTTACCGTACACTGCCTGGCGTTGAAGCGGGCGGCACGGCTGAATACAGAAAAGCAGCAGTACGCCGGTTA
>Ga0137306_104090_pt1 | contig 10283 bp, 13 predicted proteins | sample Inofroosms_March_FD_97187 | JGI IMG/M metagenome (GOLD analysis project Ga0137306, IMG submission 97187) | Mouse cecal microbial communities from Vienna, Austria - N-Acetylneuraminic and N-Acetylglucosamine D2O microcosms_March | ecosystem: Host-associated > Mammals > Digestive system > Large... | reverse complement strand
GAAGAGGTGTCCGCTGAGGTTTCGGGAGCTTTAAAGGCCCGCATCGGGGTAAAGCCCTACGAGGTAACGGTACATCCGGACGGAGGACTTGATACCCGCTCCGAACACAAATCCAGGCGGATTATTGATGAGCGGAAACTGGATTACAGTATATAAGAGAAAAGAGAACAGGGAGGAGGCAGAAATATGCCGCAGCTTTCAAAACGTACAGAAACATTTACAGATTCCGTGATCCGGAGAATGACTAGAGTATCCCTGCAATATGGTGCAGTGAATTTATCCCAGGGGTTTCCGGATTTCGATCCGCCGGAGGAGATCTTAACACGGCTTAAGGAAGTGGCAGGGGAAGATTTCCATCAGTATTCCATCACATGGGGAGCGCAGAATTTCCGGGAAGCGCTCTCAGAGAAGCAGTCCCCTCTGATGGGGCGGGAAATCGACCCGGACACAGAGATTGTAGTGACCTGCGGGAGTACAGAGGCCATGATGGCTGCCATGATGACTGTGGCGAATCCGGGAGATAAGGTGATTGTATTTTCCCCCTTTTATGAAAACTATGGCGCGGACACGATTCTCTCAGGGGCAGAGCCCATCTATGTTCCTCTGCATCCCCCGGAATTCCGGTTTGATGTGGAGGAGCTGGAAGCAGCATTTAAGCAGCATCCCAAGGCGCTGATTCTCTGCAATCCTTCCAATCCCTGCGGAAAGGTGTTTACTTTAGAAGAGCTGAATGTGATTGCGGGATTTGCGCAGAAGTATGATACTTTTGTGATCACGGATGAGGTGTATGAGCATATTGTATATGAGCCTTACCAGCATATTTATTTTGCATCCCTTCCCGGTATGTGGGAGCGGACTATATCCTGCTCGTCTCTGTCGAAGACCTATTCCATTACCGGCTGGCGGCTTGGATATATCATCGGACCGGCTCCTGTCATAGAAGCAGCGAAGAAGGTGCATGACTTCCTGACCGTGGGCGCGGCGGCTCCCCTTCAGGAGGCGGCAGTTACAGGGCTTAAGTTCGGGGCAAAATATTACCAGTGGCTTAAGGAGAAGTATACTGGAAAGCGCGACCTGTTTTTAAAGGGGCTGGATGACATTGGAATTGTTCATACAGTGCCCCAGGGAGCTTACTATGTTCTTCTTGATATTTCAAAATTTGGCTATGAGAGCGACCTGGCATTCTGCGAGGATCTGGCAAAAAATGCAGGAGTGGGCGCGGTTCCGGGCTCCAGCTTTTTCAGGGAACCGGTCAGGCATCTGATCCGGATGCATTTCGCGAAGAAGGATGAGACCCTTTATGAGGCGCTCGGGCGGCTTCGGAGTTACTGGCCAGGGCTCAATGACTAAAATTACTGTTGAATTTTTATTAAATATTATGAACCAGGAAAGCATCCACTCCAAAGTGGATGCCCACCGAAATGGTTTAGATGTCTTTACAGACACCGCCTATCCCGTGTGCAGAGGATAGGCATTTTTTATTTCTTCTTATAAATGACATTATGCGTCTGCCTGAGGACTTATAATATGAGGAAAAGAGTATGGAAAGGAAAGGCTTATGGGAAGGATAGAAGAGATTTACCGGAACATACAGGAAACAGATGATGTGATAAGGAAGAGGAGAGAGGTAGAGCTGTTGATTGAGGAATTACTGGGAGGGAAAAGACAGGAAAATACAAAAGATGAAGATATGACAGATTATGAGAAGAACAGGGATAGATTTTATGAGGTTGCAGTTGCAGCGGAGAAAAATGGGTTCATCCTGGGATTTCAATATGCTGTACAGCTGATGAAAGAATGCCTGGAAGAAAGTTTGCAAAATCCCAGGTGAAAATAGAGATCAGTTTTGAGATGATCTCTATTTCTTATTATTAGGATTATCAAAATAACTTTCTATGATAGAATGTATAAGGGAACGACGCTCAGGCGGAAGCTGCTGATATTTTTTGATAAGAGAAGTTTCTTCCTGATTTAGCGGCATCTTAATCATAGGTTCCAGCTTATGTGGGAAATCCGTGTAGCCTACGATATAATCTATTGAGGTGTCGAAGAAGTCCGCAATATTCTTTAGGGTATCAATGTCAGGATTCGCTATACCATTTTCATATTTATAGACAGATTGCTGGCTGACATGCAAAATATCGGCAAGCTTTTGCTGGCTTAATCCCCTTTGCATTCTCAGCAGTTTTAGATTATTCAATTCATCACACCCTTTCAAAAACATTTTATCAATAGTTCTACTATAAAAATAAAACTTATTTGTTGTTGAAATTAACACTTTTTTGGCGTAAAATGAAAGAGAAGTATATCACGCAATTACAAAGCATAAATAAAAGCTAATATTTTGTAAAAATCTTTCAAAAAAAGGAACAGGATGACAGTATGTGTCCAAGTGTCTGAGTATAATTAGGAAAGAATATATAAGTTGTTGTGAACCATGCCAGGAGGTGTTTATATAGAATGGGAAAGACGGCAGAGGATAAAGCAGAAAGGATTTTGTCTATTTATTCCAGACTGATGCAGGGGCAGGTGATTCATAAAGCGAAGGAAAGCTCGGCATATGGTGTTACGGACCGGACGATTCAGAGAGATATTTCTGACATCCAGTGTTTCCTGCATAATCAGAAAAATGACACAGGAGACGAAAAGGTCATAATTTTTGACCGGATTGCCGGAGGATACCGAATTGAGACAAAGGAAAAGAACAAACTGGAACGAGGCTACAAGTAGAGCGATGGACGAGCTGGGGACCCTGGAACTGGAGATACTTAAAAGTTTTGATGAATTTTCTGATACAATTGAAAGAATTCAAAACAGGCCTCAATTTAAGGAGTACACAAAAGATGGTGTTAAATTGCCTGCATATGACAAAGAAACATTGAAAAAGGTATCAGTTGGTGCCGGAGTGCTGCTTGGCGGATTAGGAGGTGCTGCTGTTGGGGCTGCAGGGGGATTTGCTGCGGCAGGTGCAACTACATCTGCTATTATGGCATTGGGAACCGCATCAACGGGAACTGCTATAGCATCACTCAGCGGAGTGGCGGCAACAAATGCTACGCTGGCCGCTTTAGGAGGCGGAGGCATCGCCTTAGGCACTACAATCCTTGGCGCAACAACACTTGGTGCAGCATTATTAGTTGGTGGGGTTATTTTCAATATTACAGGGGGTAAATTATCTGATAAAGCGGATGAAGCGTGGGAGCAGATGAAAAAAGCCGAGAAGACAATAGATTTTGCATGCAGATACTTAAATGAATTGAAAGCAGCGTCCGTTGCATATAAGAAATCATTATTGTCTGTGAGAGATAAGTACAAAGAAATTTTTGGATATGTTTCTTATACTGTAAACAGTCTGCATAAGACAGACTGGCATGCTTTTTCCCAGGAAGAAAAAATTGCAACTGAGAATTCGGTTTTGCTTATAGGATTGCTTTACAAGATGTGTCAGGTAAGCCTCGTAAATAAGGCTAAATATCAAAATGATTTGAATTCGGTTAATATATCTGAAATCAATGAATCAATCAGTAATGCAGATAATGTAATGAAGAGTCTGGCATAAAATAAAGTTGTACTCATGACCGGTGAAACCTGGCGTGAGCATTGCGCCAACCGCAGCCGTAAAGTAGCATATTTCCTTATGCGGTTGTGCGCATCCTGTTATACTGCGCGGCAAATTTTTGACGCGCAGTATATTTCGAGAACTGAATGCCTACTATGATTCCTTTGCAGGCAGGGATGACTTGTATAACGCTTCCGCCTCTCTGTCATATTTCTTAATCCTGCAATGATGTATCTTTTTTATTTTGTCATAGGCAATCCCCACAAGCAAAACAGCGCCGTTTCCCATGGCTTTCTTCATATATTGCTTTTCCTTAATCTGGGCTATTGCATCCTCTGCGGTATCCCCTGTCTTTAATTCCAGAATAATGGCCGGCGTCCCGCTTTTCTTTGGATAAAACAGATAATCACAATATCCCTTGCCGCTTTTTTCTTCGCGTCTGATCCAATAATCCTTTCTGGCATACAAATAACATAAAGTAATCACGCAGGATAATGAATTTTCATCATTGTATTTCAAAAATGGAATCTCCCTGTCATGGACAGCTTCCAAAAGTTCCGCTACTTTTGCTTCGTCCATCGCAAGCGTTGCATCCAATATCTTTTTTGAACTGTCTACAATCTCTTTCACTTCCCCCATACTGTCTCGTGCCAGAACCTTCTGATATTTCTCCATCAATTCACCATTGGGAATTTTTAAGAATCCTTTGTAGTATGAGAGGAAGCCGTAAACCACCATTGCCGACAATATCTCATCCCGCGTTTCAAGCCGCTGCTCGGCCGCGCTGTATCCATTTAATTCTGCCTCGATTGGAATCCCAGAAACCAGTTTAACAATATCTTCCCTCACTTCATCTACATTATGTTCGATACATTCTGCAATCTCATTCATCGGTCCTGTTTCCGTCCAGTAATTCAAACACACACACCGCGTCAATGCCTTGCTTACTGACCGGGGATTAAAGAGACTTTCCCCTTTACTGGTAAAATACCCATCATACCATTGTTTCATTTCTTCATAGGAAACAGCAGTATTTTCCCGGCATAATTTCTGTACCTCTGCCTCATCAAAGCCAAAATATGCATCATAGACATTATCGTTCATGAAATTATACTCATCAAACATATTCAATTCCGAACCACTGGAATACTTTGCAATTGGCAGTATGCCAGTCATATAGGCCAGATCCACATACGGCATATCTTTGAGAAGCCCTTTTAAGAATTTCAAAAAATTACTTTTGTCCTCATCTGTCATAAAAGTTTCGTAAAACACAGAGTCCCATTCATCCAGTATGAATATGAATGATTCTTTCGCATCCTGCAGCATCCGGGATAAACTTCTATATTCCTTTCCCTTAAGTTCAGGATAATATTCCCTTAAATCTTCCTTTAATGTTTCTGTAATATCCCTGATATAATCCCCATATCCTCCGCAATAATCTGGAAACCTGCTAAAATCAATGTGGATTACATTGTATTGATTCATATGCTGTTCATATTTTTCTGTGCCAGCGATTGCAAGGCTGTCAAAAATCGGATGGCTGTCTAATCCCTTCGTGTAATAAGCCCCAAGCATATTCGCGTTAATCGTCTTTCCGAACCTCCGTGGCCTGGTAATACACACATATGGATTCCCTGTCCCAATCACCTGGGAAATTTTCTCTATAAGCATACTCTTATCCACAAAAATTTTGTTATTTACAACTTTTTGATACAGTAAACTCTGGATGTCTGTATTCAGATAATACATAAGAACCTCCTTCTGGAAGATTTAGGCTTCTACATGTAATTGTACCAAATACAAATCAAATATGCATCTTATTTTTAAATTATTTCTATCGTAATAGTTACAGTTCAGCCTTTGGCAGAACTGTAACTGAATCCGGCTCATTTAAAGTTCGCTTCGCGAAGAGCCGGATTCACTCTTGGCACAATTTATGCGTTCTTACGGACTTTGCAGCGGAATGCAAAGTCCTGGGCTGAACTGTTACTCGTAATATACTAACGGTATATTTTTGTGCCAACATATCAAGAATAAAGTTCAAATGGTAGAGAATGAGAATTCTTTGGTACATTACAGTTCATTTATGGTATACTATATTTAACTGGTAAGTTGTGCCGGATTTTAGCTCTGCAGGTAAATTCGATGCCCTGGTGGTGAATACCGGGAGAATGGTTCACGGATACATGGAATATCTGCATGAAATAATCCGGATAAAGGAGCGGTAACAGATGAAGTTTGAGAGGGAGGAGTAAAGGATGTTAAGACTAAGGCCTTATAAATCCTGTGACGGGGAGGCGGTTGTTTCCTGGATAAAGGATGAAACGGCATTTTATAAATGGAGTGCAGGGAGGCTTAAGCATTATCCGGTTACTGCGGATGAGCTGAATGCCTACTACGATTCCTTTGCATACAGAGATGATTTTTTCGTTATGGCAGCATTTGACGAAACGGGAATAACCGGACAGTTATTCATGAGGTTTCTTGATGAAGAGAAGAAGCTTCTCCGTTTTGGCTTTATCATTGTGGATGATTCAAAGCGGGGCAGGGGTTATGGCAGGGAGATGCTGAAGCTCGCCGCACAATATGCATTCGGCATTTTAAAAGTTGAAAGGATCACCCTCGGAGTGTTTGAGAATAATAAATCGGCGTATCTCTGTTATAAATCAGCAGGATTTCAGGACACAGGTCAGTGGGAGAGCTATGACATTCTGAATGAAAGCTGGAAATGCCTGGAGCTTGCGCTGGAACCTGTGGAGAGGGATGTGTTATGGGAGTGTATCTGAATCCTGGAAATAGCGGATTTACCGGAATCCGGAATGATACGTACGTGGACAAGAGCGGGCTGATTGCCTTGATTAATGATACAATTGAAACACCAAGGCGGCTTACGTGTATCAGCAGGCCCCGCAGATTCGGAAAATGTGATTGAGAGAATACGAAGGACAGATTATGATTGACAAACATACTGTTAGTATGATAATATTATACATGCCAACAGTATGTGAAGGACTTTGTTCACTGAATGGACAGCAGCCATGTGGAAGGGAGGGATGGGACAGTGGCAAGAAATAAGCACCCTGAGGAAACCGTGAATCTGATTCTGGATGTGGCTTTCCGCCTGTTTATGGAGAAGGGATATGAGCATACATCCATTCAGGATATTATTGACCATCTGGGTGGTCTTAGTAAAGGCGCCATCTATCACCATTTTAAGTCTAAGGAAGATATATTAGTGGCGGTTACAGACCGGATAACGGCTGAATCGAATCAGATGCTGGCGGATATCCGTGACCGTTCTGACATGAGCGGACAGGAAAAGCTGAAGACGATTTTCAGAGAGTCGATCAGACGGCCTGTACAGAACGATATTTTTACCGTGGCTCCGGATTTTCATAAGAACCCGAAGCTTCTCTTCAGTCTTTTGCATGATACCATAGACGAGGTTGCGCCTAACTATATTCTTCCGATCATTAAGCAGGGAATTTCAGATGGCTCTATTAAAACGGACTATCCGGAGCAATTAGCTGAACTGATTTTACTGGCAGCGAATGTCTGGATGAATCCTATGATCTTTGACAGCTCTGAGGAAGAATCTTACTGTAAGTTTATGGTATTCCGTCAGATGATGCAGGGGCTGGGACTGGATGTTGTAGATGACGATCTCTTAGAAAGACTGCAGGAGCTGACCGCGATCTATCAGAAGAGCAAATAAAAATCTGCCCTTTTAATTGGGCAAATTTTTTTAGATACTTACATACCGTCGTTTGGTATTGAAAGGAGAAATTATGAAATATATTGATAAGGAAGATGTGAAGAATACGAAACTGTTTTCAAGGGATTTTACGTTAGTTGTCATTGGGCAGATTATTTCGCTGTTTGGAAATGCGGCGGTCAGATTTGCATTGCCTTTATATTTATTGAATCTGACAGGTTCCTCTGCACTTTACGGAACCGTAACAGCGTGTGCATTTATTCCGGCAGTCCTGCTGTCTCCCATAGGCGGTATTGTCGCTGACAGGGTAAATAAAAGAAATATTATGGTAATACTGGATTTTTTTACGGCGGGAGTGATATTTGTATTTTCCCTGCTCATGAATGGAGGAAATCTCATTCTCCTTCTGACTGTTACACTGATGCTTCTGTATGGCATTGCCGGGGCATACCAGCCATCCGTGCAGGCAAGCATCCCTGCACTGACAGACCAGGCTCATTTTATGGCGGCAAATTCGGTCATTAATACAATAAGCTCTTTTTCATCCCTGACAGGCCCTGTGCTCGGCGGCATCTTATATAGTGCATATGGATTGGAGTCTGTGCTGTGGGTCTGCATGATATGCTTTAGTCTGTCGGCGGTTATGGAGATTTTTATCAGGATTCCGTTTCAGAAGAGGCCTTCGGACGGAGGAATATGGAAGACAGCCAGAACTGATTTTACAGAGAGCGTCCGCTTTATCCAGAGAGAGAAGCCGGTTATTGGAAAGGTGCTTCTCGTAGTCTGCGGGATTAATTTCTTCCTGTCTGCAATGATTATTGTTGGATTGCCGTATCTGGTAACGGAGGTGCTGAGTCTGGAGGCTTCACAGGCAAACAGGCTTTATGGCTTTGCAGAGGGGGCACTGGCGGCCGGAGGACTTACTGGCAGCATCTGTGCAGGTGTTTTCTCAGACAGGCTGGAAATTCATCAGTCGGGTAAGCTGATCATTGCCTGCGCGGCATGTGTGTTTCCAATCAGTGCGGGACTGGTACTGTTTTCATCTGGAATGATAAATTATGTCATGATAACTATATGCTGTTTTGGCGTCATGGTGTTTTCCACAATTTTTACGGTGCAGATGATGTCCTTTGTTCAGAAAGAAACACCGCAAAATATGATCGGCAAGGTGATTGCTGTTCTTCTGACGGTTTCTATGTGTGCACAGCCCCTTGGAAATGCATTATATGGCATCTTGTTTGAAATCGGTAAAGGATATGAGTATGCTGTCGTTTTGTTTTCAGGTGTTGTGTCGCTTGGGATTGCAATGGGCGCGAAGAATATTTTTCTTGCTATCCGGGAAGCCTGAGGAGCTGCTATATTCATGGCCGATGAAATCTGCCGTTAGTATCGCGCCAGCCGCAGCCACAAAGCGGCATACATACCTTTGTGGCTGTGCACACCATATTATGATATGCGGCAGATTTATCTGGCGCGCAGTATAAAGAGCGTGGTAAGCTAATTTCGACATCTGAATCATTTTCTTACGGACTTTGCAGTAAATGCAAAGTCCTGTGTGAACAGTAACAAAGCATCCTCTGCGAAACAGAAAGTTCCTTAGGAAAGGGTTAGGAATCACGAAAGCAGTGATATACATATAATATGATGCAGATCACGGACAGGACGGCTCCCACATAGTATAGAGCCGTGCCCAGGGGGTAATTCAGAGCGATTTCTTTTTGCAGAGCAGTCAGTTCTGCTTCGCTCATAAGATCTATATCCTGTACCGGGAACCAGATCATGCGCAGGACAAAGCCCGCTGCAGACAATAGAAAGCTTATTAGAATTCCTGTGAGAAATCTTTTTGTTCTTTTTTTCATGGGATGCTCCTTTCTCTTTAGGGACTGTATCAGTTATCTTTATACAACTCCTTACTCTGTCTCAGGGTTCTGCCTGTATTCCAGAATGTCTCCGGGCTGGCAGTCTAATACCTCGCATAGCTTACACAGTGTAGAGATTTTCAGGGCCCTGGCTTTTCCATTTTTCAGCACAGAAACATTGGCAATGGTAATGCCGATACGTTCTGAGAGTTCTGTTACGCTCATCTTTCTCTTTGCAAGCATGACATCAATATTGAAAATAATCTCACCGTTCATCTTATCCTCCTATATGGTCAGATCACTCTGGTTCTGCAAATCGGCAGCCTTCATTACAAGATGCGACAGGGCCGCCGACGCGACAGAAGCAGCTATGCCTGCAAATACAACGACCAGAGAGAGCAGTACAATTCCTGGATGGTTCATATTGAGGAATAGAAAAACAATATTACCCACAAAGAAAAATGCGGCATCTCCTGCGGCAAGGATGGAGATCCATTTCAGCAGCCTGGCATTTGCCGTAGAAAAGGAGTTATCAGTGCCAATGTTCCCGGCTATCCTCCATGCGAAGACAAGACCGGCATAACAGGGGATCCCCGTCATCCAGATGAAAAAAAGCCACGGATGGTAGCAGTAATCGAATGCTCCATTTTCCGCTGCAGCGATTGCCTGCCCAAGCATGGGGATAATGAAAACGTAAATGAAAAATCCGCAGATTCCTGTTCCGGTAATAATCAGCTTCAGCCATAGTGATAAAGATTTCTGCTTCATGAGAAATCCTCCTTCCTGTTAGATTTTGTATTTGTATCATAACACGAGGATTATCGAATATCAATTATTATTTATTGTAGTACGATAAATAATCAGTCTTGCTACTTCTATGAACGGACAATTATCATACATTCCTTTGCAATCTGTTCTTTTGTTGCTCCATGCCTTTTTGGTTGCTGTTCATGGCCTGGGAGGCCGCTTATAGTAATAAAAATCCAGATGTACAAAGAATTTATTCTTGATTCCAGACAGAGAAAATGATAATATAAAAAATGAAAGAGGCAACAGAACAGGGTTATAAAGACAAATGATAGCTTGCTGCTATGGGCGCATCCTGGATGGGCAGGCGCAGTTCAAAGCAGACCGTCAGCGCATCATT
>Ga0137306_103230_pt2 | contig 10292 bp, 7 predicted proteins | sample Inofroosms_March_FD_97187 | JGI IMG/M metagenome (GOLD analysis project Ga0137306, IMG submission 97187) | Mouse cecal microbial communities from Vienna, Austria - N-Acetylneuraminic and N-Acetylglucosamine D2O microcosms_March | ecosystem: Host-associated > Mammals > Digestive system > Large... | reverse complement strand
TGGTTATATTGATCTTCCGTCATATGTTCCACCTGATCCACCGCTTCCTCTAAAGAATCCACTGTCAGACCCAAATTTTTCCTCCGGATCGTATCCGCTACCGAAGTGCTGTTATGAACGATAATTGGCAATCCCGCCCCAAGATAAGTGCCAATTTTACAACCGACATTATACTTCATATACTCTTTCCAAACAGGATTATCATGCCAGAGCAAACCAAACCCTCCGCTTTTCCTGAGTGCGTCCGCAAGCGGATTTTCATGATTAAACCAGCCAATAAAACGGATATTCCTGTCTTTTGCCCAGTCATATTGTCCCGGATCCGCCGTGACAGCCAGCTCTACCCTGTCGTTATTCCAATTCTGAACAAAGGGCCGCGGCACCAATACGACATTCGCCGCAAAATTAATCCGCTTCCGGAATGCCGGTTTCTTTGTGAAATCAATATCCATCGGGGCGTCCCACATCTTCTGAATCACAATCTTTTGCACGGTAAGCCCTTTTGCCCGAAGAAAATCGGCCATATTCTGAGATGGCAGAATAATCAAATCAGCACGATTGAAAAATATAATATATTGGTCTAACTCATTAAGAATCTTTTTCTCCATCAAAGGGGGGATATCATGAATAAAGAATATTTTCTTCAATCTTCTGTATCCGTTAAAATGCGATACAAAAGTCTCATCGAACCGCAGACTGTTCCATGTAGGCAACTGAAATATAACAATATCTCCGTGGCTGACAGAAGCTACGATTCCGTCTAACCGAGTCCGCAGCATATCAGGAGTATCAGAACTCATGGGATATTTATAAATGCCCAATTCGTTGTAATGCAAATTTCTTTTGGCAATTTCCGCCACCATCTGCTGTGCCTTCCCACTCGTTCCTCCTATACCATACAAATTTGTGATATGAATTTTCACGACAATACCTCTTTCCATTTTTTTACCACATTCTCTTCCAGATAAACTTCCGCTTTCCTATAAGAATGACATCGAAATGCCTGCAAATCTGCTTCGGTAAAAAGACGGATAATTCCATTCGTTAACCCTTCAACTGAAATCGGAGAAATTTTGTATCCATTTCTCCCCTCATCTACAAAAACATGCATTCCATAGGGCACATCAAATCCCACAATAGGAAGACCAGAACCAATCGCTTCCAGCAAAGTTATACCAAAAGTTTCGCCATAGGATGCCGAAACATATGCCTCATAGTTCTGATAAATATCATCCAGCTTCTGAAAACCACACAAATGTACATAATCACCGCAGTTCAGTTCATTAATTAACTTCTGTAATTCGCTCTTGTCATTCCCTTCACCAAAAATATCCAGCGTTAAATCTGATATTTCTTCTCTGGCCATTACTACTGCTCTGATTATCCAATTTATGCGCTTGTCAGCCTGAAGCCGACCGGCAGTGATAATAGAATGCTTTTTTCTGGGCTTTTCCGGTATACGAATCCTATCCAGATATGCTACTGGAATTGTCTCCGCTCTTACATCCAACCCCTTATAATACCGAAATTGTTCTTTTAAAAGGCAGCTCTGGGCATCTGTATTTGTTACAAAGAAACTGATTTTTTCAGGATGTAAAAATACATATCCAAAAACGTCATACCATAAAATATGTTCATCATCGCTTTCCCGGAAATGATTCGAATGAAAGATAAATCCTACATTTGCCGGCGAGGCATTTTGTATGAAAGCTGCCCAGTCTATCATTCCCCATTCTCCATCAATAAGAACCATATCTTTTTTTGTCAGGCACAAACGAAACATCATGTATCCTACAAGTTCTTCTCTGGAATAAAGAATTCTGTCCGGAAATTTATAAAGTATTGTTCCTCCCTCCAACAGTTCCTCATAAGCCACGGTTCCATCCTCGTTAAAAAATCTTCTCATATATAGAATTGCCTGCCCATTCGCAGGAAAATAATATTCTGAATAAACTCTGCAATAAGTATAGAAATCTTTCCGTACCAAACAGGCATTGGAAATCATTACCACACTATGAACCAGCTCACTTGTACTATCCGTTAGAAATGCAGTATAATAAGTATTCGTACATGGAAACTTATAGGTTGCACTGATCCCTTCCCTAGAAAAAAAGAAATCTTCATCAAAAGTGTCCTCTAGCTGCTTTAAAGTATAAGTAACCTGAGAAGGTTTACAGTCCGTAAAAAAGCCATACATCCAAAGAACCTCTGAATCCCGATAACCAAGCTGTTGTGTTTCGTTCCAAATATTATTTTCAAAAACATCTGCAAATACAAATTTCGCCTTTAATCCAAGTTTTCGAAATAATTTTGCCCGGCAAACCTGCCCTGTTTCCACGCCACCTTTCAGCCAATGATAGTAGTGATGAAAACTATAAATCATATATATCTTCTCTCCTTACACAGCGCATCTTCTTTAATTTAATAGCCCTTCCCATTTTGTTTCCACCGTCTGGTTAAAAAATTCCCTGGCGATTTCATAAGAGTGCTGCTGAAATCTCTTCAGCCGTTCCCGATCTTCAAAAATCTCAACAATCCTTTCCGCCATATCGCTGATGATTCTTTCTTCCTCCTCAGCGTCCTTCCCCGGCACAAAATCAATTAAATATCCGTTTTCTTCTGGACGGATCATCAGCCCGCTGCCATATTTAACTGTCAGCCCTATCACCGCATTGCCCGACGCAATTGCTTCCATGACGGAAAGGCCGAGTGTCTCAAAGGTTGATGCTGTCATGAACAGCTCATAATCCTTATAAACCTCCGTCACATCCTGATGTCCCATAAATCTGATATAAGACTGCGCCTGGTGTTTTTCCACCGTCTTCTTTAATGCATTCATATAATCAATACTGCCGCTTCCATAAATATCAAGCGAAATCTGCTCATTTTTCCGATGCGCTCTTATCACGCTTTCAATAATCCAATGTATTCTTTTATGTGTCTGGATACGGGACACCGACAATATGGAACATGCCTTTCTCTCCCCATCCGGATAACGCAGCCTGTCCACTCCTCCCGCCGGAATCACTCTGATCTCAGGAACACTGCGTCCATATTCCAGCAGTTTTTCCGCCAGTTCTTCCTTCTGCTGCTGCGTGGAAACCACAATGGTATCCATCATTCCGGAATATCTCATGAGGTAATTATAATCCTGATTAAAATTTACCGTATAAGCACTTTCTCCCGGCTCAAAATAGTGGCCGGCGTGCATAACGGCAATCATCCGTGCCGTCTGTCCTCCCTGAAAAAGCGGCTGCACATAATCAAACTGCGCAAAACGGTCTACTAAAACAACATCTCTCTTTGATAAATTCAGTTTCTTTATAAATTCAGCAATAAAACCGGATTTTGTGAGAATCCTGCCATCTGGAAACAAATACCAGGATTTTTCCCCCTCAAATATCTGCTCATAAGCAGTGGAACCATCACTGTTATAATAGATACGCCTTGTCTTTTTGGCATAGAGCCCCCGCTCTGATTCTGCTGTCACAAAATAATCCGCATAAGCCAATTGATCCGTGTATACTTCTGTCCGTATCAGCTTACTCTGATGAAAATAGTGAACTTCCAGTAAATAATCCGGATTCTCGGAAGCCAATACCATTTTCGCAACAACAGAATCATTTCGGATCAGCCGAATTTCCAGTCCCAGATGAATAACGTCCGTAATCCGCAAATCTGCTTTTAGCTCTTCAAGCTTGTTCTTTACTTTGACCGATAACCGCAAACCGGGATGATCCAGAAAAGAATGATGCATACTGAGCATCTCTTCTTCCTCTATCCCGATCCTTTTATAGAAATGAATATCATATCTCCTGGGTATTTCAGAAAATACATATTGGACCGAATCAGAAAATCTTCTTAAAATTGAGGCACGGTATCCCTGCGCATAGTCCACACCGTTAGGCGCATATCCTACCAAAAGGCTGAATACATAAATTGCCACTGCTTATCCCTCCATATCTTCCCTTGCGTCCTATTTCCGCTCAACTAAATAACTCCATGTCCTGGTATCTTCCCATATTTCTTTCTCTTACAGCATCACGGAAAAAGAATATTCAGCCTGCCCGCATCATCCAGAAAAATATCGCTGAGTAGAATATTCCGCATCGCGTTCGCGTAAACGGTTGCCCTCATTTTACCGAAAGATTCAAAAGATTCGTCCTGATACTCAAACAATACGTTTCTCTGAGCGGTAGATCTGCCCGATACAGCCGCCTGAAGCTGCTGCATATAGTCCACCTGCTCCACCCAGGCATCATCAATGGCATTCAGCACTGCCACCCGCATAAATTCGTTCATCCGCTTTGAACTGCCTACCTTCTCTTCCTGATTCTTCAGTACCTTGCGCACCCGCTCCACAAGATAACGCTCGATGGCTGCCCTGTCTTCCAATAAAAGCGCTGTCGCTTCCCTGTCCAATTCATAAGAAATATTATCCAGAATATACCTGTTCAAAATACCCCGCGTAATGTTCTCCTCAGAAACGAGAAACCGTTTTATATTGCCTTCCGCCATATCCAGAATAACTTCCAAAGGGAGTTCTTCTCCTTCCAGAAGTTTGTTTCTGGTGGCGTAAATCAGATTTCTCTGACGCTGTATCACCTTGTCATGAACAACAGCATTTCTTCTCCCCATAACAGAAGTCTCTTCACCCAGGGATTGCGCTTTATTAATCAGCTTTTTCAGCTTTCGCCTGCGGATTTTTCTTCTTTCTTCTATATATTTTTCAAGAGCGGGATTTTCACCCATCACATCATCCTCTAAGGATACGAAAAATTGACTGCTTCCCACATCTCCCTGCCTGCCTGCGCGCCCCCTTGCCTGCCGTTCCATCCGCACATTATCCATACGTCCGATGCCAATGACCGCAAGGCCACCCAGTTCTTCCACGCCCTTGCCCAGTTTGATATCCGTTCCCCTGCCCGCCATCGTTGTCGCTACGGTCACTGCTCCGCGCTGGCCGGCCTCCTTGACAATCTCCGCCTCCCAGTAAGCGTTGTTGGCATTCAGCACATTGTGGGGAATTCTCACTTTCATAAATATCCGCGATATCCGTTCCGTGTTTTCAATATTCGCAGCCACAATTAACACAGGACGGCCTGTCTGATGTATTTCCATGGCCGTTGCGGCCGCCGCGCGGATCTGACGGTTCGTATTAGGAAAATACCGATCAGGCAAATCCTTTCTCTGACCGGGACGATTCGGAGGAATCACCAATACTTTCACGCCATATACACTCCGCAGTTCATCGGCGGCGTCCGCAAGCGTACCGCTCATACCTGCCATCTTTGGAAACATTAAAAACAGGTTCTGGAACGTAACGATCGCGACCGCACGGCTCTCCTGGGTAATTTTAACCCCTTCCTTTGCTTCCAGCGCCTGATGCTGTCCTCCCCGCAGTTTCATACCATCCAATGCGCGTCCCGTACTTCCGTCCATCAACAGCAGTCTCCCATCCCGTGATACCACATAATTCTCATCTTTTTCAAGCAGCTTGTGGGCGCGAAGCGCTAAAATCACATGCCGGTTCACTTCAAAATGTTCTTTTCCGTAAAAATTGTCAATCCGGAAAAAAGTTTCCGCATACCGAATCCCCTCTTCGGTAAACCATACCTTACCGTCTTCCAGTATATAATCCCGCTCTTCTTCCAGCGTTGTGACAAAAAAATCCGCCACCGCATAAAGATTTGACTGCACACGGGGAGATGCGGAAATAATCAGTGGTGTCTGCGCGGCATCCAGCAATACGGAATCAGCCTCATCAATAATTACATAGTAATATTCTCGCAGAAAACGGTCCTCTCTCCTTCTCGCCAGATTGTCCATCAGATAATCAAACCCCAGCGCTCCATGCGTAGTATATACAATATCCGACGCGTATACTTTCTGCTTCTCCTCACTTCCAAATTCCTTCTGTCCTTTTGCCGGTACGCCCGCGGCAACAGACAGCCCCATAAAGCGATACACCGCGCCCATCTCCTGTGCGTCTCTTACCGCCAAATATTCGTTCGCCGTCACCAAAATGGTACTTTTACCCGTCAGCGCGTTCAGATATAAAGGAAGCGTTGCCACAAGTGTTTTTCCCTCGCCGGTATTCATCTCCGCAAGGCATCCCTGATGCAGCGCGATTCCTCCCAAAACCTGTACGTCGTAAGGGGCCATCCCCAAAATCCGAAAGTCAGCTTCGCATATCGCCGCAAAAGCCTCCGGCAGAATATCATCCAGCGTTTCCCCCTGTGACAGCCGCTCCTTAAATACCGCCGTTAGATGAGAAAGTTCTTCGTCAGACAACTCCGCCATCTGCTCCCCATAGCTTCTGACTTTTTTCAGGATTTTATATAGTTTTTTCAAATTCCTCTTCTTGCTCATCTTCGACTTCCTGAATTTCAACATAGTGAAAATGAAACCGGGTCATTCCGCCGTTCACCAATTCCATCCTGTAACTGTACGTCCTCAAAGGACATTGAAAATAGGATACCTTATCCCGTATGGCCACCCGCCCTGCCACTGCGTCATATTTATCGCAGAATACCATCTGTATAAGCCACATTTCATTTTCCGGGCAGTCAATGTGAACCGTCACGCGATATCTGCTCTCACCGTCAATCATAGGCAGAGCCGGCTCAATTCGCTGCATCTGATAATATGTTTTTGAATACCACTGTTTAATCACGGTTCCCGGAGGCATCAGCAAATTTTCATATTCCACATCATCCTTTGCGTGATAAGATACCTCTGAGCCATACAGATAGGTATTAGAGGAATATTCATTCCAGTAAATAATCCATTTTTCTCCTGTCATTAACCTGTCCTTCTGCCAAAGTCTTCCCTCAGCGTCTTTTTATACTGGCTGAGAAACCAGTTAATGATTCCGGACGTGTTATCGTTATGCCGTCCATGAAGTCCCTTGCCATAAGCCTGAACCCCATCCGATTCCAGGTAGGAAAGCATGGTGGCATACGCGTCCGAATCATAATCGTCCTCTATCATATAAGCAACGGCAAACTTTGATTTCCCCCAGTCCGCCGCGCCGAATTTCTTCCAAAATTTATCATTCAGCTTCTCCACGCTTTCCTGATCCAGTCCGCCGCACTGAAATTTCAGCACATCCAGAGATGTGGGAAAACCGCCGGGACGCAGATGCTTCTCATTGGCTGCCACATTCCCGATGCTTGCCAATGGTTTTCCGACAATCACCGCATGAGGCCGAATGTCGCATCCGTAATATAAAGCCCCGGAAGTACCCATGGACAATCCTGATAAAATGACCTGATCTGATGTAAATCCAAGCTCATCCATGTGTTTTCTGATCGCATCCACAAACAGCCGCTCATACTCATCCGAACCCATATAAAAACCGCCGCCCTCCAGCCGTGGTTCGGAGAGCAAAAGAAATGGACACCCCAGTCCTTTCATCATATAATAACCTTCAAATCCCTGTAATGTCTTATAACCGGAAAAATATACACTTAAGGGAGGCTCTAAATCCGCAGGCTCAAAATAACAAAAGGCTTCCTCTCCCCGCGAAGACACATAACGTTCTCCTCCCGGAAGAAAATATCCGTGACTGCCCCTTGAAATCCTTTTGTGCAGCGCAATCAACCGCAATTTCCCCTGACCTCTGGCCCGGACCGAAACAAAGAGCGTGCCGTCTCCCTTTATGCTTTCCATATGGATGATCTGATCCAGATCCGCTTCCCGCAGCTCATGCTGTTCCAAAATAACAGAAGCAGTTCCGGAGGCGAAAAGGGTAAATTCAAATATGATCTGAACGGACGGTTCCTTATCGTACTCCACCCAGAAATCCGCCATTTGTCCTTTGGGCATCGGATTGTTATAGCGCCAATAGGCAACCTGCCGAAACGCCTCTCCGAAATCCGCCTCCAGTTCTACACTGTAATTTCCATTCCATTTCATTTTTCCGCGAAATCCCTGCGCGACAGCCACATCCTTCAAATTAAATTTTTCTCCGTAAGGGCGGGCAAAATAATACCTGCTCTCCTCTGTGAGAAACCTCTGAATATCCGGTTCGGCAATACGCTGCGCTTTCCTGCTTCGGCACAGCCATTCCGTCTGCCCCTGTACTTTTACTTTGTCGGTAACAAAAACCGTATATGCTTTTGCGGCCCAATATAACACCTCTATCTCCTGATCCGTAAGCTCCCGGTCCAGAAAAAACATGTCATATGCTTTTTCCAAAGGTTCTCCCAGGCTGCTCACATGATCCAATTCTACATTTTCCGGCAGCGTATACAGTTCATTCCAATCCTCTTCTCCAACCTGTAAAATTTTGATCTTAGCCAACGCTGTCCATGACCTCCCCCCACATTTTAAGCAGACGTTCCGTCGTATACTCTCTGCTTACCTCATACGAAAAGATACGAGCCTCGTTCCGATGCTCCAATCCGTCAAGGTAATAATCTAATACTTTGGGCAGCTTTTCCAGCTTATCCAATATCACCCCGTTGCCGTCATCCACAATGAACTCCGTCTTTTTCCGCACAATCTGCGGAATTCCGAAACTGACCGCATTAATCTGTAAATACTGCTCCGGTACTTCCCGTAAATCAATCAGAAGCCATTGCTCACGCATACATTTGCTCACGGACAGCTCATCTATACACTGCTCCGGTACAAACAGAATGGGGATTTTTTTTCCCATTTCCAGATCATTTTCCGCTACTTTTTCTGTTCCGGCCTCTGCCGCCCACTCTTCCGGCATACCAGCTTTGGCAAGTTCCGTACGTACTTTCTCCAAAAGCTTCTGCTTTCTGTTATAACTGGCATCTCTGGTAAACAGACATACCTGTACGCCCTTTTTATTCGGAAGGTATTCTCCCAGAACACGTATAACTTCTCCCAGTAATTCCTGGTCAAGACCGTCCACGGCCAGCATAAGCTTCTGAAGGCCAATTTGAAGGCTGGTTCCCTCCTCCGCCCGTGTATCATAGGGCGGAATCGCCATAATGCGTTTCGATGACACCCCAAATGTCTGACATACCCTGCTCACGCTCTCTTCGGAGTCCGCTACGATATACTCCGCATGCCGAATCATTTCCAGCTCTTCTGGCTGATTCGATATCTGATATCTGTCCTGATAAAATGACAGAATCATTTTTTCATGTCGAAGTACCCTTCCCAGCAATCCGGCATGCAGGTTATGCATTGCCACACAAAAAATATCCGAAAAACTGGTCAGTTCGAGAAAAGCTGCCAATACCTCATATATCACCTGCTCCAGATTATCATATATCCTTCCGGAAAATCGTTTTCTGTCTCTTATACCCTCACATTCCAGCAAATAGGTGGAACAGTTTTCGTTGATCTCCACATGTCCGTCTTTATAGTAGCAACGCAGCTTCCATGTTCCGTCTTCCATTAAATATTCCTGATAATTGGGGACTCCCTCTTCATAGAGAATCGTACAGGAAATAAAGCCTCTGTCATCATAAAGATTACGGCGGCATATCTTATCATTCCGGTACAGTTCAATCCAGATCGGATTCCCGTCCTCCCCAAAGTCGATCTGCGCGTATTTCTTTTTGCCCAGCATGGCGATTACCACAAAAGGACTGTAGAGAAACTCTATTCCGTCAGGCCAGTTCAAATCATGAAACGAGAATACCCTGACCCGCTTCCGGCTCACTTCCTGAATCGCGTCAAAACAGGACCAGTAAGGCGCCCGGTATATGCCCTGCCTGTGCAGAAAATGCCGAAAATTCGGCGCAAAGCTAAGAAGCATAATCTGATAATCATATACGCCGCTGCGGTGAAAAAGCTGAATCTGCTTTACGGTATCATCAAACTCCGATTGCATACGCTTTACCCGCCAGCTCTGTTCGTTTTCACTCCATTCATTATTTTTATACCATGCCGGAATAAAATATAGCATTTTACAACTCCCTATCCCACGCCAAAATGATACTTCTTTGCAGTTCTCAGAACAACGGCCTACATGAATCATAAGCCCACAGTGTGCAGATCTCCCGATATATATTACATGAAAATCCCGTCAGCATCATAATAGAAGTCGGCAATGCCGCCAATGTACTGTCAATGCCCGCCTGAGACTGCAATACAATCGGGACACAGATGCAGCCTCCCATCACAGTAGCGCTTAACAGACTAATCCGCCACATCACCCCGCTCAGATATCGTCTGGTATCCCGGCCCGCATGGAGATCAACGATGCTGTCTCCGCTTTTCAAAAAATTCTCCGAAATGTCCTTAGGGCTGATCATCAGCATGGCCAGCCCAATGGTGAGCAGATATTCACACATCAGATAAAT
>Ga0137306_104083_pt1 | contig 10297 bp, 6 predicted proteins | sample Inofroosms_March_FD_97187 | JGI IMG/M metagenome (GOLD analysis project Ga0137306, IMG submission 97187) | Mouse cecal microbial communities from Vienna, Austria - N-Acetylneuraminic and N-Acetylglucosamine D2O microcosms_March | ecosystem: Host-associated > Mammals > Digestive system > Large... | reverse complement strand
AGGGTGAAAAGGACGTATATTATCTGGAATATGAAGAGATTCCGGCTTATGCGGTGGCGGCCATGATCAGCATTGAAGACAAGAAATTTTACCGCCATAACGGTATTGACGTAAAAGCCATTATGCGGGCGGCCAAAGCTATGATAGAAAACGGAGAGGTAACCCAGGGAGGAAGTACCATTACCCAGCAGCTTTCCAAACTGATTTTTCTGACCCAGGAGCGCACCTGGGAACGTAAGATAGAGGAAATGTTCATTGCGGTGGGCCTGGAAAAGGTGTACAGCAAGGATAAAATTATGGAATTTTATCTGAATAACGTATATTTTGGAAATGGCTATTACGGAATACAGGCGGCCGGCAGAGGGTATTTTAATAAGGACGCCAGGGATCTTTCCCTGTCTCAGATTGCTTTTCTGTGCGCCATTCCCAACAATCCCAGCCTGTATGACCCGGTGACCAATATAGATAATACCATGAAGCGGCGGGACAGGATTCTGCATCAGATGTTAGAGGACGGGAAAATCAGCCAGACCACCTGCCAGCAGGCCAGGACGGAACCAATTACTCTGAACCGGCCGGAAAAGACGAAAAACGACTATGTGGAAACCTACACATACCACTGTGCCATCCGGGCGCTCATGCAGCAGCAGGGCTTTAAATTCCGGACGGAATTTTCCTCGGAGGAGGAAAAGGCAAAATATAAGGAAGAATACGACGCGCTGTACGGGGAATGCCAGAAGAATCTCTATACGGAAGGGTACCGGATTTATACTTCCATTGATCTGGATATGCAGCAGCAGCTTCAGGATGCGGTGGATAACGGACTGGCAGAATTTACGGAGCAGAACGAAGAAGGCATTTATGCATTGCAGGGCTCTGCTGTGTGCATTGACAATCATACAGGCTTTGTAAAAGCCATTGTGGGCGGAAGAAACCAGAACCTGCCCGGCTATACTCTGAACCGGGCGTATCAGAGCTTCCGGCAGCCGGGCAGCGCCATCAAACCTCTGATTGTGTATACGCCGGCTTTGGAGGGAAAGTACACTCCTGACACCATCGTGCAGGATGTCAGGACCGAGGAAGGCCCTTCCAATTCCAGCGGTTATTATGACGGGGATATTACCCTGCGGTATGCGGTGCAGACTTCCAAAAACACTGTGGCCTGGAACCTGCTGGAAGAAATAACTCCCCAGGAGGGGCTTTCCTATCTGAAAGAAATGAAGTTTTCCAGACTGGATGCCAAAGACAATCAGCCAGCCAGTGCGCTGGGAGGATTTACCAACGGGGTATCCGCGGTGGAGATGGCCTCCGGCTATGCCACCCTGGTTCACGACGGCAAATTCCGGGAGCCCACCTGTATTACAAGAATTACCGATGCGGAAGATAATGTGATTCTGGAGACGGAAACGGAAGAAGTGGACGTCTATAAAATGAACGCGGCCCGTATGATGACGGATATGCTGGTGTCTGTGATACAGGAGGGGACCGGCAGGGGCCTTGCACTGAGCAATATGCCCTCTGCCGGAAAGACCGGAACCACCAACGACAACAAAGACGGATGGTTCGTGGGCTATACCAGCTATTATACCACCAGTGTGTGGGTGGGATATGATATGCCGCGGGAGCTGCCGGGGCTGTCCGGAGCCAGCTATCCGGGAAGTATCTGGCACACCTTTATGGAACAGGTGCACCAGGGGCTGGAACCGGTGGAATTCCTGCCCTATATAGACGAGAGCAGGGCCCCTCTGGATAACGAGGAATATCTGGAAAGCCTGCAGAATGAGATGGAAGATACGGGCGAGGGGCCGGAGGATTTGCAGGAAGGAGCGGGGGAATAAGAGCAGGGATGCAGCATGTAGTTTGTATATATTATATGGTGTGACACGGATGGTCTGGATACCATATAATATATACAATGTCTGTGTTGGCAGTATATTGAAAAATCATACCGTATACCCAAATAGTTTGCATAAATTATAGAAACAATAAATACACATTATACTAAAAGTATGAAAAATCCGTAAAGAATCGGTAAATCAAAAGATTCTTTACGGATTTTTCAGCCTACAGATTCTCGTTTTTCAGCACATCAATGGTATTCCCTTTTTTTATCCTGCTCATGGAGTAAAGCATGGTCACAAACACCACCAGGAACACGCTGCCCACTGCGATGGCAATGCTGTACCAGGGAATGTAGAAGCTGGTGTTCAGTCCGTTGGAGATGGTATGGTAAATGTACCAGGTCACAAGGAAGGACACCGGAAGCCCGTAGAGCAGCCCCTTAAACCCGTAGAGCAGACATTCAAAGTTCATCATTTTCTGAAATCCTTTCGGGGTCATGCCCACCGATTTCAGCATGGCAAACTCCCGCCGCCGCAGATTGATATTGGTGGAAATGGTGTTAAATACGTTTGCCGCCGCAATCAGGGAAATCAGTGTGATAAACCCAAAGGCAAATACATTTACAACAGTCATCATGGCCCGGTCGCTTTCCACGCTGGCTGCATAGTCGTACAGACCGTCTGTGGGAAGGCCTCTGGAAATCAGGAGACTGCGCATGGCTTCGTAAGTTTCCGCGTGATTTTCGCACTGGAAATACAGAGTTCTGGTGACATGTTCGCCGGGCGGAGTTCCGGGAAGGTTCCAGTATTCCGTGTCAGGCTCCAGAGCGGAAAATACATCATCCATAAGGCTGTAAGGATAGAACAGCCGGGGATAATCATTCCCGGAGGCAAATAATGCGGGGGCCTGCGTTGCAGTGGCTCCTATGGCAAGGGGAATGGTCAGGCAGCTTTCTTCCAGTGAAAATGTCTCGGTTGTCTCGTTGTAATAGTTCCAGCTTCTGCACTGAAGTTCTCCGGTAGCCGAATCAGTGGTCAGATAAGCGGAATCATAATCTTCCATCTGGCGTATCAGGTGCAGATTTATACTGGCATGCCCGGAGTCGGAGAACAGGGAATGGCTGTAATATTTTCCGTCGTGGCCATTGTATTCCACCAGGGAATCCACAGCTACAGCAGCAGGTTTTTCCCCGTTAAAATAAGGGGCTTCCGGCAGATTCTGCTCTTTCAGGTAACTGCGAAATAAGTCATCCTCCAGGAAAATCAGTTTAAATTCGGTCAGCAGGGGTGCAGATTCCAGCCAGGTTTCGCCCCGCTGGGCAGCAGTCATTTTTCGGTATTCCCGGTATTCTTTGCTGACGGCAGCAGCGGGCAGGGAACAGGTGAAGTACAGCTCGCTGCTGTAAAAGGCAGAATTTATATTATTTATTTCCTTCATCTCGGAGATAAGGGTATCTTCCGAATAGCCGGATTCCGGGTGAAGCCGGTAAATAATATCATAGCTGGAATCGGAAAGCACAGCCCTTATGGAATCGGTGAGATAACTGCACCAGCTACTGGCGGATATAAACAGCGCAATGCTTAAAAACAGGGAAATTACCGTGGCACGGTACTTCTTCCGGTTGCGTTTGTAATTTTTGGCTGCCAGCATTCCCTCAAAACCAAACAGTTTTTCCGTAAGCCGGGAGGTTTTAACCTTGCCGGGACGGATGGAAATATCACCGGTCTGGCGGATGGAATCAATGGCTGATTTCTTTACGGCCCGTTTTACAGGAATCCAGGCGGAAATCAGTATGGTCAGCATGGAAATGCCGATGGCAAGGGCAAGGGCCGGGAAGGACGGATGCAGTTCCAGTGAAACTTCTCCGGCCGGTCCCAGTGCCTGGATAAACCGGGCAGCTTCGTATCCGTATCTGCCGGCGTCGGGAATACCCAGGACGCTGGCAATCATGTCTTTTGTGAAAAAGAAAGTGACGCCGATACCCAAAAGCCCTGACAGGATACCCAGGGGAATACCGATACAGCTTAAAAACAATGCCTCAAATAATACGCTTCCCGTCAGCTGTTTTCGGGTGGCTCCGATGGAGGCCAGCAGTCCGAACTGTCTGGTGCGTTCACTGACGGAGATGGAAAATGCATTGTAAATCAGTGAAATGGAGCCAAACATGATAATGGCAATCAAAATCCCGGCCAGTCCGAACAGAACACTGTTATACCGGCTTTCTCCGGAATATCCATACAGGCGCAGCAGACTATAGTTAGCCTCGAAACCGAACAGTTCGGATTCTAGTTTTCCGCAAAGGCCGTTCAGAACGGACATGGAATTTTTGCCGGAGACGGTGCGCACATAAGAGGTATAAAGGTGCTGGCTGTCTTCTTCTCCGATAGTCAGAGCTGTGTAAGCAGGAGCGGCGTAATCCTCAAAAGAGGGACGTTCATAAAATCCCACTACCGTGTAAGTTCTGGCTTCACCGGGAATCAGTTCTTCGGAGACAGGACTGTTCTCCCCGTCATCCTGGCTGCTTTCCGACAATTCTTCGCTGACAGGGTTCAGATACATGGTATGGTTGGTCAGTATATCCCCGTTGTCGGCCCTGCGGATTCCAGGTTCCAGATCAAGCCTGTCGTTTAATTTATACTGTATGCCTCCGTTGGCGTACAGGTGATTGGGAATCAGCAGTTCGCTGCTGTTTTCCGGCATTCTTCCTTCGGTAAGATGTATGGGCATCAGTTCGGTAAAATCATCCTGTATGCCGAAAATGCCAAGAAAGGGTTTTGATTCATTGGTGCAGTCCTTCAGTTCCGAGTATCCCAGCAGTTCCAGGGATACGGCCTGGCTCACCTGTTTATCTGAGCGGAGGGTTTCCGCGTCTTTTGCGGAAATATCCGAGAAAGCGCCGTACCAGCTTCCGTCCTCGTAAATGGCGGACTGTATCAGACAGTGCCTCAGGGAGGAAATACTGATGGTGGTGGCGGAGAACATGGCCGCCGAGAGTATAATCCCCACAATGGTAACAAGTGTCCTGGTACGGTTTTCTCTGAGATTCTTTATGGTGACTTTCTGGAAAATGTTCATGGACAGATCACCTCATCTCTGATAATCTTCCCGTCTTCCAGAGCGATGATACGGTCAGCCTGGAGGGCAATATTTTCATCGTGGGTGATGACGATTAAAGTCTGTTTATAGGCTTTGTTGGAATATTTCAGCAGTTCCACAATTTCCTGGCTGTTTTTGGAATCCAGGTTGCCGGTGGGTTCGTCAGCCAGAACCACCGCCGGGGCGTTCATCAGTGCTCTGCCGATGGAGACCCGCTGCTGCTGGCCGCCGGATAACTGGTTCGGAAGGTGCCCTTCCCGGCCCTTCAGGGACAGGATATTCAGAAGTTCCTCCAGACGCTGCTCATTTACCTGCCGGCTGTCCATCAGCACCGGAAGAGTCATATTTTCCATTACGTTCAGTACGGGAATTAAATTATAGAACTGGTAAATCAGCCCCACCTGACGTCTGCGGAAAACGGCCAGCTGGCTCTCGCTCCGGGCATAGACGTCGGTTCCTTCCATAAAGACCTTGCCGGAGGTGGGAACGTCCACGCCGCCCAGCACATGCAGTAAGGTGGATTTGCCGGAGCCGGAGGGGCCGATGATGGAGAGAAATTCTCCTTTCCGGACGGAAAAAGACACGTCGTCCAGCGCTTTCACCTGATTCTCTCCGGAGCCGTAGATTTTCGTTAAATGTTCTGCTTTTAAAATTTCCATAACAATTCGCTCCTTTTTCTGGTTTCTGAATTTTATTCTAACCAGGCCCGGTGACAGGGCAGTGACTTCCCTGTGACAAAACTGTCATAATTGAAAAGAAGTATTGTCAGGAAATTTACGGATGCCGGAGATATAATTTTATCACAAACCGGGCGCCGCCTTCCGGACGGTTTTCAGCTTTCAGGGTACCGTTTTGCTGAAGGATAATCATACGGGACAGAGCCAGGCCTATGCCCACGCTCTGAAGAGAAGCATTTTTCCCTTTATAGAATCGTTCAAAGAGATGGGGCAGATCCTCAGGGGCAAATCCCTCCCCATTATCCTCAATGATAATTTCCGTAAAAATGGCATTTTCAGAAAAGGCTGCCTGTATACAGCCTCCGGAGGGGGTATGTTCCATGCAGTTTTTCAGAATATTCAGGACAGCTTCCTGGGACCAGGAAAAATCCCCGGTGAACTGAGCCTGGGAATCTCCCTGAAGAGTTAAAGTCTGCTCCCGCAGCTCCATGGGAATCATCAGAGGTTCCGCCGCCTGGCGAATCAGTGTTTCCACATTTACGGAGGTCTGCTGGAGACGGATGGTTCCCGCATCCATTTTTGACATTTTAAGCAAAGATTCCACCAGCCAGTCAATACGGGAAAGAAGCTGCATAAGTTCCTGTAACAGTTCTTTTCTGCGGGCAGCCGGCAAATCCGGCTCCATCAGCAGGGAAAGAATCAGGTTGGAGGAAGTCAGGGGAGAACGAATCTGATGGGAAATGTCAGCCATGGAATCTGCCAGGAATTTTTTGTCGTCGGCCAGAGCGGCAGCCTGCTCGCTGAGACGCAGAGTCATTTTGGACAGTTCATTTTCCAGAATGGACAGTTCTCCTTCCCGGTATTTTTCAAAATGAATGGGAATCTGGTTGTGGAGCATATCGTCGATTTCATGGACAAGCTGTTCCAGCCTGCGGTATCTGCGCCAGGTAATCCAGTAGTGGGAAAAAATAAAAAGAAGGGCAAAAACCATCAGCAGAATTCCGGTATGGGCAGGAAACAGAGTATTCAGACACAGGGCCGAAAGGAGCAGAAAAAGATACCAGAACAGACTCAGCCTGATTTCAGGATTTCGAAAGAATTTCATAAGGTAACCTCCCGTGATGAAATTTATTCCCGCGGGCAATGAGCCATGCGGCCGCCGCAAGAGGATGCGCAGCTCGCGGAGATGAAGTTTATTGCCATGCAATCCGCTTGCGCGCGGAGAATGCGCACAGCGCATTCTTTTTTATGTGAATATCAGTCTCCCATTTTATAGCCCATACCCCGGATGGTTTTAATCAGCACGGGATTTTGCGGGTCTTCTTCGATTTTTTCCCGCAGCCGCTTGATATATACCGTAAGAGTGTTGTCGTTGACAAATTCTCCCGCCATATCCCAGAGGGCGTCCAGAAGCCGGGAGCGGGAAAGAACAATGTCCTTATTATTCATAAAATACAGCAAAAGCCGGTATTCCAGGGCGGATAGCTGAAGTTCCTGTCCGTCTTTGGATACGGTGCCCCGACTTACATCCACCGTCAGATTCCGGTATTCCAGCAGGGTGTTTGTCTTGCCGTAGCGGCGCATAATATTGTGGATACGGGAAACCAGCTCCCGTGGCCGGAAAGGTTTGGCAATGTAGTCGTCGGCTCCCAAATCCAGGCCTGTGACAACGCTGTATTCATCTCCGGAGGCAGTCAGGAAGATTACAGGCAGGCCGGTGGTGGATTTCACTGCCCGGCAGACAGCAAAGCCGTTGCCTTCCGCCAGGGAAACATCCAGCAGTATTAAATCAAAATCGGCGGCGGATTCCTCAAGCAAAGCCAGAGCTCTGGTCTGACCATCCACCGATGTGATGGCAAAGCCCTCTTTCTGCAGGAATTCTGTCAGGTTGGTCACAATGCTCTTGTCGTCTTCCACTAATAAGATATGAGTCATGGGGTATCATCTCCGTCAGTTTGTGTCCCCCTATTGCATTTGCAGCAGGGGTATAGTATAACTATAATATAAAAACAGCGGAGGTGCAATATGGCTGTCGTACAAATTTGCATGGCTGCCGTCTGCGCGTTACTGTTCACACGGTACCGTGCACTACGCTGCACGCTGCCCCGCTGGAATATACAGGATAAAGGAGAGGTCTGGCATGAAAAAATATGGTTTTGGCGTGGATATCGGGGGAACTACCTGCAAAATAGGTTTATTTGAAACCACAGGAAGCCTTGTGGATAAATGGGAAATTCCCACGGATACCCGTGAGGAAGGGAAAAACATCCTTCCGGATATCGCTGCTTCCCTTCAGGAAAAAATGGCGGAAAAAAAGATTGGAAAAGAAGAAATCGAGGGAATCGGCATTGGACTTCCAGGCCCGGTACAGCCGGACGGAAGCGTACCCTTGTGTGTAAATCTCGGATGGAAAAATAAAAACATACCGGAAGAAATGGGAAGCCTGATGGAAGGCGTTCCGGTAAAGGCAGGAAACGACGCCAATGTGGCGGCCCTGGGAGAAATGTGGCAGGGGGGCGGCAAAGGCAATAAAAGTCTGGTTATGGTAACTCTCGGCACCGGCGTGGGCGGCGGCATTATCATTGATGGCAAGATTGTTTCCGGGGCCCACGGAGCCGGGGGCGAGATTGGCCACGCCAACATGGAGCCGGAGGAGCCGGAGAGCTGTAATTGCGGAAATCACGGCTGCCTGGAGCAGATGGCCTCCGCCACAGGAATCGTCCGGCTGGCCAGACAGGCGTTAAAAGAGAGCGGCCAGGACAGTCTGTTGCGAAAAGGCGAGGTTTCCGCCAAAGCGGTTTTCGACGCTTATAAAGAGGGCGACGCGCTGGCCGGCCGTGTAGTGGAGCGGTTCGCCGCCTATCTGGGCCGGGCGCTGGCGATCTTTGCCTGCGTAGTGGACCCGGAGGTGATTCTGCTGGGCGGCGGCGTTTCCAGGGCCGGGGAGCCGCTGGTGCAGGCCGTGCAGCGGGAATACAAAAAGGCGGCTTTTTCGCCGTGTAAAGACACGCCGATTAAGCTGGCGGCGTTGGGAAACGATGCGGGGATTTATGGCGCCGCGAAGCTGGTTTGTTAGAACGAAAAAAAGCAGGAGCGATTGGATTGCTCCTGCTTTTTTTCGTTAAATCGGCGCGCTGGCGTTTTCATCGGTGATGGAATCTCCCTCCGGGGAAGCTACGTCTCCGCCGGCGTCGCCGTCGCCGCCGGTATCGTTCGCGCCGCCATCCGCCCCGTCGCCAGCAGCGTCTGGGTCGCCAGCGGCGTCGTCGCCCACAGGCGTGTCGGCAGCCGTGCCGCTGCCTTCACCGCCTGGAGCTGGCGCGTCGGCGGAAACAGAGCCAGGCGCGCTGTTCTCGGAAGCGGCCGGTTCCGACGCGGCGTTTTCCGATTCCGTCGGCGTGGCCGATGGAGTAGGCGATGGCGTGGGCGTTTCGGTCACGTTGTTGTTTCCGCCTGGGATGACCGCGCCTGCGTGGTTGCCGTCGCAGTAGCTGGTGGGCAGCGCGGCCGTCTCAAAATACTCTGTGATGGTGGGGCAGCCGTTGGAAGGCATTTTCCCGGTTGCGGAACAGACGGTGGCTTTCTCCACGCTCTCCGGCTGGGTGAATTCTTCGTAGGTCAGATCCTCATGAATCCGTTCCATAATGCTTTTCCACAGAATCTTATGGTAGTTCCGATACATATGCTCGTCGGGGAGCTTTGCGTTGTTGTCGAATCCGGCCCATACCGTGCAGGTGTAATAAGGGGTGAATCCGGCAAACCAAAGATTGTCGTAATACTCGGTGGTTCCCGTTTTCCCGGCCACAGGCATGTTGGGAAGCTGCACGGCTGTTCCGGTTCCGTATTTTACCACGTCCTGCATGGCGTTGGTCAGAAGCCAGGCAGTCGCCTCCCGGACGACTGTGGTGGAACCGGTGGTTTTGTCGATGATGATGTTTCCGTCTGTATCGGTTATTTTCGTGTAAAAGCTGGGTTTGATATATTTGCCGCCGTTGGCGATGGCCGCGTAGGAAGCGCAAAGCTCCAGGTTGGTCACGCCGCGGGTAAGCCCGCCCAGCGCCATGGACTGGTAGAGATCCGACCATACGTCTCCGTTTTCCTGCACTTCCCGCTCAATGACGGTGGTGAAGCCGAAGTTTTTGATATATTCATAGGCCAGCTGCGGCGTCAATTCCGTCAGGCATTTGACCGCCACCACGTTGACGGAATCCTGAATGGCCTTTCGGATGGTGGTGGGTCCGCGGAATGTGTTGTCCGCGTTTTTCACAGGCGCGCCGTCGTCGTATTTAAAGGGTTCGTCCACATAGCTGGAGGCCAGCGTCTTGTTCAGGGCGTCCAGCGCCGGCGCGTACACGCCGGGAATCTTAAAAGTGGAGCCGGGCTGGCGGGTGGCGTCGGTAGCGCGGGTTAGGGTCCGGCTGGCGGAATTCTCCCCGCGGCCGCCCCGGATGGCCTTCACATGTCCCGCTTTCTGGTCGATGATGGTTAAAGAGGACTGGGGCTGGGGTGAAAAATTAACTCGCTCCATCACTTGCTGGCTGCCGTCCGCCAGAATCGCCGCTTTATATCGGTCCACGTATTCCTGCCCTTCCTCCGGCGAATCGAATAAGAGGTCAAAGGAGGGGTCCTCGTTGTCCTGGAAATAGATGGTCATCATTTCTTTGCTGTAATTGACTTCCTCT
>Ga0137306_104081_pt1 | contig 10299 bp, 12 predicted proteins | sample Inofroosms_March_FD_97187 | JGI IMG/M metagenome (GOLD analysis project Ga0137306, IMG submission 97187) | Mouse cecal microbial communities from Vienna, Austria - N-Acetylneuraminic and N-Acetylglucosamine D2O microcosms_March | ecosystem: Host-associated > Mammals > Digestive system > Large... | reverse complement strand
GAGCATGCCGTATGTCTCGTCTCCTGATTCGTTTACTCTGTTTTTTCCGGTAACGGAATATACGCATACTGGCTTCATGTCAAACAGTACGGCTCCCGTCTCTTCCCGTAATTCTCTTTCAGCCGTCCCAAGGATTGTCTCACCCTCTTCCCTGTGCCCGCCCGGCACTTCATAGGTATCTCTTTCCCGGTGTTTGCAAAACACCCATTTTCCACATGATTTTGAAACAATCACTGCAAATTTTAACAGGCTGTCCTCCGCCTGCTCATAAAATTTTACTTGCATAAGTACGTCCCTCCTTTCACCGGTCAGTATCTCAGCTTTATATTAGAGAGAGCTACCTTTGCCGTATACCCCTTTGTGCGCAGCATATATTCCATCCCGTTTTTTGCCAGGTCAATATGGTTCTGCGGCGCTACCATAATCTCTTCAATGGGCAGGTTCCGGTCACTCAGCGGGATTTCAATATAGGGGAGCATAAAGCCGTCCTTGGGACGAAAATATACAGCGGTGTCCTTTCTCTTTTTAAAAATAAACCGGTATTCCTGTTCCTCTGCAAAGCCTTCGTGCTTAAAAAACATGGCATACACCTCAGCCATTTTCTGAAACTTTCTGCATGCCTTTACATAAGTGCGTTCCTGACGGTTATTCCTTCCATTTTCTAAGATATCCTGCAGGGGCATTCTCAGAAGATTCGGCAGGTAATTGCACAGATTCCGCCGGATCAGCTGATGCTGTTTTTTCGTACTGTATACGACAAGGCCGTGATAAGCGATCTCTGCTGCCTCTTCGATTCTTGCGATAATCTCATCACTCCTAAAGCCAATATTATAACCGGTTTTGCTTCCGAATTCTGACCACATGGTAATGCTGTCCCGGCATTTGGAAAAGGAGAGGACGAAGTATTCCCTGCCCTTCTCTTGATCTGAGTAAATGGAATCTGCAAGGAACATCTCCTTAAGACAGGGATCCTTAATCTGTTCCCGGCAAACGTCATCTATGATTCCCTGGATATGGGAAAATTCATTGGGGTCATTTAAAAAATCGCTTTTTGTTGCCCAGAAGCAGTTGTGGTTAATAATGCCATTGATCCCGTTGCTCTTCGTGTAGTGGTACAGAATGCTGCCTTTTTCTGCACGGGCAAGCTTTACCTGTCTTCCTGACACTGGTTCAGACCTCCTCTCTGTGTATGCTCTGTATGCTTACTTTGGTTATTGGCACATATAGAAAGTAATACCGTAAGAAGCTCTAGTCTTGTCATATTATCACCACCTTTTATATAAGTGCCGTTCATTTGATGTAATCATTATATCAAATATGTACGGAAGGTGTAAAGTCTATGTTGTCTGCGAAATCTTTGGTGCATCACAGACTATTTGTGGTATACTATATTTAACTGGTAACGATTCGAAATACCTTGTGACATCTGCATCATAAAGAACACTCATAAAATTCAGAGGGGAGGCTGCGGCAAAAGATATGGAAAATCAGAGGGAAGCGGAGGAATGTCCTGGAGACTGCGGTGAGATATTACTACGGGCAGGCGTGCAGAGTGCTGGACGGGATGATCGCTGCAGAGGCTTACCGGAATAAGGCGCTGGAATCTGCAGTGCCTGAGACGGTGACGCCGGATTTTGAGCGGGAACAGGAGCAGGGGAGTGTGAGAGGATATGGGAAAGGTATTTAATACGGACGGATATTGCGACCCAGAGATCAACTATATGGTGAATCTTACGGAGCGCCTGGAAGAAATCAGGGCAATGGTGGATGCGGAAAAGTACTTTGTCATAAACCGTGCATTTTGAGGATATTTATGGGGATCAGAACAAATAAGAAGAAGGAAACCGGTGTGAAGGAAATTGTGCTGGGGGACAAAATACTGATAGAAGCAGTTGTGTAAGGCAGGGAGAAGATCATGAAAGTTTTGATAGGTACAACAAATCCGTCCAAGGTGAAGCGTTTCGAAGAGCTTCTGGACGGCTGCGACATAGAATTCTGTACTCTCAGTGACCTGGGAATTTGTACGGAACCGGAAGAGACAGGAAAAACGCCTGAGGAGAATGCGGTCATAAAGGCAAAGTATTACGGAAGCTTCTGTGATTTTGTTATCTGTAATGATTCCGGACTGTATTTTGAAGATTTGCCAATGGATGACTACAGGCAGCCCGGACTGAATATCAGGGAACCCCAGGGCAGCAGACGGCTGAATGATGAGGAAATGATAGAGTATTATTCCGGACTGATCCATTCCCTTGGGGGAAGGGTGACGGCTTATTATCTGGATGGGATTGCAGTGAATAACAGAGGAATTATTTCATCTTTTATGGAAAACAGTGAGAGCAGAAAAGAGAATGCTTTTTATATGGTTGATACGCCGTCAGAAAAGAGGCATGCGGGCTGGCCGCTGGATTCGCTCTCTCTAAACAAGAAGGATCTGACATATTTTTCATGTGAAGGAGATAAAAAGTATGATATGTCAGAGGAGGATCTCGTGGAGAGGGAGTACCGGAAAAGGCTTATTCGGTTTTTAAAGGAGGCTTTGTTACAGAGTGGCCTTCCGGGCCGTGAATGGTAACGAGGCTTTAGGCATTTTGCTAGAAAGGAATGGACAGAATTGATTTATTTATATACAGAAAAACAGAATTCACCGGACTGGATATTAAAAAATGATTTTTATTTTAATTTATATACCGGCAACTTTCCGCTTACAGAGCAGGACAAAGAGGCGATTTTCCGGATTGACAGTGCAAGGGTAACTGAGGATAAACATATTGAAACAAAATATGGACTGGGGACATTGCGCAATCTTTCCAGCGGGTGCAAAACCTATTTAAATATTATTAAAAATCCGGATAAGATTGTGAGTGTGAAAGAATGTGGCGGGAATGTTCTTGACCTGCTCTTTATGTTAGATGGGATTCATATTTTTATGGACTATCCAGAAAGGTTCCACATCTCAGAAAATGTAAAGATTCTCTTCAACGATACAGAGATTGCTGTGGGAAGATCCGGCTATGAAGCATGGTGGACAAAAGAATATAAGAGGAGGGAAGATGATGATTTACAGGAATATTGAATTTGAAGCCAGTCCCTTTAAATACCATTTGGAGTTCACGGGCAGGATTACACTGGTAAGAGGTGACAGTGCTACTGGAAAAACTTATCTGTATCAGATGCTGGAAGATTTAAAGCAATTAGAACAGTATCAGGCTGTTAAGCTGTTTAACTATAAAAGTGATGACTTTCATGAGAGACTGAAAATCTGTCAGAATAAATTTATTGTAATAGACAATGCAGACACAATTTTAGATGACGAAGATAAAAGATTTATTAATTTTGAAATAAGTAATCAGTATCTTCTGTTTCTCAGGAACTGTGATGGTTTGAATGTTTCTGCTGACAGTTTCACGATTTTGCAGGAAGAAGATCATTATATTTCATTACGGAAAGAACTGGTATTATCTGATCATGAATTCCGAAAGGTTTCAGATGTTATCTGTGAGACACTGGATTTGGAAATCATTCCCGCCTACGGGTTCCCTCAGGAGATCGGTGCGTTGTTTTCGGAATATACGGATATGCTGATTGAAGGTGACAGTTCATTTCAGAATTACCTGGATGTCCAGTGTTATGATGAGGAGCTAAAGCACCTGGAAGCCAAGTATGGCCTTCCATATGGCAGGCTGTATCTGGCATGTTATAATGGAGAGACGGCAGGCTGTATAGCGCTGAGAAGGATTGATGATCACAATTGTGAAATGAAACGTCTCTATGTAAGGCAGCAGTTCAGAGGGAAGCACATTGGAGACCGGCTGGTGCAGAAGATTATCACAGAAGCGAAACAGGCAGGCTATTCTTATATGCTGTTAGATACCCTCCCCTTTTTGAAGGGAGCGCTTCATCTGTACAAAAAGTATGGATTTTGCGAAGCAGGCCGGTATAATGACAGCCCAATGGATTCTTCCATATATATGAAATTAGATTTGGCAGGTGAAGAATAATGAAGTTGAAAAATGTATTGATTGTTGTAAAGGATATTGAAAAGTCAAGAAAGTTCTACCATGATCTGTTTGGCCTTGATCTGATACTGGACAATGGAGGCAATATGATCCTGACAGAGGGGCTTGTCCTTCAGGATGAAAAGATATGGAAGGAGTTCCTTGGGAAGGAGATCATCCCTGAGAATCACTCCTGTGAGCTGTATTTTGAGGAGGAAGACCTGGAGGCATTCATTCAGAAACTTGAAAATCTGTACCCGCAGGTCAGGTATGTGAACAGGCTTATGACACACAGCTGGGGACAGAAGGTGGTCCGGTTTTATGATCCTGACGGGAACCTGATTGAGGTGGGGACGCCCATGTGACTAGTACAGCATTGCGTAATTAACAGTGAATTCTGCACTCGCTATCTGTGCCAGATGCACGTCTCCAATCCTAGACGTAGCCCGCTACGCCGTCGGATTGTAGCCGCACATCTGACGCAGATATCAAGCACATTATTCACTGTTAATTAAGCAAGGCTGTACTAGTCAGTCTGAACAGCTGCCCTGTGACTCTTTGACAGAAAGGAGAGATGTGGATTGACAGATCAGGATTATATGCTCCGTGCCATAGAGCTTGCGAAGCGGGGGATGGGATGGACGAACCCGAATCCCATGGTAGGCGCGGTAATTGTCCGGGACGGAAGGATTATCGGGGAAGGATATCATACAAGATGCGGGGAGCCCCATGCAGAGCGGGAGGCAATTGCACACCTTACAGAGCCGGCATCAGGAGCAACGTTGTATGTAACCCTGGAACCGTGCTGCCATCATGGCAAGACCCCTCCCTGTACAGAGGCAATTTTAGAACAGGGGATTACAAGAGTCGTAATCGGCTCCAGGGACCCGAACCCCAGAGTTTCGGGAAAAGGCGTAAGGCAGCTGAGAGAGGGCGGCATACAGGTGGAGGATGACTTCATGAAGGAGGAATGCGACCGCATTAATCCTGTATTTTTCCACTATATTACAGAAAGGCAGCCCTATGTAGTACTGAAATATGCCATGACTGCGGACGGCAAGATTGCAACCAAGACAGGTGCATCCAGATGGATTACCGGGGAACCGGCGCGCAGAAGGGTGCAGATGCTCCGGCACACATATATGGGAATCATGGCAGGGAGTGGAACCGTGCTCTTGGATGATCCATTGTTAAATGTCCGGACAGAAGGAATGAAAAGTCCTGTCAGAATCATCTGCGACAGCACTCTGAGGCTTCCCCTTGACAGTCAGATCTGCAGGACGGCAGGGGAGTACCCGACAATTGTGGCCTGCGCTGATGCCAGTGAAGAGAAGAAAAAAGAGCTGAAAGCCTGCAAAATCAAGGTAATAGAGCTCCCGGATGCAGACGGGAGAGTGGATTTAAGGAGACTGATGCAGTACCTGGGAGGACAGGGCATTGACAGCATTCTTCTGGAAGGCGGGGGAAGACTTGCAGAAAGCGCCCTGCGTACAGGGATTGTACAGGAGATAAAAGCCTTTATTGCCCCGAAAATTTTTGGAGGAGCCGAGGCAAAAACACCGGTGGAGGGACAGGGAGTTGACGATCCGGACAGTGCATATATGCTGAAGCTTCAGAAAATGTCCATGACCGGAGAAGATATCCTGTTAGAATATAAAGTTCAGAATTCCAGTCCACGGCACACAAAACACGTATAGGCCGTGCATTTTCAGGACAATATAATTCGCGGTGAAAGAAGGTGAAAGAATGTTTACAGGTATTGTAGAAGAGACCGGACAGATAAAATATCTGTCACTTGCGGGAAGCTCCGGGGAGATTGGAATACGGGCAAAGAAGGTGTTGGAGAGTACTAAAATCGGCGATAGTATTGCGGTAAACGGAATCTGTCTGACCGTGACAGCTTTAAGACCGGACGGCTTCACGGCGGACGTTATGGCTGAAACTGTAAGGAGGAGCAGCCTTAAGGCCTCCGGTGCAGGAGATCTGGTGAACCTGGAGAGGGCGATGGCAGCGGATGGGAGATTCGGAGGTCATATTGTAAGCGGGCATATCGACGGCACAGGACGGATCCAGTCAGTCAGGAGAGAAGAAAACGCAGTATGGATTACCATTGAGACCCCGCAGGAAATACTGCGGCTGATTGTAGAAAAGGGCTCCATCTGCATCGACGGGATTAGCCTGACAGTGGCAGCAGTATCCGAGGGGGCGTTCCAGGTGTCTGTAATCCCCCATACAGGAGAGGAGACAACCCTGCTTGGAAAAAGTCCGGGGGATATAGTGAACCTGGAAAATGATGTAGTAGGAAAATACGTAGAAAAACTGCTTGGGTTTGGACAGAAGGAGGAAAACGCGTCTGCCCGGAATCATAAATCAGGAGGAATCACCATGCAGTTTCTGGAGGAGAACGGGATATGAGAATTACAAAAGGAGGACAAAAAGATGAGCTATCAATATAATACGATCGAGGAGGCGCTTAAGGAGCTGCGTGCAGGGAAGATTATCCTTGTAACAGACGACCCGGACAGGGAAAATGAAGGGGATATGATCTGCGCCGCAGAGTATGCGACACAGGAGAATATCAACTTCATGGCATGTCATGCAAAGGGACTGATCTGTACTCCCATGAGTGCACAGATTGCCGGAAAGCTGGGCCTGCCGCAGATGGTATCAGAGAATACAGACAACCACACAACAGCATTTACCGTATCTGTTGACCATGTGGATACAACAACCGGAATCTCTGCCGCAGAGCGTTCCTATACCATGATGAAATGCGCGGATGAGAATACGAAACCAGAAGACCTGCGCCGTCCCGGGCATGTATTTCCGCTGGTATCCAGGCGGGGAGGCGTGCTTGTAAGAGGAGGACACACAGAGGCGACCACGGATCTTATGAGGCTTGCAGGACTTAAGGAATGCGGAATCTGCTGTGAGATTATGGAGGATGACGGAACTATGATGCGGACCCCCGGCCTGTGGAAGCTTGCAGAAAGGTTTGGACTGAAATTTATTACAATTAAGGATCTGCAGGATTATCTGCGGATTCATGAGAAGCACGTTTCACGCGAGGCATGTGCGGACATGCCGACAAAATATGGACATTTCCAGATATATGGCTATGTAAATGATATTACCGGGGAGCACCATGTGGCTCTTGTAAAGGGGGAGATCGGCGACGGGGAGGATGTCCTTTGCCGGGTGCATTCAGAATGCCTGACCGGGGATACCTTTGGCTCTCTTAGATGTGACTGCGGGAACCAGCTTCAGACCGCCATGAGGCAGGTGGAAGAGGAAGGCAGGGGAGTCATTCTCTACATGCGCCAGGAAGGCAGAGGGATTGGCCTGATCAACAAGCTGAAGGCCTATGAGCTCCAGGAGCGCGGAATGGATACAGTAGAGGCGAATATAGAGCTTGGATTTGCACCGGATCTGCGGGAGTACTGGGCAGGAGCACAGATTCTGTCAGATCTTGGAGTAAAATCACTCAGGCTTCTTACGAACAATCCGGATAAAGTATACGGAATCAGCGGCTTCGGACTGGAAATCAGGGAGCGCGTGCCCATTGAGGTTGCACCCCAGAAATACGATGCATTTTACATGAAGACAAAACAGATCAAGATGGGGCACATTTTTAATGAAATAAGATTGTAGCTGTGAAGGTACGGAACAAACGATATAAAATGACAGGAGGATCATGAAAAATGAGAGAAATTCAGGTATTAGAAGGAAAAGTTGTAGCGCCAGAGGGAATGAAGGCAGGGATTGTTGCCTCCAGGTTTAATGAGATTATTGTGAACAAACTGCTGGCAGGAGCAGTAGACGGACTGGTGCGCCACGGTGTAGAGGAAAGCAATATTACGGCCGCATGGGTTCCGGGCGCTTTTGAAATCCCGGTGGCAGCCTCCAGGATGGCACAGTCAGGGAAATTTGACGCAGTCATCTGTGTCGGCGCAGTAATCAGGGGTGATACCTCCCATTATGACTATGTGTGCAGCGAAGTATCAAAGGGAATTGCCCAGGTAGGCCTTCAGACAGGGATTCCGGTCCTGTTCGGTGTGATCACAACGGAAAATATTGAACAGGCAATTGCCCGTGCAGGGAGCAAGGCAGGAAACAAAGGATATGACTGCGCACTGTCAGCTATCGAGATGGTAAATCTCCTGGGCCAGTTGGGGACGGGGCATTTTTAAAAATGCCCCGTCCCAAATTAAAAATGCCCTGTCCCCAACTATCGGTTCACCCGGTATTCCCGCGGTGTCTGCCCTACAATTTTCTTCAATGCTTTACTGAAGTAATTCCCGTTGCTGAAGCCTAGATGAAAGGCGATATCATCCAACGTCATCTCTGTATTAACAAGGAGGTTCTTTGCCTCTGCTATTTTCATATCCATAATATAAGTAAACAGGTTCGTCCCCATCTCCTTTTTAAAGAGACGGGAGAGATGCTCTTTGCTTATGTGGAAAGCATCTGCCAGTACAGGGAGGGAGAGCTCCTTCGTATAGTTTTCGTGGATATAATCCAGGACATCATTCACCAGCGGGTTTCCTGTAGGAGGTGTCTCGTCCGTGGGAGTATCAGATGGGGGAAGTTCTTTCTCAATCTCTGCCATGGCATTGGCAATGGCGTTATTCAGATCCTGGGGGTCGATTGGTTTCAGGATATAGTCAACCACCCCGGACTGGATGGCAAGCCGGGTGTATTTGAAGTCGCTGAAACCGCTGATTACAATGATCTTGCTGCGGATTGGCTTCTCTTCTAATTTTTTTAGCAGTGCTGTTCCGTCCATTATGGGCATCTTCATATCTGTGATGATAAGTTCAGGTCTTTCCCGGTAAATAATATCCAGCCCCTCCTGTGCATTGCAGGCTTCGAAAATTGAAGTGATTCCAAATGCCTCCCACTGGCCCAGCAGTTTGACTGCATCCCGTACAAGTGAAACATCGTCGATAATCAGTACCTTATACATTTCTTTCCCTCCATATTTTGTTCTATTGCTGCATCTTTTTTTCCATATGCTCCGGAAGCAGGATATGAATCAGGGTTCCGCCGCAGGAAGGGCAGCTGATTGTAAAGCTTGCGTCTTCGCCATAGAGAAACCGGATTCTGCTTACAATATTGCGGATGCCAATATGCTCATCCTCGGGAACCACCTTCTCATCTTTCAGCCATTCCTGCAGCATGGACAGACTGGAGGCTGGAATGCCTCTGCCATTGTCCGCTACTTTAATGGAAAGCTGCCTGGACTCTGTGCTGTGGATATGGATGGAAATCTGTCCTTCCATACAGTCATCCAATCCGTGCTTGACCGAATTTTCAACAAGGGGCTGCAGGATAAACACAGGCACAAGCCGGTCAGACAGGCTCTGGTCAATATCTGTTATGATTTCCAGCCGGTTGTTCCACAGGATGTTCTGAATATAAAGATAGTTGTTCATATTTTCTAGCTCCTGCTTAAGAGGAATCAGCTCTGCCGTGGACTTTAGGGTGTAACGCAGCATTTTGGCAAGGGCATTCGCCATGGTATAGACCTCCGTGGCTCCCTTTTTGAGCCCGAGAGTTCCAAGAGCCTGCAGGGCATTGTTGATAAAATGCGGCTTAATCTGGGCCTGGAGAGCCTGCAGTTCTGCTGTTTTCTGCAGCATCTTTGCTTTGTATTCCAGATTAATCAGTGTGTTGATCCGGTCTGTCATGACATGAAAGGTCTCTGCCAGAATTCCGATCTCATCCGAGCCGTAATCACTGTCCGAGATATGAAAGCTGTCAACTCCGAACCCTGCAACACTTTCTGTAAGCGTACGGAGACGCCTTGTGGCAGAACGTGAGAAATACAGGGGGATGGTCACAGACAGGATTAGGACAATGGCAAGGAATACAAGAGTAGTCCGCAAAACCGTCGCTGCACTGCCGGTCAGTTCATCCATGGGGATATCCTTCAGAAGGCACGTATCTTCCTGGAGATCCCACAGAAGGATTCTCGTCTTTCCTTCAGATATGTATTTAAAGCTGCCGGAAGCCTTGTCCGTGTTCCGGATGTGGGCGAGGACAGGCTCTGGTATGGTCAGGCCGGGGTATTCTGTCAGCATGGGTGACATGTCCCGGCCCAGGATTGAGACATATCCGCCCGGGCTTTCCAGGTTCTGACAGATCTTTTCCAGGTAACTGGTGTCATAGGTGATGGACAGTATCCCGAAGACCTCGCCAGTCACATAATACCGGATCACCCTGTTGGCGGAAAAAACCAGGTCATGATCCAGCGTGCCGAAGTTCCGGTAGTTCTGAAACTCGTGGAGCGGCCGGATAT
>Ga0137306_104080_pt1 | contig 10300 bp, 15 predicted proteins | sample Inofroosms_March_FD_97187 | JGI IMG/M metagenome (GOLD analysis project Ga0137306, IMG submission 97187) | Mouse cecal microbial communities from Vienna, Austria - N-Acetylneuraminic and N-Acetylglucosamine D2O microcosms_March | ecosystem: Host-associated > Mammals > Digestive system > Large... | reverse complement strand
GATGTGGTACTGCCGCCTGTTCGCCATCATGATGTGCCAACATCTTGATGCATGGGCCCTGCCAGAGACTCCACGATTAAAAGATGTCCTCTGAACAGGCCGTTTAACTGAATAAGCAATACCATTATAAACCATGTCCGGCGCAAGGTCTGGCATTCTGCGCCCTTTTTCCCAAAATTCGTTCCAGCTGTTCTTCTCTGGATAATATTTGCTTTTCAATGTCCGACTGACTGAAATGGTCAGGTAAAATTCTGGCTGATAGACTCATGATTCCGAGAGTCTATTGTCATACCCAGCGTTTCTCGCACGCTCGATTATTCGGTAACATTCATCTCGTCCATTAAGACCGTTCATTCCATACTTGTCATCGCATTCCGGATCGTCAGATTGCACTCCGTATGGGTGTTTTTCCCATCTGTCATCATCGATTGCGATTGTTGCTTTAATTGCCATGCTCGTTTCCTCCTTAAATTTTGAAAATATCAATATTACCCTTGTGTACATCGTTGTGATGTTTATGACACAGTGCAATAATATTATCTACATTTGCCGCACCACCAAACTGATGGTCTACAATATGATATCCTTCCACGTGATTCTTAGAACCACAAATCTGACATCTGTTTCCGTCTCTCTCCCTGCCAGCTCTTTGTGCTTTCGTATGTGCAGATGATCTGTTCTTTGCCATTGCTTAACCTCCTATTCTTTTTGTGCCCTTCTGGAGCAATGAACCTACACTTGATGTAAATTCGGATGCCACTGTACCTCTTCCGTTTGGCGCATTTCGCTGTTTTGATTTCATGATATCCGCTGATATCCTTGCCGCCTGGCTATCGGTTAATCCTGAAATTACTGCTACCACTGATTTATCTTTCTTCCCTGCCATCGTCCATTCCCCCTTAAAATGTAGTAACCACAACATCGCCGGTTGATACCTCTACGATGTTTTCTCCATATCCAATAGTAACAATGCCTTCAATATCAACTCTCAGCCCCATTTCATCCTTGACCATAGGGATAATATCAACTTCTCCATTCTTTCTCTGTACTGCGATAAACTCAGCAGTAATGGTTAATACCTTGTCGCCTTTTTTCAAAATTCCAATCTTCATTCCTGTAATCCTCCTATCCCTCTACTACTTCAAGCCCTTTGCGAGCAGCAATTCCGATTAGTAACACGATGATGTCATCCAGTGGTCCCGGACATACATCCAACGGAGACACTATGTACATAATCATAAGTACCAAAATCATTCCCTTCATAACATCGTTCATTCTTAAAACCCTCCTTTGCTAACTGTATTAGCTGCAATAATTCCGGATACCACTGTAATTGCAACCGCTGCCTCTGTACTGCCAGCATATCTGACCTGCTTAGATGTAAATATTGTTCTCATTACATCTGCAAAAGTAACCTTCTTTACCTTATTGTGAGCCTGATGGCTTACTCGTTCATAATGCTGTTCATATTCAGAAATCATCTCTTCCTGTGCTTCGGCTTCAGCTTTCGCTTTTGCAAACTCAAGCGTTGCAAGTAAGTTTGCAAAATCTGCCTGATATTGACGAGCATCAAATTCAAATGGGTATGCTTCTTGACACATTGCATTCTCAACAATCCTCTGAACATCATTCATCTCGTTCATGGTGATGCTCTCATCTAATCTGTATCCGTCAATAACATATGCCAGATGATTTACAAAACAGGTTCTGATCTGTGTATATTTGTTCTGCACTTCAATTCTGTTATTTGTAAAGACCACCACACTTCGGATACGGATATGTCCATATCCAGCAGCTTCAAGGACTTTTCTAAGCAGTTCTTCTTTTACTGCCATTTTCTCAGCGATGTTGCAGTCCCACTTAAGAAATTCGCCGGTTCTGTAGTAATTACCATCTTCATCGATCAGAATATTTTTTGATGTATTCTTAACTTCAACGATGGTTAAACACTTCGGAGTAATTACCAGTGCATCAATCTCTGTTCGTGTTTCTCCATTGCTAAGTTCCACATTTCGCATCACTCTATTCTGAGACTGGAGATACTCAAGAGTCTTGAATGCTTTATACTCACTTCTATTACCGGAAATTTCTGCCTTAATCAGATTGCAAAGGGTTTTACTACTTTCCATAAACCTCTGGAGTTCTTCATCTGCTACATGACCACATTCTTCATTGAGCTGTTCCAGATGCTTCTCAACATCCCAGATTTTCAATTCTGCTGTTGTTGCATGTTCTCCGCTGAAAGTAAGCTCCACAATCTCTTGCTGCAATGCAAACATCTCACTAAGCAATTCGCTCTTGTGATAACCTTCCTTTCCAAAACTCTTCATGCCTGCCATAAGTTCCTCAATTCTCTGTGCCTTCATATCCGTATCCTCCTTGTTTGGTGTGTTCTGTTGCTTTGTGATTTCATTATATCAACTGTTGCATTTTATTCAATAGTTATGACTTTTCTTGCAACCTATCGCAACTATGTTGCATCTAACCACTTTTCACAACTAATAACGCAACTTTGCAACAATACCTGCAACTTGCAGCTACGAAGACATCTTTTTTGCAACTTTTTTACGGGATTTGCAACAAATCAAAAAAAATAAGACTCGACAATATACGTCAAGTCTTACTCCCTTATATCTGATTGAATAGTCTCATTGTTGTATCTGGTCCTACCCCACCATTTTGTTTATTTACATTTGCTCCGACAAATGAATTTTTCGACACCCTCACTGTATAGAGTTGATTTCCAAAAAGTTCCACTGCTTGTTCATTTACAACACAACTCGCAATTAGCATATCAGGTTGTAAAATCTTTTTAATCGTATGTCCAGTATTTATAACCGAATCAACGATGATTACATTCTTCGTTTCAGGCCTAACAAACTCATCCTTTTTAGGGTCGTACATCTGAAACTTGCATCCCAGATGAAAATATATTCCTTCTGCAAAGAATATCCCGCCTCTGAGCATTGCCACCACCGTTGTGTCTTCCGGAGCCATTTCAGGAAAACATTGTGCCAGATACTTTCCCAGTTCCATATGTGCCATTGCAAGTTCAGGACCAGAAATTCCGGAATCTGACTTTGTTATCGAAATCAAATCATTTATTCTGTCAGTCTTATTAACCTCAAACAACAGTTATCCCCTCCGTGTCCATATGTTTTAAAGAACGACTCAATGTACCATCTGCTTTAGCAATTAAATATCCTTCATCTGCCTGCCTCAACATATAGTAATCATTCATACTGTCTCCATATGCAACAATTCTAATGCCTTGCTCTTGAAGAAATTTTGCAATGAAATATTTTGTCTCTGCTGACATCTGCTCGCCACAATACATCGGCATTTTAAGTTCGTTTGCAATTTCTTTCCATATGCCATAATGTCCGGCAGTTAATACAAAACACGGTGCTTTAATTCGTTCTATAACGGAACGATTAAAATGTATTCCCAACTTTTCAAATGACGGACATATCCAATCTATGAAACGCAAAAAATCTGTCATTTCCCTGTTGTGTCTCCACGCCTGAAATCCTGTATAAAAGTTGCCATCGAATATATGTGTCTTATATCCTAAAACTGCACTACTATCTTCGATTATCAATGTCTTATCACCATCTGCCAAGCATACCAATTTGACTTCTGTCTTTTTTAAAATAGTTTCCGCACATTTTCTCGCATATGATACACAACTATATCCTGCCGCCAAGCTATCAATAAATTCCAAAACAACACTTACATCCGGAAAATAACCTTTTTCCGGATTGTCCAGAACATAGAAATCCTTATTATGCTCATGACAATACCGACGAAGAGATTCCACTTCAAACATCTGCCACTTTTCAACGTCAAAGGCAAGATATTTCCTATTTCTTACCGAATCTTCCATTCTCTTTTTAAGAATAGCCGGATCTACATATAAATATAAAAATATATCATAAAGTTCTCCATCCTCATCAGTAAACGCAACTTCGTCACCAAATGAATAATGCCCATCCATGATAAAATTATCTTTATCCCTAAGTTGCTCCGCCAACTGTTTTCTAACATGCGTTTTCTCTTCAGCCGTCATCGTATGAAAATTTGGTGTCAATGTCTTTAACAAAGAACTACCCGCCAGCACCTCAAAATTTCTAACAGCATCTAATATGAAAGTTTTTCCTGCTGTAGGAAGTCCATATAAACCTATTCGCATAATGTCTCCTTATAACACTGTGTTCTGTCGAACACCAACGATACCTTTTCCAATTCATGTATAGGCATACTGCTCACACCTAATGCCGGTAGGTCTATGCAATTCCCGCAAAGATAAATTTTTCCGTTTGCGTAGAAAAAATTATTCATACCAGCACCACACAAGCCTCCATACATTGTACAATCATATCCACCAGTTCTTACATTTAACTTTTGAATCGCTTTCTTCAAAAACTCATTAAACTCATTCAATGTAATTCCATACTGACCAATCATCCTTGAAAAAGTTACTCTGGTGTTAAACTGCTGAAAAAATCTGATTGTTTCGTCTGCTTTTTCCAATATTTCTTTGCCCACAGTACAATTCATGGATGGATATTTACCATTAACTTTCCTGTATAATTCGATTTTTTCCATTACTTTGGCATGTGTATTACATCTATACATATCATGAATTGATGGAATGCCATCAACGGAAAAACCAAGATTAACATTATGCTCCTTAAAGAACTGTAATTTGGATTCGTCCACGAGTAATCCATTTGTGATGGAATATGCAGCAATACGCCCATCAGCAAGATAATCAGAAATATGCAATATATATTCTTTCAGAGAATCATATTCCAACAATGGTTCACCGTTTCCGACAAATCCTATTTTAAATACATCAATGCCATTGTTGTCTATGTACTCCATAATGTTATCCAGAATTGCAACAACATCCATTTCACCTGTCTTAATAGAACCCTTTTTTTCGTGGAAATGGCAGTATTTACAGTTCAGATTACATCTATTATTTATTGAAATACATACACGATTTACCATCTTTGCCCTCTCTTTTGTTCACGTCCGCCTTTATTATTTCCGTTTCCACGCTTAAACTGCTTTCTTGTTGGACCCGAATCATGATATTCATTTACCCAGTCTGCTGCCGTTTTACCATCTATATCAACGATTCTCTGATCTGCACCCGCATCTATTAAGATTTTCCTAATATCCCAGGTGCGTTTTTCTCTATCGTTGGCAAAATGGCCATTCATACACGCTTTCATCAATGCGGTAAAACCATTGGCATCCTGTTGATTGATACTGGTTCTCGTATCTTCACACAAAGCAATCACGAATTCTTTTTTTCCTTCCCATGCAGCAATCATCAATGGCATATTTCCCTCATTCTTTTGGCGGACTTTACCCGCATCGAATGGATTCCTGCTACCCACATTTGGATTTACCTCACAATCTTTTAACAGGAATAGAAACATATCATAATCTCCCATTTGAACCGCATGTGAAATTGGTGGAAAATATCTTCTGCTACAATCTCTTTTATTCTTATCTGCACCGTGAGAAATAAGCCATTCTATTTTCGCTTTTCTCTGCTCAAACGTTGCCTTTCGATTTCTTACCGCAGATATTATCAGCGTATTTCCATCTGGCAAATATGCATTTATTTCTTCGGCGTTCGGCACCTCACATTTCTCGTATGAATCAGCATAATATGCATCAATTTTTGAAATCTTTGACATATTGATAAGTTCTTGCTTTGTAGCCATGTACTCTCTTAAGTGCAATGCTGCTACTGATTCATTCCCTTTTAAATATGCGGAATAATCCGTATCCTCTGTAATTATATCTACTTTGCAGTGGTATGTGTCCGATGCTTCCTGAGCAATGAAGATTATCTTGCAATCTTCATTTTCTTCGTCACTGTCTCCAGTGTAATCCATAAGAATCGTTCTATCTCCATAGCTGATTCCACGTATCACTTCCCATGCTTTTCTGCCCAATGGCCCAGAATTTTTATTTTTGATATTATCCAATTCATCTACAACAACTTTCGGAATAATTACCTTACTGTATTCTTTGTTCAGTTCATCAATGAGCTGCGAATTTTTTAATAACGCAGATGTATCCGGAACTGCGATTCTTTCTCCCCGTAAGAATTGATTTGTCTGTTCTTCTGACATTCCAAACGCTTCACAATATTTTCTTGCAGTTTCAATTAAGGTTTTTTCACTTGTCTTTCCCGCTTCCACTCTTGAAATAGAGGATTTATTAGGTGCAATACCATTAACAGCTAACTTCTGTGCCATTTCATCCATTGTACAATTATTTTTTTCTCGAAGTTCCTTTAATCTTTTACATAAAAAAGCAATTTCATTTTCCTTTGACATTTAAAATTCTCCTTCCAGAATTATTTCTCAAAAAGCTGTTGCCTTTCATATCTCTATAATACCACTTGTTGCATTTTTTTCAATATTTCTGCCCATATTTGCAACTAAAATAATTTATTAGCAACTTCTGTATTCATATGCCTTATAATCGCAACTTTTTCGCATTGCTTGCAACTACACACAAAAAAGACCTGCGAGCACCACAACAGCACCCACAGGTCGATCCACTACATCTTAAATTTTCTTTCCATAATCCAGACTAATCCCCCCAGCACCGCTTTTCAGTTTTCCCCATTTCGTTGCTCCTTCGCCATCTGCTTCTGCAACAATGGTAAAAACACCGATACCGGTATATTTGCCTGTCTTATCATAATTCGTGCCCGGTCCTTTTCGGATATTCAGGTTCTTAATGCCGACACGCACACGGTACGAAACCTTTTTCTGTTCCAGCTCGGATGTTTTTGATGGTGCATACACCACATTGCCATTCCAGTCATAAACAGAATATCCATCATTCTTATCTGCACATGCCTTTGCATTTTTCAGTACCTTATAGGCTCCCTTCTGGCTCTTAGCATCTGCCCATGTTTTACGGACTCTGTACCACTTCTCCGGTTCTGCAGCAGTCTCTTTCACATCATACTGTGTCAGATTCCACTTTTCGATGATGGAACACAGCTTCTCCACATAGGTCAGGGATGTGGCATACCCGCCATCCTTAATAAGCTGCACCACCTTCTTATAATCCGTCATTCCGGTAATACCCTCATATCGTTTCTCACTTCCGTTCATGGCACCAAGCAGATAGGCACTGTGGTCTGCAATGGAATCTTCCACACATGCATATTTACGGAAATCTGCTGTGATGGTCTCATAAGAACCATCTGGATTCTGTTCTTTTGTCTGCTTTGTGTACACAGATTTTCCATCCCACACAGAACCACTCCATGTATTACCGGACAGAGATTTCTTCATGCCGAAACAGTTATTGGCATTCTGGACAAGCTCGCTTTTACCATATCCACTCTCCAGAATAAATTGTGCCAGAGACACAGATGCCAAGATACCGCTTTTCTTCTGATCAGCGGTAAACAATGCCCCAACTTTTGCAATCACTTCCTGTTCGGAAAGATTAGCAAAATCTGTTGCCTGTGTTCCATGCACTGTTTCTTTCATGGCAGCCTTTACATCTTTACGGAACCCATCCATTGTGTAACCCATGGCAAGCTGTCTCCAGAGATGTTCCGAATCTCCATGATTGCTTGCAATGCCTCTTTTATGGCCTTCTGCATGGCTGATGATAACACCATCTGCCAGAGGATTCAGGCCATACTCCTTACAAAGCATGGCAAACAGTTCCACAGCCGCTTCATAAGTCCTCTTTGCAACCGCCCTTGCAGTCGCCTTGTCGGAACAGGTAAATGTTGAACCACCGGTATATTTGATACAAGCCGGTTCGCACATCTCCACACCGATATGGGTATTGTTACAGGAGCCGCCGCCATGCCATCCTCTGTGATTCCACGGAAGTGTCTGGTACACAGTGCCATCATTTCCATCAATGAACGCATGGACACAGGCATTGTCATAATCTGCCCTGTTCCAACTGTTAATAAAAACGGATGCCCTCAGCTGAGGACACCCTACGCTGTGGAGCATAAGCCCCTTTACTGTAATCTTCTTTCCGGCTGTATAGCACGGATTCTTTGTCAGAATACTCTTAACCAATTTCATTATCGTCACCATCACTTTCTGCCCTGTCATGGAGCTGTGCCAGGATTGCCTTTAACTTCTCCGAAATCGGCAAACCAAGATGTGCCGCATTCTCCAGTAAAGACACACCTTCATTGGACAGATAGAAGAAAATTACCGCAGTCCTTAACACTGCACCCGTTCCAATGACCTGTACATCCAGAAGATTTGCAATACCCACTAACATCAAAATAAGTACCTTCCTATAGATACCCTTGAATCCCACAGCACTGGACAGCTTCTTATCGGAAACTGCACACATGACACCTGTGATATAGTCCACCACCATAAACACCACCAGTGCATACAGGAGACCATCATAACCGCCCAGAAAATATCCGAGCCATCCGCCCACCGCAGTGAACACCATCTGAATCACATTCCAAAATTCTTTCATAACCTTTTACCTCGCTTTCTTTTTTGTGCATATGAAAAGGAGCCTTAGCACCATTGCCAAAGCTCCCTGTGATTAAATTATTCTGTTACCCCTGTCAGTTCATAGGTAATCTTCATTGTCTTATCCGTATTTTTGATGACCGCCGAATCCAGATTGTTGATACTTGCCAGATATGGAGTCACCAGAAATGTACTGTGGTAATCTGAACCATAAGTGCCACCCCAAGCTGTCACAAATTCTTTATACTGGAACAACGGTGCTCCAGCATACAGAAGTCTTTTGCTTCCGGCTGTCTGCACCACTGTATCATCCGGCTTAATCTGATAATCCCAACCGATAATCAGGTCATTCACCAATACAATGTAAGTTGCCCCGGTGCCGGAACCGGACAAAGCAGTTCCCTCCGATTCAAAACCAAACTCAATAAAGGTTACATCCGCTGAATTATTCACATTGATTTTGTAAATACCGGTAAGTTCGTATGCCGGAACATACAGATAGCCATTTCGGATGACGCCCCTGTTGGTTCTCTCCACAAAGGTATCCACCTTGAAACTTCCCACAGCCTGTAAGTGTGCGTTGAATAAAGTCCACACACCTTCGGTAAAGAAGTAATCATCCTTCTTAATCTTAATCCAGTACATGGTAGCATCCCCGGAAGAATTACCCTGATTGGCAAATCCATACCAATAGCCATCCCGACCATCAAACAAGTTTCCATACGGTGTGTAACTGCCAAGGAAAGCAAAGGTACTACATGTAAGCACCTTCTCTTCAATCAGAGTACAGGTCATGTCATTCAGCCTGTCATTGATTCCTACCGTAAACACAGGAAGTTTTTTCTTACAAATAATAACGGAAGCGTCCTGAAAACGGATGCTGTACAACACATTTTTTTCAAAGTCCACTTCCACAGCACTGTAAATGATTGCCATTTCTTCCTGTTCCATTTCTTCCAATGTTATCCTTTTCAGCACCAAAAATGTTGTGTCTGAAGCTACACTATCCCCATACACATTCTTTCCGCCCAAGGCAGAAGTCAGTGCCACCGCTGCAATCGTTCCATTTCCCTGACTGGGTGTAAATCCCAGACAAAACGATACCCGTTATCCAGCATCTTACTCTCCGTCAGGTTCATGTTTCCCCTTGCCACACTGGCAGTCGCATTGACATCATTACTGGCATATGCCACCGGCAGCTTTGCTGTGGACAAATAAATATTTTCCACATCTTCCTCCAATCTCTCGAAATAAAGAAGAATGCCGCCGATCATGTTCGGACAGATCGGCAGAAGTACATCATTCCACAGCACATGTTCATCATATTCACCACTGGCTGCATAAAAAATCCCCATCGGGTTTAACCCCAAAATATGGTTTACCGCATTGGTAAGCATGTTGGTTTCTTCCACACGCTCCACTTCTCCTGTATTCGTATCGGTCAGTTCCAATACCATAGTTCCTTTTAACTTCATTTAGCCCTCCGTTTCTATCGGCATTGCAAAAGCACCGATTTTAATTCTTTCCGTAAGCACATCTGCGTATGCTCTTCTCATAGTTTCATCAATCTTGAAGCTGACTGTATCGTTAAGATCAACTGCCTTTGTAACTGTTCCCACAGAAAATGCAGTAATCTTTTCTTCAATCTTGATTTCTCCATCCCATGCTTCTCCGGCTCCCATAGACTGTCCGGTAATGGCCGCCAGACAATTTCCTGTCTCCACGTTCCCAGTGCCGCCTTCCATCCTCATGTAAACATTAAAAATGTTCCTATAATTGGCAATTAC
>Ga0137306_104078_pt1 | contig 10300 bp, 5 predicted proteins | sample Inofroosms_March_FD_97187 | JGI IMG/M metagenome (GOLD analysis project Ga0137306, IMG submission 97187) | Mouse cecal microbial communities from Vienna, Austria - N-Acetylneuraminic and N-Acetylglucosamine D2O microcosms_March | ecosystem: Host-associated > Mammals > Digestive system > Large... | reverse complement strand
GAAGCGCTTCTGGTAATGCAGTAGCTGGTTTTGCAAGTCAGTTCGTTGGCAACCCCTATGTGTATGGCGGTTCCAGCCTGACCAACGGTACAGACTGTTCCGGTTTTGTCATGAGTGTATATGCGAACTTCGGAGTAGGACTCCCGCATAGCTCTACAGCTCTCAGAAGCTGTGGATATGGCGTCAGCCTCTCAGAAGCACAGCCCGGCGATATTGTCTGCTATAGCGGACATGTGGGTATCTACGTCGGCAACGGCACCATTGTACATGCCAGCAGCCCATCTACCGGCATTAAATATTCCTCTGCCACTCATAAAAACGTACTGGCAGTACGGAGAATATTCTAATCAAACGAAAGTATGCAAAAAAGGCGGCCCTCACGGACCGCCTTAAAATATGCCTTTATCTTGTCTCTGCCTTTTCCATATAGATTCGATTTCCTCTGATCTTCTTATTTTTCATGGACTTCAGTATCTGCTTATGATATTTTTCCGGAACTTCTATGAATGTATACTTATCATACATATCAATGGAGCCAATAGACTTTCCTGGCAGTCCTGATTCTCCTGCGACGGCCCCCAGAATATCTCCCGGTTTTAATTTCTGCTTTCTTCCCACATTCACGAACAGCCGCACCATCTGCCCTTTGGCTTTCTTTCCTTTTTCGCGCCGTTCGCTCTCCCAGCGGTATTGTTCTCCTGCCAGATCATCTGTCTGCTCTTCCAGAGAATCACCCAGTTCCGTCTTCAAAAATGCCGCTGCAAGGTCCATGGCCGTACGATCACTCCGGTTCAAATACGCCTCGATCACACGGATGCTGGATGTCAGATCCTCCTTCTGGATCACATGCTCAAGCTTTTCAAATACATGCTCCATCCTCATATTGGCCACATCATCCAGGGACGGGATCGGCTGTGCTTTAATCTTTGTCTTACAATATCGCTGAATATCTTTTAATTTATAGACTTCCTTTCCCACAATAAAAGTAAAAGATTTTCCCGTACGACCGGCACGACCGGTACGGCCGATCCGATGCACATAATATTCGTCATCCTGGGGAATATCATAGTTAAATACTGCTCCCACATCATCTACATCGATTCCTCTCGCCGCCACATCTGTTGCCACAAGGATATCCGTATTGCCGTCCCGAAATCCCTGCATGACCCGGTCCCTCTGCATCTGCTTCAAATCCCCGTGGAGTCCTTCTGCAAAATAACCGCGGTTCTGAAGTTCAAGCACCAGTTCATCCACCTTTTTCTTTGTATTGCAGAAAATCAGCGACAGCTTTGGTTCATACAGATCCAGCAGGCGGCACAGAACCTCCTCTTTGTTCTTGGGACGTACTTCATAATAATACTGTTCAATATTCGGCACTGTAAGCTCTTTTTTTACCACTTTTACATGAACGGCATTTTTTTGATATGTTCCTGCAATTTCCATAATTGCCTGCGGCATGGTAGCGGAAAACAAAACGGTCTGTCTGTCTTCCGGCGTATCTTTCAATATTGTTTCAATATCTTCCCGAAATCCCATATTCAGCATCTCGTCCGCCTCGTCGAGCACCACGGTATGCAGTTCCTGCAGACGGATCGTATGTCTTCTCATATGATCCATCACACGTCCCGGCGTACCGATAATGATCTGTATACCGCCTTTCAGAGAACGGATCTGTCTGCTGATATCCTGCCCTCCGTAAATCGGCAGCACCTTTATTCCATGCATATATTTTGCAAGACTGCGAAGCTCTTCCGCTACCTGTATCGCCAGCTCTCTTGTAGGACACAGAATCACCGCCTGCAGTTTTCGATTTTCCGGATCCGTTTTCTGTAAAAGAGGGATTCCGAACGCTGCTGTCTTTCCGGTTCCTGTCTGTGCCTGTCCAATCATATCCGCCCCTGACATCATGACCGGAATCGACCGGGATTGAATCGGCGTCATCTCTTCAAATCCCATATCTTTTACCGCCCGGCATATTTCCGGACATATATTTATTTCATCAAATTTCAGATTTTCCATTCTTTAATTTTATCCTCTCTTCTTTTTCAAATACACTTGCATTTTTTATTTAATGTGATATAATACGAATAAATCAATACATGGTTTTTAATACTACATAATATAGATTTAATATTCAGGAGGTATCCATATGACATTATCAATCAAAGACCCAGGCAGCGCAATTACACATTTTATCGGTATGATTCTTGCGGCTGCCGCCTCTACTCCGCTTCTCATGCTTGCCGCGCATCACAACAGCGGACATACCGTTCCCGCGCTTGCAGTTTTTGCATTCAGTATGATCCTGCTCTACGGTGCAAGCACCATATACCATACGTTGAACGTATCAGAAAACATAAATCGGATTCTTCGGAAAGTTGATCATATGATGATCTTTATCCTGATTGCCGGCAGCTACACTCCGGTCTGCGTCATCCCTCTGAAAGATTCCGTTGGTTATCCTCTCCTTGCTCTGGTATGGAGTACCGCCATTGCAGGTATCCTGATCAAAGCTTTCTGGATCACCTGCCCCAAATGGTTCTCTTCCCTGATCTATATCTCCATGGGATGGCTGTGTGTCTGGGCTATGGTACCATTAGTTGCCTCTCTTCCCACCGCCGCTTTTCTCTGGCTTGTGGCAGGCGGCATTATTTACACAATCGGCGGTATTATTTATGCACTCAAGCTTCCGTTTTTCAATGCGAAGCATCAGTATTTTGGTTCCCATGAAATCTTCCATCTGTTTGTCATGGGCGGAAGCCTCTGTCACTTTGTTGTTATGTTCTATATTGCCTGTATGTAAAGACCAGGGCTGCCAGAATATGCAGCCCTGGATTTTTATTCGATGTAACCCATCGGGTCCACCGGTTCATTTTTCTTCAGAAGCTGAAAATACAGATTGCTGCCTTCCAGTGTATAGTATTTCGTAGGTTCGCTTACATACCCCAGAAGTCTGCCCGCTTCTACAATCTCGCCTTCTTCCACAGCCACTTCTTTCAGTTGTCCATATACCGCTTCATAACCATTCCCCAGTTCCATGAACACTGTTGTGCCTGTTTCTTCATCCACTTTGATCTCGCTGACCTTTCCCCGGGCAGCGCACTGCACTTCGCTTCCCACATCTGCGCTGATTACAAGCGCCGGATGATATTTATACTGATTCAATGTGGAGAAATAGATGCTTTTATCCATACTGTAGTCCAGGATTACATCTCCCTTTACCGGCCAGAGCATTTTGCTGTTCTCAGAAAATGACATCTGATCTGCCTGCCCTGTTGTCTCCACCGATTCTTCTTCCTCTTCTTCTTCCGTTTCCTCCTGCGTCTCTTCCTCAGACGACGCTTCCTCTGTCTCTGCCTCTTCCTCCTTTTCCTCTTCCGGAGTTTCTTCTGCCGGAGCCTCTTCTGCCTGCGCGAGCTCCGCTTCGCCTATTTCATATATATCCTCTTCGGTATCAATTTTTGCCTGTTCTGCTTCTTTCTCCTTTGTATCTGCCTGTGCAACGGTACCTCTCGAATTTGCCGCTTCTTTCTCCGGCTCTTTCTGGTCTTCTACCTGAGCGCTCTGTTTGGGAACCTCTTTCTCCGGTTCTGCAGAAAGCCCTTTCCGGTATTGATAAACCCCAAAGATTCCGGATATGGATAGCATGCAGAGGCACAGTGCAATCAGAAATCCTTTTTGATTCCTACGCATAACATCACCTCTGGTCAATATTTTTACCAGATTAGGGTATCGTTATACATGCAGTATCCTTATAGAATTTCTGAATAATTTCTGTTATCTCCGCCCCGTCCCGTATCATGCGGTCCGCCGTGTAAAGGCTGAGTCCAAACCCATGTCCGCTTCCTTTCACTGTAATACGTACTCTGTCCGCACCTTCCTCCTCTTCCATCCAGAAACAACTTGACGGCAAATGCAGAAGCGATCGGAATTCCTCTCCCTGCCACTCCCTGCCGGACGTCACCACATGGGACACATAATCCGCAGCATCTCTTTCAAATTCCGCGTCGCCGGGAGCGAATTTCTCCCCGAGGAGGTCCTCCAGATCCTGACTGGAAATGACATATGTACGAAAATAATCTTCCGCTTCTTTATCATAAGGACAGTCCACTGCCGCCACATAGTCATATTCTTCTCCCAGAAGTACTCCTTCTCTGGTCCTTCCTGCGCTGACCGCATGGTAGGGAAGTTCTTTATACTCTCCTCCTGTGGTGATGACCTGTCCCCTCGTCCGCATCACCGCATCATACATTCTGTCATAATTCTTATCATATATTTCCGGAAAAAATTCCTCATCCCGCTGTGGCTCTTCTCTTACACATTCCGTCCGATATAATACCGCCATCAAATCCAGCGTTTTATCCTCCATCCAGGAATAATCTTCCTGCATCAGACAGGACAATACCTGATATTCAAGCTGCGGCAATTCCTCCTCTCTGTGAATTCCCTGTTTCCCATTCATCAAAAGTGTCGCCGTATATGGAAGAAACAGCACAAGAAATCCTACTGCCGCTGCATTCTTTATAAACTTTTTCATATACAAAAGCCCTCTGAAAAAGTCTATGATAAAAAAAGCTTCTCTATTCAAAGAACTTTCCCGATTCTGTGAGGGAACAGCCTTCTCTCATATACAATCGAGCAGGGGAATAACCTTCTCCCCTGCTCGATTAATCTTAATTTTCAACCAGTTCCACGGTTACTTTATCGAGTTTCCAGATCTCATCTACATACTCCTGAATCGTGCGGTCAGAACTGAACTTGCCGGAACATGCCACATTCAGGATCGCGCTCCTTGCCCAGCCCTTCTCGTCTCTGTAAGCTGCCTCTACGCGCTTCTGCACCTCCGCATAGGAGCGGAAGTCCTTCAGTATAAAGTACGGATCCGGCCTGTTATAACCGCCGTCGATCAGCAGTGCATTATAAAGTTCACGGAATTTTTCCGGATCGTTCGGCGAATAGGCTCCATTAATCAGCTGCATCAGTACCTGCCGGATATCCTGATCTGTATTGAACAGCTGAGAGGGATCATAGCCGCCCTTTTTCTCCAGATCGATAACTTCATCCGAACTCATACCGAAGATGAATGCATTTTCCTCGCCCACTTCTTCCACGATCTCCACATTCGCCCCGTCCATGGTACCGATGGTCAGCGCGCCGTTCAGCATGAACTTCATGTTGCCGGTACCGGACGCCTCCTTGGAAGCCGTGGAAATCTGCTCGGACACATCCGCCGCCGCGAAGATCCACTCTGCGTTGGATACCCGGTAATCCTCGATAAAGACTACCTTCAGCTTTCCGTTGATGGAAGCGTCGTTGTTCACCACATCCGCCACGGAATTGATGAGCTTGATCGTCAGCTTCGCTCTCATATAGCCTGCCGCCGCCTTGGCGCCGAAGATAAAGGTCCTTGGATAGAATTCCATCTCCGGATGCTCCTTGATCTGATTGTACAGATACATGACGTGCAGGATATTCAGAAGCTGTCTCTTGTACTCATGGAGCCGCTTCACCTGTACGTCGAAGATGGAACGGGGATCCACATCCACATCATTGTGTTCCTTGATGTATTTTGCCAGACGCACCTTGTTCTGATACTTGATGTTCATGAACTCGTGCTGCGCCTTCTCGTCGTCCGCATAGACCGCAAGCCCCTTGATCCGGGACAGATCCGTAACCCACTCGTCTCCCACATGGGCCGTGACCCATTTAGCCAGCAGCGGATTGCCGTGGAGCAGGAACCGTCTCTGGGTAATTCCGTTGGTCTTGTTGTTGAATTTCTCCGGCATCATCTCGTAGAAATCCTTCAGTTCCTGATTCTTCAGGATCTCCGTATGGAGCCTTGCCACGCCGTTGACGGAATAGCCGGCTGCGATGGCCAGATGCGCCATCTTCACCTGTCCGTCCATGATGATCGCCATTTTCTTGACTTTCTCATAGTTGTTCGGATACTTCTTCTGGATCTCGATGACAAATCTCCGATTGATCTCCTCCACGATCTGATAGATCCGCGGAAGCAGTCTGGAGAACAGCTCGATGGGCCATTTTTCCAGCGCCTCAGCCATGATCGTATGGTTGGTGTAGGCACAGGTCTTCGTGGTCACTTCCCATGCTGCATCCCAGTCCAGTCCATATTCGTCCATGAGCACGCGCATCAGCTCCGCCACTGCCACTGTCGGATGGGTGTCATTGAGCTGGAATGCCGCCTTCTCGTAGAATTTACGGATGTCTTTATGGGAACGCATATACCGCTCCACTGCCGCCTGTACGCTGGCGGATACGAAGAAATACTGCTGTTTCAGACGCAGCTCCTTGCCTGCCATATGGTTGTCATTGGGATAGAGCACTTCCACCAGGTTGCGCGCCAGGTTCTCCTGCTCCACCGCCTTGTTATACTCTCCTTTGTCAAAATGGTTCAGCTCGAAGGAATTGATTGCCTCCGCATCCCAGATTCTAAGACAGTTGATTACATTGTTGCCATAGCCTACAATCGGAAGATCTACAGGCACGGCCAGCACAGACTGATAGCCTTCCTGGATAAAATGATTCTTACCGTCCTTATTTTCAATTCTCACATAGCCGCCAAACTTGACTGTCTTTGCATATTCCGGACGGCGGAGTTCAAAGGGATTGCCGTTCTTCAGCCACATATCCGGGACTTCCACCTGATAGCCGTTCTCAATCTTCTGTTTAAACATACCGTAACGATAACGGATACCGCAGCCATATGCTGCGTATCCGAGAGAAGCCAGGGAATCCAGAAAACATGCCGCCAGACGTCCCAGGCCTCCGTTTCCGAGAGCCGCATCCGGTTCCTGATCTTCGATCTGATTCAGATCAAGTCCAATCTCTTCCAGCGCTTCTTTTACTTCGTCATAGAAAGTCAGATTGATCAGGTTATTGCCCAATGCCCTGCCCATCAGAAATTCCATGGACATATAATATACGATCTTCGGATCTTTCTTCTCATATTCTTTCTGTGTCGCGATCCACGCATCCATGATCGCATCCTTCACTGCATAACCCACCGCCTGGAAGATCTGCTGCTGGCTGGCCTCCTCGATCTCCCTGCGGAACAGTGTACGTACATTGTACTTTACGCTTCTGATAAAGAATTCCTTGTTAAAAGTTCTTTTGGCCATCGTATGCCTCCTTTTACTGCTTTTCTACACCCAGTGTAACGGTCTCCCCATTGATATTCCATTCCTTCACATATCCTTTTGCTTCCGCAAACAGAATATCCGACGCCATGACATCCTTCCGGATCTCTTCTCCATGCCGGTCCATCAGGTCCCGGATCTTTTCGTTTCCATTGCTGTATACATGGATCCGGTCCATAACCTCGTATCCGGCTTCCTTGCGCATGGTCTGGATCTTGCTGATGATCTCACGGACAAAGCCTTCTTCAATTAACTCCTCACTCAGATCGGTGCAGAGAACAACCGTCACCCGGTTATCCGTCTCTGTCACATATCCTTCCATCTGCGCCATATCAATGAGCAGATCCTCTTTTGATAATACCACGTTTGACCCATTGATGTCAAATGACAGGCTTCCGGTTGTTTCCAGCTCTTCCATAGCTTTCCTTCCGTCCATCTCCGTCAGATGGGCACGGATGCCGTTCAGAAGCTTCCCGTATTTCGGACCCACGGTCTTCAACTGGGGTTTGAACGTATAACTGGTAAATTCACTCAGATCTTCTCTGAAGACGATCTCCTTTACATTCAGCTCTTCCGTGATGATATTCTGATATACCGGCTCCAGATCATGGTCCGCACGAACATACATGCTTCCGATGGGCTGACGGTTTTTAATGTTCGCCGTATTGCGGGCCGCACGGCCCAGAACAACGATATCAAGAATCTCCTCCATGGCCGCTTCCAGATCCCTGTTGATCATCTCCTCATGGACCGCCGGGAAATCGCACAGATGGACGCTCTCCGGCGCGTTCTTGTCCACGCTGCACACCAGATTCCGGTAGATATCCTCGGTCATGAAGGGGATCATGGGCGCCGCCGCCTTTGCGATGGTCACAAGAGCCGTGTACAGAGTCATGTAGGCATTGATCTTGTCCTGCTCCATGCCCTTTGCCCAGAAGCGCTCCCGGCTCCTTCTCACGTACCAGTTGCTCATCTCATCCACGAAATCCTGAAGGGCCCTTGCCGCCTCGGGAATCCGGTAATTCTCCAGATTGCTGTCCACTTCGCCCACCACCGTGTTCAGTTTGGACAGAAGCCATTTGTCCATGATGGAGAGGGACGCATAGTCCAGCGTATACCTGGTCGCGTCAAACTGGTCGATGTTCGCGTACAGCACGAAGAACGCGTAGGTATTCCACAGGGTGCCCATAAATTTGCGCTGTCCTTCCTGCACGGCCTTTCCGTGGAAGCGGTTGGGCAGCCAGGGCGCGCTGTTGATATAGAAATACCAGCGGATGGCGTCCGCGCCGTAAGTCTTCAGCGCGTCAAAGGGGTCCACTGCATTTCCCTTGGATTTGCTCATCTTCTGTCCGTTCTCATCCTGCACATGGCCGAGGACGATGACATTTTCATAGGGCGCCTGATTAAATAATAAGGTAGATTCCGCCAGCAGGGAATAGAACCATCCGCGGGTCTGGTCCACCGCCTCGGAGATAAACTGCGCCGGGAACTGGCTCTCGAACAGTTCTTTATTTTCAAACGGATAATGGTGTTGCGCAAAAGGCATGGCTCCGGAATCAAACCAGCAGTCGATGACCTCCGGCACACGTCTCATGGTCCCCTGACATTTCGGGCAGGTGCAGGTGATCTCATCGATATACGGACGGTGCAGCTCCACGGTCAGCGCCGCGTCATTGCCGCTCATCTGTTTCAGCTTCTCCCTGGAACCGATGCTCTCCATATGGCCGCAGCCTTCGCACTCCCAGACGTTCAGCGGCGTACCCCAGTAACGGTTCCGGCTGATGCCCCAGTCCTGGATGTTCTCCAGCCAGTCGCCGAAACGGCCCTTGCCGATGCTTTCCGGGATCCAGTTGATCGTATTGTTGTTGCGGATCAGATCCTCCTTTACCGCCGTCATCTTGATAAACCAGGATTCTCTCGCGTAATAGATGAGCGGCGTGCTGCATCTCCAGCAGTGAGGATAGCTGTGTTCGAATTTGGGCGCGTCGAACAACAGTTCCCTTGCGTCCAGATCTTTCAGCACCTCCGGGTCCGCCTTCTTCACGAACAGGCCCGCAAAGGGCGTGTCCTCCGTCATGTTTCCTTTGCCGTCCACCAGCTGTACGAACGGAAGATCGTATTTTCTGCCCACGTTGGCGTCGTCCTCACCGAAGGCCGGGGCGATGTGCACGACGCCGGTACCGTCGGTCAGAGTGACGTAGGAATCGCAGGTAACATAATATCCTTTTTTGCGCTGCTTCTCCGCCACTTTTGCAGAGCAGTCAAAGAGCGGTTCGTACTCCTTGTACTCCAGGTCCTTTCCGGTATAGCGCTCCAGCACCTCGTAAGCGGGCGTATCCTCCGTGCCCAGTTTCCCCAGCACCGCGTCAAGCAGCGCCTCCGCCATATAGTAGACGCGTCCGTCCGCCGCCTTTACTTTCACATAGGATTCCACCGGATTGACGCAGAGCGCCACGTTGGACGGCAGCGTCCAGGGGGTGGTGGTCCACGCCAGGATATAGGCGTCCTCGTCCTTTACTTTGAAGCGCACCACGGCCGAGCGTTCTTTTACATCCTTGTAGCCCTGCGCCACCTCATGGGAAGAAAGGGGCGTCCCGCAACGGGGGCAGTAGGGCACGATCTTGAAGCCCTTATACAGAAGGCCCTTGTCCCAGATGGTCTTCAGCGCCCACCACTCGGACTCGATAAAATCATCGTGATAGGTCACATACGGATCGTCCATATCCGCCCAGAAACCGACGGTGCCGGAGAAATCCTCCCACATGCCCTTGTATTTCCAGACGCTCTCTTTACATTTAGTGATAAACGGATCGAGGCCGTATTCCTCGATCTGCTCCTTGCCGTCCAGTCCGAGGAGCTTCTCCACCTCCAGCTCCACCGGAAGGCCGTGGGTATCCCAGCCCGCCTTTCTCGGCACCATATATCCCTTCATGGTGCGGTATCTGGGAATCATATCCTTGATGACACGGGTCAGTACGTGTCCGATGTGCGGCTTTCCGTTGGCCGTGGGCGGCCCGTCGTAAAATGTATAGGTCGGCCCGTCCTTTCTGCGTTCCATACTCTTCCGGAACGTGTCGTTCTCTTTCCAGAACTTTTCCACTTCTCTCTCACGTTCCACAAAGTTCATGTCTGTGTTGACTTTG
>Ga0137306_104076_pt1 | contig 10304 bp, 8 predicted proteins | sample Inofroosms_March_FD_97187 | JGI IMG/M metagenome (GOLD analysis project Ga0137306, IMG submission 97187) | Mouse cecal microbial communities from Vienna, Austria - N-Acetylneuraminic and N-Acetylglucosamine D2O microcosms_March | ecosystem: Host-associated > Mammals > Digestive system > Large... | reverse complement strand
GGATGTGATCTACAGAGACCTGGAGTATGAGACGGAAAAGGATCTGCTGAATCTGGCTATCAGCCGGTTAAGTCCCAGAGAAAAAAAGATCGTGGAACTCAGGTACGGGCTGACCAGCGAAGACGGAGAAGAGATGACTCAGAAAGAAGTGGCGGACCTTCTGGGAATCTCCCAGTCTTATATCTCCAGGCTGGAAAAAAAGATCATGAAAAGGCTGAAGAAGGAGATCGTCCGGTTTGAGTGAGAATCGAGCAGGGGAGGCTTTTTCCCTGCTCGCCGCGCGGCCCCCGTACCGCCGACAGGCGGTAATACTCCTTCCGGGAGCCTGCGCACAAAAAAGGCAGCCGCGGAATATGGATGCCGCGGCTGCTTTTTGGGTCAGCGGAGCAGAGGAAGAACATTTTTGGGGCAGTCCAGGATCACCAGGCTGGCCTCAATGTCCTTGTAATGGGGCCGGCTGTGTATGATCACCAGCCAACGGCCGGAAAAATATTTTATGTAGTGGCTGAACACTTCGGAGTTCATGGAAGTTCCAAGAAGCAGGAGTGTGTCAGCTTTGGAGATCTCCTCTGTGGTTTTGGTCATGCGCTGGCTGTCCACCATCTCTCCGAACAGGGATACCAGGGGCCGCACGGGGATGTTGCATTTTTCACACAGAGGGACTTTGCGTTTGGAATTTTTGATGTATTCCAAAGGATAGTTTTTCTTGCAGCGGGGGCACTGGTTTTCGTAAATCGTGCCGTGAAGATTGATCACGTTCTTACAGCCGCCCCGCCTCGGAATGTCATAGATATTGCTTGTGATGACGCAGTGCAGGTGGCCGTTCTTCTCAAGTTCCGCCATGGCAGGACCGGAGGCCGTCAGTTCAGGAGCAAAGTTAAGCATCTCGTTGCGGTAGAATGTAAAGAATAACTCCGGGCGTGCGTTGTAAAATGCGGTGGTATACAGCTCGTCAGAACAATATCCGTATTTCATTTCGATATCATAGGCCTTGTCCTGCTTTTTTACACCGATGTAGCCGCCTTCTTCCATCATACCGGAACCGCATAAGGCCACCGTATAACGGCTGTTATCTAGCATTTTCTGTAGAAGGATAATCTTGTCATCCATCGCCAAATCCCCTTTCCAATCTGGTTGATAAGGCTATTATACTATTTATTTTGGCTAAAATCTACAAATTTTCAAAAAATAATTCTGAAATTATTAAATTATGACCAAAACAAAGGAAGATAAGGGAAAATGACGTGTCAGCTTAAATAGCTCTTCATGGCTTTTAAGGCATTTTTTTCCAGTCTGGATACCTGAGCCTGGCTGATATGGATCTCTTCAGCCACTTCGGTCTGAGTCTTTCCCTCAAAAAAACGCATGTCGATAATATGGCGTTCCCGTTCGGGAAGGCGTTTCATGGCCTCATTTAAGGAGATATCCTCCACCCAGTTTTCCTCAAGATTCTTTTTGTCGCTGATCTGATCCATGACATAGAGAGGGTCTCCGCCGTCGGTGTAGACCGGTTCATAGAGGCTGACCGGAGTCTGGATGGCATCCAGAGCATAGGTGATCTCTTCTTTGCTGATGCCGATCTCCTCGGCGATCTCCATGATCGTCGGCTCCTTGGAATTTCTGCGGGTTAATCCTTCTCTGGCATAGATAGCCTTGTAGGCCGTATCCCGGAGGGAGCGGCTGACCCGGATCGAATTGTTGTCCCTCAGATATCTGCGCACTTCTCCGAGGATCATGGGCACTGCGTAAGTGGAAAACTTGACGTTCTGAGAAGTGTCAAAGTTGTCGATAGCCTTGATGAGGCCGATGCAGCCGATCTGAAAGAGATCGTCCACATTTTCATTGCTTCCGGAGAATCGCTGGATGACGCTTAAGACCAGCCTTAAATTGCCTTTGATATATTGTTCCCGGGCTTCTTTATCCCCCTGTTTGATCCGTTTAAACAGCTCTTCTTTCTCTTCATTGTTCAGTAACGGAAGCTTCGCCGTATTGACTCCGCAGATTTCAACCTTGTATATTGACATATCCATTACCTCCGCATCATTCTGAAATTGACAGGCTTATTGGGAGATGAACCATAAGCTATAAAAGAATGATGTACGGATTTTTATGGATTTATGCGGTTGGAAATCTGAAAATAATTTCCTGCGGAAATTGCGCCGGGGGCCTTGACAGATCAGGAAGAACGGCGGTTTTTATTGTAAAGGATCAAAAGTCCTTTCAGAAGAAGATCGTCCTCATAAGCGATCTGATGGCAGCAGAGGGAGATGACGGCCGGGGCCAGTCCTCCTGTGGCCACGATGGAGGCCTTCATGCCCAGCTCCTTCTCCATCCGGTCGATGATCCCGTCGATCATGGCTGCGCTGCCGTACATGATGCCTGCTCTCATGCAGTCGATGGTGTTTTTTCCGATGACATTTCCGGGGATGTCCAGGCTGATGTAGGGCAGCTGGGCCGTCTTGCTGCTTAAGGAGTTTAAAGACACCTTCACTCCGGGAAGGATGACGCCGCCGATGTAGTTGCCGGACGGATCCACGACACTCATGGTGGTGGCGGTTCCCATATCGATGACGATAATGGGGCAGGGATATTCTTTTACGGCAGCCACTGCATCCACGATCATGTCGGCTCCCACGGTCTTGGGGTTGTCCATCAGGATATTGATGCCGGTCTTCATGCCGGAACCTACCAGCATGGGTTCAAATCCGAATATTTTTTTCACCGCAGAGCCCAGGGCCGCGTTGAGAGGAGGCACTACGGAAGAGATAATGGCCCCTTCGATCCGGGAGACGGGGATATCATGGATCTCCAGGATGCTCTTGATGCTGACGGCGTATTCCAGGTCGGTTTTTCCGTGGTCCGTAGTCACCCTCTCCACAAAATAGGTCTTCTCGTCGTCGATGGCTCCGATGACGATGTTGGTGTTGCCCATATCGATTGCTAAAATCATAAGAGTCTCCTTTCCACAGGACAGGTTGTGTGGTATACTCATAAACATAGCATAATCTGGAAGGAAAGACAAGGAGGACAAAGGGATGTTAAGTGGAAAGACAGTGGTGCTGGGAGTCAGCGGAAGTATCGCGGCCTACAAGATCGCCTATCTGGCAAGCAGCCTGAAAAAGCTCCACGCGGATGTTCAGGTGATCATGACAAAGAACGCCACGGAGTTTATTACGCCGGTTACATTTGAAAGCCTTACGGGAAATAAATGTCTGGTGGATACCTTTGACAGGAATTTTGAGTTCAGCGTGGAGCATGTGGCTCTTGCAAAGAAAGCAGATATTTTTATGCTGGCCCCGGCCACGGCCAACGTCATCGCCAAGGCTGCCCACGGCCTGGCCGACGATATGCTGACCACTACGTTTCTGGCCTGCAGATGCCCCAAATACATTTCCCCGGCCATGAACACACAGATGTACGAAAACCCTGTTACACAGGACAATTTAAAGATCTGCGCCTCCTATGGGATCCATGTCATCGATCCGGCCGTAGGGTATCTGGCCTGCGGCGACACAGGGGCCGGGAAGATGCCGGAGCCGGCCAGACTCCTCCAGTATATCATCCACGAGATCGGCTACCCCAAAGACCTTGCAGGAAAGAAGATCCTGGTGACCGCAGGACCTACCAGGGAGTCCCTGGACCCTGTCCGGTATCTGACCAATCATTCCACGGGTAAGATGGGGTACGCCATTGCCAGAGTGGCGGCCTGCAGAGGGGCAGAGGTGACTCTGGTCACAGGTCCTACGGAGATCGAAAAGCCCGGATTTGTGAAGATCATGGAGGCGGAGACGGCCAGAGAGATGTTTCAGGCAGTGACTTCCGTGAGTTACGATCAGGATGCCATCATCAAGGCGGCGGCGGTGGCCGACTACCGTCCGGCAGAAGTATCGCCGGAAAAGATGAAGAAAAAGGACGGGGAACTGACCCTGGCTCTGGAGCGGACAGACGACATCCTGGCCTATCTGGGGCAGCACAAGAGGGAAGGACAGTTTTTGTGCGGATTTTCCATGGAGACCGAGAATCTGGTGGAGAATTCCAGGGCAAAGCTTGTGAAAAAGAACCTGGACATGGTGGCGGCCAACAGTCTGAAGGTGGAGGGGGCCGGTTTCGGGACGGACACCAATGTGGTGACTCTCATCACCAGGGACGAGGAGATCCGCCTGGACAGGATGAGCAAGGAACAGGTGGCTGACAGGATCCTGACAAAAATATTTCTGTGAGTCCAAAAACCTTGACGCGGGACCGGATTAATACTACAATGATGGGGCATTTTAATAAATCGGAGGAATTATTTTGTCAACTATAACAGAAGAAATCAAGAAGCGAAGAACCTTTGCCATCATATCTCACCCGGATGCGGGCAAGACCACGCTGACGGAGAAATTTCTCCTCTACGGCGGAGCCATCAACCTGGCAGGCACGGTAAAAGGGAGGAAGGCCACCAAACACGCGGTGTCGGACTGGATGGAGATCGAGAAGGAGAGAGGAATCTCCGTCACCTCGTCGGTTATGCAGTTTGAATATGACGACTATTGTATCAATATCCTGGACACGCCGGGGCATCAGGACTTTTCCGAGGACACCTACCGGACCCTGATGGCGGCGGACAGCGCCGTCATGGTTATCGACGGATCCAAGGGCGTGGAGGCCCAGACCATCAAGCTGTTTAAGGTCTGTGTCCTGAGGGGGATCCCCATCTTTACGTTCATCAACAAGATGGACAGGGAGGCCAGAGATCCCTTTGAACTGATGGATGACATCGAGAATGTGCTGGGGATCCGCACCTGCCCTATCAACTGGCCTATCGGATGCGGAAAGAATTTCAAGGGAGTCTATGACCGGGAGAAGAAGCAGATCACCACCTTTACGGCAGCCATGGGCGGCCAGAAGGAAGTGGCCTCCCGGACTTTTGACGTGGAAGGTACCGATGTGGACTCGGTCATCGGACAGGATTACCATGAGCAGCTTCTGGAAGAGATCGAGCTTCTGGATGGAGCGGCAGACGAATTTGACCTGGAGCGGGTGAGAAGGGGAGACCTGTCCCCCGTGTTTTTCGGATCAGCGCTGACTAATTTCGGCGTGGAGACCTTTTTACAGCATTTTCTCCAGATGACTACCTCTCCGCTGCCAAGGAAGACCATCACAGGAACGGTAGATCCTTTTGAGGAAGACTTCTCCGCCTTTGTGTTCAAGATCCAGGCCAACATGAACAAGGCCCACAGGGACAGGATCGCCTTCATGCGCATCGTGTCCGGTAAGTTCGAGGCAGGCATGGAGGTGAACCATGTCCAGGGAGGCAAAAAGATGCGCCTGTCCCAGCCTCAGCAGCTTATGGCCCAGGACCGGAAGATCGTGGAAGAGGCTTACGCGGGAGACATCATCGGAGTCTTTGACCCGGGTATTTTCTCCATCGGCGACACGCTGTGCCTGTCCAACGAGAAATTTCAGTACGAAGGCATCCCCACATTCGCCCCCGAACACTTCGCCAGAGTCCGCCAGGTGGACACCATGAAGCGGAAGCAGTTTATCAAGGGAGTAAACCAGATCGCCCAGGAAGGCGCCATCCAGATCTTCCAGGAATTCAACACCGGCATGGAGGAGATCATCGTAGGCGTAGTAGGCGAGCTCCAGTTCGAGGTACTGACTTACCGGCTGGAGAACGAGTACAACGTGGAAGTAAAACTGGAAAAGCTGCCTTACGAATACATCCGCTGGGTGGAGAACAAAGAAGAGATCGACGTCTCAAAGATCCAGGGGACCTCAGACATGAAGCGCATCAAAGATCTGAAAGACAACCCTCTGCTGCTCTTCGTCAACAGCTGGAGTATCGGCATGGTACAAGACCGCAACCCAACCCTCAGACTGTCGGAATTTGGCCGCAGCTAAGAGCCATGCGGCGGGATGGAGAAGCGCTTTCAGCAGGGAGCTAGCTCACTGAAGAAAGCGCTTCTCCATCCCGCCATACGGCGCCAGCCGTCCAACTGATGAACCGCAGGTTCAGCAGTTGGGAGCATGGCGAGGCGGGAAAGGAACTGTCCGTATTCAGCAGCCGGAGTCATGGCGAAGCCAGAAATTGACAATTTTGTGACTGATGTGTATAATACAATCAGAAAAGGAGGCACCCCTTATGAGCAAGATCGACATAGTAAGATCCGCCATGGTCCAGGCCATGAAAGAGAAAAATAAAGAGAGAAAGGATGCGCTGTCCATGCTTCTCAGCGTCTTAAAGAACGCGGAGATCGACAAGCGCTCCCCTCTGACGGAAGACGAAGAAAACGCTGTTGTCAAAAAAGAGATCAAACAGTGCCAGGAGACCTATGATTCCGCCCCGGCAGACAGAACCGACATCAAAGAAGAGGCGGCTCTGCGCATCCGGGTATACCGGGAATTTGCCCCGGAAGACATGTCAGAGGAGCAGATCAAAGAGGTCATCCGGTCCGTTCTCACGGAACTTGGCATCGAGAAACCCGGGCCCGGGGACAAAGGGAAGATCATGAAAGTCCTGATGCCGAAAGTAAAAGGCAAAGCGGATGGCAAAAAGGTGAATGAGATTCTGGCTGCCATGTCCCGGTAAACCAGGAACGTGACAAAATAATATAGAAGGAGAACCGGTCCCATGTACAGAAAACAGATCGAAGAATATATAGACAATCACAGCCAGGAGATGATCGAGGATATTTTCACCCTCTGCCGTATAAACAGCGAGAAGATGCCGGCGGAAGAGGGAAAGCCTTATGGCCCCGGAGCCGCCCGCGCCCTGGCAGCTGCCATGAAGATGGCGGAAGGATACGGATTTGCGGTCCGCAATTATGATAATTATGTTGGAACGGCAGATTTAAACCATAAGGAGCGGCAGCTGGATATTCTGGCTCACCTGGATGTAGTCCCTGCCGGAGAAGGCTGGCAGGTGACGGCTCCCTATGAGCCTGTGCTGAAAGACGGCCGTCTCTACGGAAGAGGTACCGCAGATGACAAGGGACCGGCAGTGGCTGCTCTCTATGCCATGAGGGCCGTAAAGGATCTTGGTATCCCTCTGAAAAAGAACGTCCGGCTTATTCTGGGAACAGACGAAGAGTGCGGAAGCTCCGATATCGAACACTATTATAAGATTGAAAAAGAAGCACCCATGACATTTTCTCCGGATGCGGAATTTCCGGTGATCAATGTAGAAAAAGGCGGTCTGGCCGCTCATTTTACCGGAAGTTTTCCAAAGGCGCAGGGAAAGGCCCGTCTGGTGTCCCTGGATGCCGGGATCAAGATCAATGTGGTGCCGGCAAAGGCTTTTGCGGCCGTGGAAGGTTTAAATGCGGACATTCTTGAGCGCACGGCCGGAGCGGTCACGGAAGAGACCGGCATCGGTTTTACATTTGAGCAGGAAGGGGATCTGACAAGGATCACCGCCATGGGAGACAACGCCCATGCCGCTCATCCGGAAGGAGGCAACAATGCCCTCACCGGTATCCTGACGTTTGTGACCAGACTTCCCCTGGATGAGTGTCCTCTGCTGACCTGCTTCAGGAAGCTGCTGGCACTGATTCCTCACGGGGATCTGTACGGAAAAGCCATGGGTATTGCTATGGAGGATGACATTTCCGGAAAACTGACTCTGGCTTTCAGCATGCTGAAGGTGACGGAAGACAGCCTGGACGGAAGTTTCGACAGCCGCTGCCCCATCTGCGCTACAAAAGAGAATGTTCTCATGGTAGTAAAGAAGCAGATGGAAGACATCGGTCTGACTCTGCACAACGATTCCATGAAGCCGCCCCATCATGTCGACGGGAACAGTCTGTTTGTGCAGACACTGTTGAAAGAGTATGAGGCATATACCGGGAGAAAGGGAGAATGTCTCTATACCGGAGGAGGCACCTATGTCCATGAGCTGGACAACGGGGTGGCCTTCGGCGCCGCTATGCCCGGAACTGACAATCATATGCACGGAGCAGATGAGTTTGCAGTGCTGGAAGAGCTTCTGGTCAGTGCCAAAATCTTTGCCCAGGTCATCGTAGATCTGTGCTCCTGAGAGACGGTTCCTGCAGCAAAAATATCTGTCTCACATAGTTACTGACCCGCGGTGCTTATTCCCACAAAAGAATGGAGAACATACACATGTATCGTATGCTGAAAAAAATTACAAGTTTTATTATATCCTCCATCATGGTCACGAACCTGGGAATGATCACCGTTCATGCCAGACCGGACTGGCCGTCGGACACAGGGATCATGGCGGGGGCAGGTATTGTCATGGATGCCGACTCGAAAACGGTTCTTTTCGGTCAGCAGATCCATGTCCCCTTTTCTCCGGCCAGTATCACCAAACTTTTGACGGCGCTGATCGTAGCGGAGAACTCCTCCCTGGATGAGATGGTTACATTTTCTCACAGCGCCGTCTATGATGTGGAAGCAGGCAGCGGCAACAAGCTGGCCTTAGACGAAGGAGATCAGATCTCTGTGGAAGACTGTCTTCACATGCTCATGCTTCTGTCCAGCAATCAGTCGGCCAATGCTCTGGCAGAACATGTGGCAGGCAGCAGGGAAGCATTTGTGGAGATGATGAACGAAAGGATTGCAGCTATTGGCTGTAAGGAAAGTCATTTTGCCAACCCATCCGGCCTCAATGACAGTCAGCAGTATGTCAGTGCCTATGACATGGCCCTTATAGCGGCAGAGGCATTTGAGAATGAGACGGTGATGAAGATCAGTTCCACTAAAAAATACAGAGTGAGCCCTACCATCAATAATCCGGAAGGCGCCAACATCAGTATGGAACACAAGATCCTTATGGCCGAAAACAGCAGCAGCCAGTTTTACTGTGAGGGAGCCCTGGCCGGAAAGATCGGATACACTTCCATCGCCGGCAATACGCTGGTGACCTATGCCAGAAGAGACGGCAGAAATCTGATCTGCGTCATCCTGAAGGGCACTCAGCCTCAGTACTATCTGGACGGAAAGACCATCCTGAATTTCGGTTTTGCTTCTTTTAAAAATGAATCTGTACAGAATTCGGAGACTTTCCTGCAGGAGCAGCAGGAACTGGAATATCAAGGGGGTTCCTGTCCCACATCACGGCTCCGTCTGGAAGATTCGGTTATTACAATCCCGGCAACAGCACAATTTTTTGACGCAGAGAGAAATCTGATCACAGAACTGCCCCAGGGACACCCGGAGGCAGCGGTGGCAATGCTTCAGTATACTTACAATGACCGCAAAGTAGGCAGCGCCTATGTGTACGATAAAGAACTGGAGGCCCGTCTGGCCGCCGGCGAGACCGTCGGAGGCAGTGAGGAAGAAACAGAGGGATCATCAGGGGGAGAGGAAGAAAGCCCCGGCTCCGGTTCGGAGGAAACCCTTCCTGATGAGACGGAAGCAGAGAGAACGCCGGGGGGCAGGTTTCAGCCGGATGCGGGTCAGATGAGGACAGGAGCAGTGGTTTTGGCCGCGGCGGCTATAGCGGGCGCCGTCGTCTTCGTGGTGATGAGAAAAAGACGAAAAGAACGGCTCCGGCGGGAAGAGCGCAGGGAGAGGCGCCGGCAGCGGCTCTCGGAGATCGGATATAACGAGGAGGATTTCGAGGAGCTTATGCGCAGACGGAAAAAAGAAGCAGCGGACAGAAAAGGGTAAGGAAAAGGAAGATATTTTTATTTCGGATATTGAAAAAAATACTGGACTATTTTGACATTTTGTGAGAAAATAATAACAAGTATGATGTGATAATTTTAACGAGCAAAGTACTTCACAATTACTACTTATTTGAAAGGAGTTTTACAATGATTTATTCACATGAAGTAGAGAAGATGTGCACAGTGGCACAGGGCGTTCATCATGGCGCAGCTCCGATCCCGGAAGAAGCAAAATGGGTAAAATCCAAACAGGTTTCCGACATTTCCGGCCTGACCCACGGTATCGGCTGGTGTGCTCCTCAGCAGGGCGCATGTAAGCTGACTCTGAATGTTAAGGAAGGCATCATCCAGGAAGCGCTGGTAGAGACCATCGGCTGCTCCGGTATGACCCATTCCGCAGCCATGGCATCCGAGATCCTGCCGGGCCTGACTGTACTGGAGGCATTGAACACCGACCTTGTATGTGATGCGATCAACACCGCTATGAGAGAGCTGTTCTTACAGATTGCATACGGCAGAACCCAGAGTGCGTTCTCCGAGGAAGGCCTGCCCATCGGCGCCGGACTTGAGGATCTGGGCAAGGGCCTGCGTTCTCAGGTTGGTACCATGTATGGAACTCTGAAGAAAGGTCCTCGTTATCTCGAGATGGCCGAAGGGTATGTAACCGGAATCGCCCTTGACGCGGAA
>Ga0137306_104074_pt1 | contig 10310 bp, 5 predicted proteins | sample Inofroosms_March_FD_97187 | JGI IMG/M metagenome (GOLD analysis project Ga0137306, IMG submission 97187) | Mouse cecal microbial communities from Vienna, Austria - N-Acetylneuraminic and N-Acetylglucosamine D2O microcosms_March | ecosystem: Host-associated > Mammals > Digestive system > Large... | reverse complement strand
CTTATCGGCGGGATTGAGCCGGATATAAAGGTCATCCGCAATGATGAAATGACGGTAACAGAGATCAGGAAAACAGAACCTGGCCATATCATTCTGTCCCCTGGACCCGGCAGGCCGGAGGATGCAGGGGTCATCATCGAGGTGGTAAAGGAGCTTGGCAGGGATATCCCCATCTTAGGCGTCTGCCTCGGCCATCAGGCTGTCTGTGCGGCATTCGGAGCGACGATTACTTATGCAAAGAGACTGATGCACGGAAAGCAGTCAGAGACAGAGTTTGACAGGGCTTCCCCACTGTTCAGGGGCTGTCCCGGTGCGGCTCCTGTTGCCCGGTATCACTCCCTTGCAGCAGATCCGGATACCATTCCGGAAGAATTAAAAGTAACCGCATTTACCAGGGATGGTGAGATCATGGCGGTGCAGCACAGAGAATATCTGGTTTACGGCGTGCAGTTCCATCCGGAATCCATTCTGACGCCGGACGGAAAAACAATACTTAGAAATTTTATAAAGGAGATATGAATCATGATTAAAGAAGCAATCGTAAAAATTGTGAACAAAGAAGACCTTACTTACAACGAGGCATACACCGTTATGAATGAGATCATGAACGGAGAGACGACGCCTACGCAGAATGCCGCTTTTCTTGCAGCACTCTCCACCAAGAGCGCCAGGGCCGAAACGACGGATGAGATTGCAGGCTGCGCCGCCGCTATGCGGGCGCATGCCACCAAAGTAGAGACGGATATGGAGCTGTTTGAAATCGTCGGAACCGGAGGTGATAATGCGCACAGCTTTAATATTTCCACGACCTCCGCTCTTGTTGCCGCGGCAGGCGGTATGAAGGTGGCAAAACACGGCAACCGCGCCGCATCCTCCCAGTGCGGCACGGCAGACTGCCTCGAAGCCCTTGGGGTGAATATCCGGCAGAGCCCCGCCAGATGTATAGAGCTTCTGAATGAAGTCGGAATGTGTTTCTTCTTTGCACAGGAATACCACACATCCATGAAGTATGTGGGAGCCATCCGCAAAGAGCTTGGATTCCGGACCGTGTTCAATATTCTGGGTCCCCTGACCAACCCCGGTACACCGTCCATGCAGCTTCTCGGTGTGTATGACGAATATCTTGTGGAGCCGCTGGCACAGGTACTGATCAATCTGGGAATCAGCCGCGGTATGGTGGTTTATGGCCAGGATAAGTTAGATGAGATCTCTATGAGCGCACCGACCACGGTGTGCGAGATCCGTGACGGATGGTTCAAATCTTCTGTGATAACGCCGGAGGATTTTGGGTTTGCCCGCTGTACAAAGGAGGAGTTAAGAGGCGGTACTCCTGGAGAAAATGCGGAGATTACCCTTGCGATCCTAAATGGAGAAAAAGGCCCTAAGAGAAATGCTGTGCTGATGAATGCAGGCGCGGCCCTCTATATCGGTGGGAAAGCGGACAGTATGAAAGACGGTGTCGCGCTTGCGGCAGAGATCATTGATTCCGGGAAAGCGCTTGACACGCTGCAGAGATTCATCGAAGTCAGCAACCGGAAAGAGCAGGAAATTTAAAGTGTCCAAAAAGCTTTCGTACCCTTCACATAAGGAAGTGAAAGGTACGAGAGCATATCACAACTTCAGTTCCTCAATTATGCAAGTATGGAATTTTGTCTTCGCGTTGTAATTGACAGCAACCAGAAGCAGATCATCGCAGATATGTTCAAGTATGGCAGGATAATTCCGATTCTTAATCTGGGCAATTGCCCCTTCTGCCGTTTTATTCCATTTTAATTCAATGACCATTGCCGGCAGGAAGGATTGTTTTTTTGGAATATACACGATATCGGCATATCCATGGCCAGAAGGCAGTTCCTCGATTTTAAGATACTGATCCACGCATGTAATATAGGCATATTTCACAACCGCCCGCAAGGCCTGCTCGTTGTTGTAGAATTGAGGGGCACAGTCGGAGTCATGGATTGCAGCAATTGCCCTGGCCACGGCATCTGCATCTTTTGCAAGCGTTCTTGAAAACAGTTTGTCGGATTCATGAATCAGGCGGATCAGGCTGGTATGTTTTCCTCGGCGGAGAATCTTACTGAATTCCGCCCGGATCTCATTATTTGGAATTTGCGCGCTTCCTGTCCCTGGCTCTTCCTCTCTGTAAGTCAGATATCCCAGATGTATCAGAAGTGTCAGGACATCATCCTTGCTTTTGAAGGTCTCAAAATCGTTTTCAAATCCTTCCGTGTCAACGATAATCGATTCGCCGCTGACAAGCTTTATAATGTCATTCTGCAGGCCGTCTTCGTCCATATCTATATAGGTTAAAAGAGCCTCTGCTGCGGCTGATTTCTTCCAGTAGGATTTGAATTTCCCGCTCTGCATGGCATTCATGACAGAGTAGGGATTGTACATGGAATGGATCTGATCAAAGGAGTAGCCGTCATACCAGGTTCGGGCTTCGTGAAAGCTCATATGATACATGTCGCAGAGTCTGCGGACCTCTTCCTCTGTAAAGCCTGTAAATTCGGTATATTTACCTGGATCAAGGATTGTAAATTCTTTGAAATCAGATATTGCCGATTGTGAGCCGTCTTTCTTAATCGGCAGAATACCGGTCATGTATACGGCAGCGAAGATTCGGGAGGTGGTGCTGCTGCCTTTGAAAAGTGTACGGAGAAATTCCAGATATTGTTTCTGAAATTCAGGAATTTCCCGAATAGGCGCATCCCATTCGTCAATAATTGTGATGAATTTATTTCCAGCCAGCTCTGCTGCATGAATCAAGGTAGTAGAAAAGGATTCATCTACCTTGAGATCCGGATAGGCGGCTAAGAGTTCTTCGGTTATCTTCCGGCGGATGAATGAAGTCAGGCTACCTTTATCCGTTTCGCCTAAAATGTTTGTCATATCAAGGTAAATTACATCATAATGATTCAGATGTTTTAGATACTGGGCATCCCTGGCAATATCAAGATCGGCAAAAAGTTGTGATGAATTGCAGGTTTTGTCATAATAAGCACACAGCATCTGTGCTGCGAAAGATTTTCCGAAGCGGCGGGGCCTGCTAATACAGGTCAGTTTTTGTTTGGTTCCAATCGTATGATTAATCAGCCTGATCAATCCGGATTTGTCTACGTAATAACTGCCTCTGATTTCTTCAAATCCACTGTTGCCCGGATTTAAGTATGTTCCCATATATTTATTCCCTCCATTGGAACAGCCTATTGCACATAGCTGCTATAGGCTGCTTTTTCTGTAAAAACGTGCCGCTTATTTTCTGTATAAACATTCCGGTGAGTGACAACCTCCATAGTATGAGGCGGAGAGTTTTGTAAAACTTCGGTTTCAATCTCTACAAAGGAATCGTCAGTTTTGGTGCCGAAGATGGTTGCAGTCAGGTTGTTCCCTGTGCAGCGGACCTCTATTTTAACCGGATAGGCAAAGCTGTTTCCCACACGCATATCAAGAACGCCCCATGCAACGGCGGCATCCATACCGGCTTCGATGTAGCTTGACACATAGTCATGGTTCCAGTGTTCCAGAATATCCAGATTTGCATAAAGCGATGCGGCAAAGATTGTGGTGGATACTTGGCAGATGCCGCCGCCATACGCCTGGATAATCTTGCCGTCCAGAATAGCGTCCGCTGTTTTAAAACCTGTGGCCGCTGTCTGTTCTCCCACTGCCTTGTTAAAGGAGAATTCATAGCCAGAAGGCAGGATGATCTCACTGCATTTTTTTGTGGCAAGCTGAATATTGGACACGGCATTGGGCGTGTCATTTACAACTGTTGTATAAGTAGCAAGAACATCTGAAAACATGCGTTCTTCAAGATCCCTGGCATGCACCTCCGGCTGGGGGTATAGAAGGTCAATGGATGCTTCCTTCCCGCTTTTCGCAGTTTCCAATGCCTTCCTGGCCTGTTCCATATCAAAATCAATCCCTGGTTTTCCTTCTACAATTGCATAGTTATGATCTGGGTCCAGTGTTGCATTTTCCGGTTCCTTATGTATTTCCTGGTAAATCTGTTCCAAGTCAGCAGCCTTTGCCGGAGTGAGTGGACAGGGGATTACCTCCGAATAGGTCTCTTTCTCATAAGTTTCCGTCATGCGATCAACCAGTGTCTCTTTATCAATCTTTTCTTCAACCGCTCCGGCAGAAAAGACGAGCCGGTCTCCCTGGACCGTGACGGGCTGTCTGATATAGGTGTCTATATCCGGGAAGCCGTTGGAAATAAGGGCAGCGCACAGAGCGTCCGGATCGGTTTTTACGGGAGGCTGTGAGACAGGATTTCCTCCCTGGAAAGCTTTCAGCCATGCAGCTCCTCTGAGCCAGAATTCATCAGGAGTTTTTTGCAGGGCTTCCTGCACCGCAGTCTCATAATCTAATTCGGCCGCGCCCTCTGCTCTGGCAGTATAATTGACGCCGTCCAGCGAGACGGTAATCAGTGCGTGATCTGAATTACGGTCCGCTTCTTCACGGAGTGCACGAATCGCATCCTCAGCGGTCATATTGCCTACATCGACTCCTCGTACCGTGACTCCAGGCAGAATATGCTCTGTATCCGAAACAGTACAGAGAACAGTATAGCCGCCTGCGGCCAGAAGAAGGATGCCAGTTGTCAGAAGGATTAAAAACTTTTTCATAAAAACCTCCGGGAAAAGGAATCTGTTTGTTACTATGAGCGGACGGTTAGTCCGTGAATAGTAACATCTGTTTTGATTGCCATTTATGGGTAAGGGATATACGGAACAGCTCTATTAGTAACTTCTATTATCCGTGATATTGAAAAAAAATTCAAGCGTATTTGTGTAAATGAGTTGATTCATTCAAGACCTTTGATTTATAATGATAAAGTATATGTGCGTATGTTAGGGAGAACTTATTATATGAGAAGAAACCGATTGATTATGGCAGCCGTCATTCTTTTTGCGCTGCTTGCAGGTCTGTATTCTGGATACAGATTGATGAACCGTTCTGTGGGAGGGCAGCAGGAGGCAGCAGGCACAGACAGTCAGGGAGCCAGGGCGGACAAAAACAGGAAGAAAAAGGCAGAAAAGGATGAAAAAGAGAGCATAGAAGAGGGCAGGGAAGAAGAGACACAGGTAATCCGTACTCCGGTCCGGGTAGAGCATCCCGGATTTACCCGGATTTCCAGACAGGAGATTCAGATTTCCTGGTCTGATGAGAAGAATCCCTATGTTGCCAGATATAGGATCATGAAGAGAAAGAGTGGTGAAAGCACATGGCAGTCTCTTGGAACACTGGATTCGGATGGTGCTGTGTCTGGCAGGGAGTTAAGCTTTTCAGATATACTGGAGGACTCCACGCTGCAGCAGTCGGAATACCGGGTGGATGTAAAGGTAAAGGATGAAGACCTGTATGAAGGGGTGGAGGGAACCACCGTATTTGCCAGCAATATTCTAGTGTGTATCGACCCGGGGCATTATAAGGGGCAGAACCTTGTGGATGATGGAGAAACCGTTTACGCTGAGGGGGACTTTACGCTGGAGCTATCCAGAGAACTTCAGAAGATACTGGAAGGCACATACGGAATTACAGTCTCCCTTACAAGGGAATCCGGGAGGATCAGCCTGGGCGGCTATACAGACGGAGAGCTGGACGGCGGCTATATCAGCCTGCGCGGGGAATATGCAAAGGGAAGTGATCTCTTCCTGTCCATGCACACGAACGCGAACCAGGAAGGCGCTAACGGATATGAGACGATCTCACAGCCGGTGGAGATTATGAAGCCAGTGATCCTTGCCAATGACCTGGCACGAGAGAGCCAGACTGCACTGGACATCGGAAATGCAGTAGGACTGCATCTGGCAGAGACGAGCAGCAGGCTGGGAATCGCCTCCCCGGGGAAATTTACCAGGGCAGACAGCAGGGAAGATCTGGCTGTCTGGACAGATGAATGGAATGACAGCCTTAAGACATCCGGAACCATATGCTACCGTACAGGGGACGACGGACAGGATTATTACGGAGTCCTGCGCGGGGCCAGTGTTGCAGGGGTGCCGGGGCTTATTATTGAGCACGGCTTTCACACCGTTCCGGAAATGCGCAGGCTTGCCGCAGAAGGAGTGCTGAAGACCCAGTGGGCCATGGCGGACGCCGCCGGCATTGCTGAAGGTTTTTCCCTGGAAAGGGTGAATGAATGAGAGTGTAAGACTATTGTGAACAAAGTGAACAGTAGCTGAACAGTAGCAGAGTAAGGTGACAGTGAAGGTATCTGAATTGTTACAGAGTAAGAGGGAGGAAGAAAAATGTTTTGTAAAAAATGTGGACACGAGATTGCGGAGGGAACAAACTTCTGCGCAAACTGCGGGGCAAAGGTGACTCCGGATTATCAGGCATCCCCGGGCGGTCATCCGCAGGGCTTCCAGAAACCGGACAACTGGCAGGATCCGCAGAGGCAGCAGGAGCTGTATGTTCCCGGGAACCCCCAGAAGCCGAAGGGGTCAGCAAAGGTCATTGCGGCTGTGGCGGCGGTGGTAATCCTGTTAGCCGCAGGATGGGTTCTCTATGCAACCCTTGGATTAAGCATGCAGAAGGATAAGCTGGCAGATTCCATTGAGAAATCAGGAATATCAGAATATCAAGGCAAAAAGGACGGCATTCTCGGAATCTGGGATACACTTGGCATTACGGATGTTTCAGATAAAAAGGAAGTGATCAGGGCACTGAAGCTCATCCATAAAAAAGTGGAAGACTTTGAAAAATGCGCCGCAGACGTGAAAAAGCTGCAGGGAGAAAAGGAACAATACCACATGGAGGATGAAGTATACGGCAGCTATGAATCTCTCCTTAACAAATGCCAGGAGGCAGTAGACAACAAAGATGCAGGAAATGCCAACGCGCTCCTTGAAGAGGCGCAGTCTTCTAAAAAAACACTGATTAAGACAAACAATGCTTACATAGATGAGCAGATTGCCATGTATAAGTCAGCAGATCTTGGAGGAGCAGAACAAAGTGTAATGGATGACTACCAGAAAAATCTGGAGGAAATTAACAAACTGGCAGGCAGTGACAAGAGAGACTACCAGGCAATGAAACAGGCATTTTCTAAAATGGACGAGGCAATCTATCTGTATATTGAGCCCAAAAATCTGCTGGACGTGAATATCCAGCAGGTGGATGTGACAGAATTTCCGAAGGTAAAGCTGTACCTGAGCATCAGAGACCAGATCAGCGGGGAGATTCCGGAAAATCTGGAAAATTCTATGTTCTATATTAAAAAAGAAAATGCAAAAGCAGAATATATCCAGCAGGTCATAAACACGGTCAGTCAGCTAAATGAAAAGGAAGCCTTGAAAATAGACATGGTTGCGGATGTCAGCGGCAGTATGGACGGGACTCCCCTTAATGAGGCAAAGGAGATCATGCGTAACTTCATTGGCAGCGTCCAGTTCGCGGCAGGGGATATGGTGGAACTGACCTCATTTGCAACAGGAGTGCGTCTGGAGCAGGAATTCTGCAGCGATGCCAGTCTGCTGACGAATGAAATTAATGGTCTGTACACAGGGGATATGACCAGTCTGTTTGATGCACTGTATACCTCTGTGGAGCGCGTTGCCGCCCAGTCCGGTGCAAAGTGCGTCATAGCATTTACAGACGGAGACGACAATTACAGCAGCTGTACGAGAGAGGATGTAGTAAAAGCAGCCCAGAGATACCATGTTCCTGTTTTTATTATCGGAATCGGCTCCGGTGATTATTATGATGCTGACTATATTGCGCAGCAGACCGGGGGCATGTACTTTAACATTAATGATGTCTATTCCATGGAAAATATCTATGAGGAGATTTACCGGATGGAGAAAGAGATGTATCTTATAGAATTTCAGGATACATCAGGAATCAAGGTCACGGATGTATCCAATATCGAGGCAGGCTACCGGAGTGTGGAATATGGAGGAGAATGCCGCTACACCTATACGCCGAAAGTGCTGCTTAGCGTAGATGGAAGCGGATTCTACCAGGATGGTCCTGAGGCTGTGGTGGAAAAGTATCTGAAGGGCTTCGGCGACGCTGTAACAAAATCAGATTTTTCCTATATTGCAGACTGCCTGAAAAAGGGAAGCGCGATCTATAATGAACAGAAAAGCTACGTAAAACGAAATATTACGGCGCAGCTCAGCTCCTTTGAGATCGTATCCGTTGACTACAAGAGCAAGAAGAAATGTGTAGTAAAGACGCGGGAAACCTATTTCGTGCAGGTAGATAACGAAGCACTGCAGCTCATGACACAGGAATGTAAATATGCCCTGGAAAAGGGAAAAAGTAAATGGCAGATGACAGCCTTTGCAGATAAAGTAAAGGTTCTGTCAAGAATAAAGCAATAGCCGAAGCGTTATTTTGCATGTAACTGAGCAGGTACTGGGCAATTACATAGTCAATTGGACAAGGAAGGGAGACAGACAGTAGTGGAAAACTGGCTGAAAAGTGTAAGTGCGTTCGCAAATGGGACAGGAGGCGTACTGGTATTTGGAACGGCAGACGATGGAACCGTTGCCGGGGCACAGAATATGGAGGCTGCGTTGAAGATGATCCGGTCAAAAATTGAAGAATGCATCGTTCCTCTTCCGCAGACCGCTCTAAAGCCGCGAAAACAAAAGAATGGCAAAGAACTTCTGCTTTTAGAGGTGTCTCCCGGCAAAGAGCCGCCCTATTATTACATCACTGACAGAAAGCGGGGAGCATATATCCGGTCAGGAAAAGAAAACATCCCCGCCGGGACAGAGGAGCTTAAGAAGCTTCTCCTAAAAGCGGAGGATATCACCTGTGATGCCCGGGAGACCGATTATCCCGCAGAAGGAACCACCTTCGCAGAGCTAGGCATATGCTATCAGGAGTGGACAGGAAACATTCTGCCAAAGGCCAGTCTGGAAACCCTGGGCCTGATAAAAAATAACAGACTCACTTTCGCAGGCCTGCTCTTTGCAGACACCGCAGATTTCAAGATCCCGTCAGGCCACCCAGGCGCGCCATGCGGCACTCTGCCAGTTCCTTCTGAAAAGGCACGCAGTACACAACCAGCCCGATCTGGTAAGGCATGCAGAACACAGCCAGCTCAATCTGACAAGGCACGCAGTACACAACCGACTCAATCTGAAAAGGCATGCAGTACACAGCCGGCTCAATCTGAAAAGGCATGCAGTACACAGCCAGGCCAGTCTGGGGCACATGCCATCCCCGACAGCCTTCCCTATCTGCGCTGCATCCGATGGAAAGGACTTGACCGTTCCGGCGGCAGAAAGGGTATTCTGGCTGGTGCCAGGTACAAAGGAAATCTGTTTACACTCCTTAACAAAGGAATCGCCTTCATAAAGGAAAATATGAAAATACAGTGGGAAGAGTCAGACGGTAAAAAGACCGCATTGCCAGACTACCCAGACAGAAGCATTTTTGAAGGCTTAGTAAATGCCCTCGCACACCGGGACTACTTAAGAACCAAAAGCGAGATCCGCATAGACATCTATGACAACCGCCTTACCATATCCTCTCCCGGAGGAATGGCAGACGGCAGCCGGATTCAGGACAAGCCCCCCGGTATCGTCCTGCCCTCCGTGCGGAACCCGGTCATAGCCGGAACCCTCACCCAGATCGGCTATATGGACCAGGAAGGAACAGGACTTGCAAAAATACAGTCAGACTGCCAGAAAGCTCTCCGGTATACTCCTGAAAAAAAACCCTTCTGCTACTCCGACCACGGTCAGTTCACCCTGACCCTCAAAAACCTGAATTACCCGGAAAGCCGCCCCTTCCCAGCCCCAGACACAACAACAGAAACCAAACCGCCCCAGAATAACACAGAACCCCCTGAAAAAACCAAAAAAGAAACCCGTACACCAGACCCTATCCAAAAACCCACAAAAAATAACCCGGACAGCCCCACAAAAAAAGAAAAAAATAATCCAAAGCCATCCCAGACAATGATCACAGAAAAAGAAACCAGTAATCGGGAGCCACCCGGGACAATAGCCATAGAAAAAGAAACCAGTAATCAGGAGCCACCCCGGACAATGACCATAGAAAAAGAAACCAGTAATCCGGAAGCAGTCCAGACAATGACTATGGAAAAAAGAACCGGTGATCTAGAGGCCTCCCGGACAATGACCATGGAAAAAGAAATCAGTGATACGGAAGCCTCCCGGAAAATGACCACAGAGAATAACAAGAAAATTGCAAAAGGAAACAAGGAAAGCACTGCAGAGCAGCATACCCATGAGAAAAAAGCAGAAATCAATAATGAAAAAAAGACAGCAGCCGAATTAACCGACAACGAGAAAAAAGTACTGGCTGTCCTTGCCGCA
>Ga0137306_104073_pt1 | contig 10310 bp, 6 predicted proteins | sample Inofroosms_March_FD_97187 | JGI IMG/M metagenome (GOLD analysis project Ga0137306, IMG submission 97187) | Mouse cecal microbial communities from Vienna, Austria - N-Acetylneuraminic and N-Acetylglucosamine D2O microcosms_March | ecosystem: Host-associated > Mammals > Digestive system > Large... | reverse complement strand
TTCAATCATAGCAGGAACCAGATTTTCATTCCTGCCACAGGAATGGAATTCTATGTAAAGACCATTTTTATGCGCACAGTCAGCAACCCGTTTTAAATACGGCATAATCATCTCACGGCAGGTATCCAGCGAAAATAGACTGTTTATCTGGCTCCCCCAGTCATCATGGAACCAGATGATATCAATATCAAACCATTTTTTCGCATTGCAGATAATGTCTTCGTACAAATCACACAGCCGGTTAAAAAATCTGTGTACCGCAGGCTTTTGATCTTCATCGATCAATGCCATCAGAACATTTTCCATATTATTCGTGATCGCTACCAATCGTTCGAAAAGTCCATTGTGAATGACGAATGAGGTGGCGAGGCCCTGATGGATAAAAGCTTTATTCCGTTCCGCATCGCCTTCCCAGTCCCAACTGTTTACATCGGGAAAAGTAATATAATCTTCCCAGTGTTCCAAATCCGGAACCAGATTAACACCAGGTTTGGGCATAGAACCATTTACCGCAGGGACATATACCCATTCCACACCAAACATATCTGGTCCGCCCACATGGTCCAGATCAACAGGTTCCGCATTAAAGGATCCTGAAGGGCCGCGGGCGATAACATCCGGCAAACAATTCGGACCAAAATACTGGTTATCCGTATGCGCCGGCATCCATAAAGGCTTTTCCCCTTTAAACATCCGGAGATAATTCTCCTTAGGCGTGATCGGGGTATTATATTTGGTCAGCTGCGGCGCATGGGGATAATCCACATTATATGTTCCCACAATCTCCAATTCTTTTGAATCAAATTTATATCGCATATTGTTTCCTCCAATTTAGCTTCGCAACGATCCTTCCATGTCCTGCAAACCGGAAGGATTTCCTGCCACAACGTTTCCGAAAATCCTCCCGGGGCTCGTCCGGTCCATTGCTAATTTTCCTAAATCACTTGTCACTACAAATTCTGGTACTTTGTTAAATAAACTTCTTAAATTAAAATTGTACGAAATCCCCTCCGGCTTCCATAAGCTTCTTCTCGTCAATCTCCTTCTGCATCTGCGCTACCCTGTCTTTTGTCAGCCGATAGGAGAAAACAAGGACAAACGCGCCTAGGAACAGCATAACGGCCGGGACGACCATCAGTGTATTCGCGATGCCTTTGCGCATGGCCTCCGAAGCTTCCTCAGCCGCAACAGCAGCGGAAAATCCGCCTGCTGCTAATACGATCGGCAGGATAATTCCTTTCAGCATAGACGCGATATTCAGCGGAACAATAGTGAGTCCCATTATCCAGCCGCTTGCATTCTTCCCTGTTTTCCATTCCGAATATACCGCCGTATCCGCATACAGCACTGTGGAGCAGGAATATACACAGCCATAGAACAGCTGCGCCACTGCCAGCATAGCGATAACAATCCAGACATTCTGATAAAACATACGGCCAAGAATCAGACAGCATCCCATAATGATATAAGATACAATCATGGTTAGTCTTCCTGACAGTTCCCGCCCGATATAACGGCTGAGAAAAGCGCCAATGATTCCCATAAAAGCAACAATCAGAGTATACATTCCCAGCATCCCTTGATTCAGCGTTACATAGGTAAAGTAGTAAACACTGGAGCTTGCAACCATAAAGTTAAACAGCCATTTGGCAAGATCCGCAATGACCAGTGCCAGCAGCGGAGGATTCGCAAACAACGCCTTAATCAAATCAACCAACCCGGTCTTGGCGCGTTTTGCTTTTGCTTCGTTGGCCAGTTCCTCCGCGCCGGTATCTTCATACCCCTCGGTCAGTTTAAAATGTATCCAGTAGCCGACAACCATAAACCCTGCCATAACAAACGCAAGTAACGCATACGAATACTTCTCACTGAATAAAGCCGTTAATACCGCTAAAAGGGGCACCCCCGTAAATGACCAGACGAACTTGGCCGCACTATTCCACGTGGCTTTTGATGATGCCATTGCAAGACGGTCATCTTCTGTCACGGCAACAACACTGATCAAAGACGTACTCGCACAGCATGGAAAGTCATGCAGGAAACGGCCGATCAGCATTGCTGCCATGAGACAGAGCATCGTTATGGTATCATTATCGCTCACCCGGAAATACATGAAAAAATAAAAAGCAGGAATCATCCAGGTTATGACAACCAACCAGGAGCGGTAACGCCCCCATTTCATCGGCCTTGTGGAATTAATAATACCACCTGCCACCATTGCAGTTGCAACATCGATGGCGGAACATGTCGTCATAATAAATGATGCGGTACCCAAACTTAACTGAGCCACATTTGTCAGATAATAAAGCTGATAATAGGAATAGACATAAGTCATCAATGTATAACACATGTCACCGATGCCATAAAAATAACGAATTCCTTTTGTCAATCCCCTTTTTCTGATATCGCTCATATTCCATTCCCCTTAGTTATATCTAAGCGTTTATTAATGAGCCGTCATGCCAGGAACAAATACTGCTTTCAAACATTCCTCAGGCTTTTTCACCAGCTTCTCAAAGGTTTCAATGCCATCACTAAGAGGCGCCACCGGATCTGCGATATAACCTGTAGACACCTGTCCGCTGCTCAAAATCTTCAAACAATCTTTCATTTCTGTCGTATACGTATAAGAACCGGTCAGTATCTGTTCATGACTAATCAGATACTGAAAGTCTACCGTGCAGTTTGTTTTGGTTAATCCGACTACGGATACCCTGCCGTGAGGCTTACAGAAATGCATGGCATTATTGATCGTCACATCCAGACAAACTGCGTCTACTACGGCATCCGCGCCCTTTCCGCCGGTCAGCTGCATCACTTTATCCTGAAGCGCCTCCGGGGTATCCTCAGCAGAAATTACATCAGTTGCACCGTGCGCCTTAGCAACCTCCAACTTCTTCGTCACCATGTCCAACATAATGATCTGCCCTGCACCATAATATTTAGCCGCCTCTAGGGCAAAAAGTCCAATAGGGCCCGCCCCATAAATAACGAGGGATTTACCTTTCAGTTCCGCGCCGCCCGCCTGATTAACCGCATGGAGGCCTACGGCAAAAGGTTCGGTCATGGCAGCTTCAATATCCGAAACAGATTCCGGCACTTCCAATAAAGTACATTCCGGTACGATGGCATACTCCGCCATTCCACCGTTATAATCCCTTCCGCCCACATATTCCCGGTGCCTGCATGTGTTGATATGCCCTTCTTTGCAATCTTCACATGTACCGCAGTACAGCATCGGATATACACATACACGCTGTCCTGCTTTCCATACTGATGTTTCGTCCGCCACCTCATCGATCACCCCGACAAACTCATGTCCGGAAACTCTTTTTTCCACCTTATACTGACGCCCGGATTTATATACCTTCAAATCGCTGCCACAGACAGATGCAGCCAGTATTTTAAGTCTCACCCACCCCGCCGGCGGAGTCGGATCCGGTAAATCGCCATACCGTACATTGCCGGCAGATTCAATCCATAATGCTTTCATGATTTTTCTCAACCTCCATATTTATAATTGCAGGATAGAAAGGCGCCATGCCTCTCCATCCGCAAACGGACCATGAACCAGTTTCAAAAACCACAATTTACTCCTCCGATTTAATTCTGCGCTTCTTCAGCGGCTTTTCTTTCATCAATCTCTTTCTGAAGCTGCTCAACCCTTTCCTTCGGTAGACGATACAGGAAAATCATAACCGCAGCGCCAAACAGCAAAAAGGCCGCAGGGATGATCAGCAACGTATTTGCAATACAGACACGCACAGATTCAGACGCATCTTCAGCAGCAATCGCAGCGGAGAATCCTCCCATAGCCAAAGCCGCCGGAAGGATAATGCCCTTCAAAAAAGAAACAATCTTGATCGGAATGTTTGTCAAACCCATCACCCAGCCAGTGGAATTCTTTCCGGTCTTCCACTCGGAATATATGGCGGTATCGCCATACAAAGCGGTAGAGCAGGAATATACACAGCCATAGCAAAGCTGTGCGGCGGAAACAAGAAAAATCACTGCCCATACATTTGTATAAACCACGCGTGCCGCAAACAGGCAAACCGCCATAATCAGGTAAAATAAAATCATCGTCTTACGTCCGGACAGCTTTTTGCCGATATACCGGCTGCCATATGCACCAATTACAGCGGTAAAAGCGATAATCAGCGTATATGTTGCCTGCAGTCCTTTGTTAAGGGCAATGTAAGTAAAATAATATACGATAGTGCCTGCCACCATGGAATTGAACATCCACTTTGCCATATCCGCGATAAGAAGCGCCAGCAGGGGCGGGTTCGCGACGAGCGCTTTGAGTAGATCCAGGGGCTTGGTCTTAGCCCGCTCAGACTTGGCCACATTAGCCAGTTCCGCAGCGCCCGTATCCTCATAACCCTCGCTCATCTTAAAATGGGCATAATAACCGAGGAATGTAAACGCGCCCAAAATAGCCGCCAGGGTAGCATATGCATATTTTTCTGTTACAATCGTGGCAAGGAACGCCAGAAAAGGTACGCTTGCGTAAGACCAAACAAACTTAGACGCATTGTTCCAGGTTGCCCGGGATGAAGCCAGCTGAATACGGTCATCCGCAGTCTTTCCTAATACATTGATCATCGCTACATTGGCAGTATAAGGGAAATTTTGAACGATGCGGGACGCAAACATGGCGATAAAGAAGAATACCGTTGCAACGGCTTCGCTCTTGCCGATCCTGCAGTACAGAAGGAATGACGTAACAGGCAGCAGCCAGGTTATGACAACCAGCCAAGAGCGGTAACGTCCCCACTTCATAGGCTTGGTGGAGTTAATAACCGCGCCATATACCCAGGCAGTAGCACTGTCAAATATCGAACTGACAGACACCAGTAACGCTACCGTGCCAAGACTCAGCATGGCCACGTTGGTATAATAGAATGTCAGATAATAAGAATAGACGCTGGTCATCAACGCAAAAAACATATCACCGATACCATAGAAGTAACGAATGCTTTTGGTTAATCCACTTTTAGGATTAGAGTTTTCCATAGTTTTCTCCTTTCAGTAAATATATTGGGATGCACAAGTTTACCGCTCAGCCTTTTGCAGAGAATATACCTTCCATTCCGGTACCCCGTTCCGTATGCAGGTCGGGACGAGGACAGGAATATTTGGTAGACCCATATTTAATAACTTCATCGATAGCAATCCTATTGCGGTCAGCGGTCCGCAATCCACAGTTCGCAATCCAGCTTCCGCCGGGAGCCAGATCATCAATAGTCTGACGGATGCTGGCACGGATATCTTCTTCCGTAGCAGACGGAGAATCCATCATGGTCGTGTCAAATCCGCCCACAAAACACATTTTATGTCCGATCTGCTCTTTGAGCTCTTTCGGATGGTTGCATACCTGCATACCATTCGTCGCACTGGCGCCAAGATCAGCAATCTCCCCTGCAATCGGCGCAAAGTAGCCGCAGCTGTGATGTTCATAAATCACACCCTGGGAAGTTACCGCATCAATGATTCTTTTCAGGTGAGGCTTAAGCAGCTGTCTCCAGGTATCCGGGGACATAAACATGCCATTACTATGCCCATAATCATCATGCATAACCAGGATATCCGGTTTATAATATTTGATCACATAATCATGAAGACGAATCTTATGATCCGCAATGGCGCCGAAGAAATCATAACAGGCTTCCGGCTCTGTTACCAGTGTCATCAGGCATTCCGAAAAATCCATAGTTGTAAAGAGACGTTCCCAGGGACCGAAGCCGATAATAACACGGGAAAGTTTATGTTCTCTGTCCCATTTTGCAGTATCCCGGGCGGCATAACCTTCCCAGTCCAGCTTGCTTAAGTCAGGAAATTTAAATATATCTTTCCATTTTGTAATATCATCCATCAGATGCTTGCCTGGAGTAGGGTTCGGCGCACCGATTGTTTCCTCCCAAGTCCAGCTCTGGCCAAACCAGTCATTCTCCGTTCCTTCCACGCAGATTGTTTCCTTTATAAAATCCATCCCCCTGGGCGCGCTGATATCAAAATCACCGGGAATCGGAAGATATTCCGGTTCCTTATGCTGATAAGCCAAAAGCCCATTTTCTTTAAATGATAAACTTGCCACACTAAAATCCTCCTCTCATATTTTTGAATATCCAAAGCCGATTATGCAATTTGATTCCGGCCTTTTGTATAATCTTATCATGCAGTGGAAAATCTTTGTACAGTCTCCCCGAACGAAAAAACAAAATTCTGTTATGCTGACAGCACAAAAAGGCCTGCTCTATTAAAGCAAGGCCTTCTTTGAAAACAATATTAATTTGTCCTAAAGCTCTCCCCACCGTGTAAGATAGTAGATACTGAGCCGCAGATAGTTTCTGAGGGACGGATCCTCATAATCCCAGCCAGCCTGTTCTTTCACATATTTAATACGATAATTTATCGTATTTCTGTGAATAGACAGATAGTCCGCAGCAAGTCCGGTGGCTCTTTCCAACCCCAAATAGACAGAAAGGGTGCGGAGAAACTCTCTCTTATCCGGCTCCTCAGTCCACATCTTCAAACATATCGGCTCACAGGCCAACAGCTTGCGCTGTCTATCCATATTTTCCATAAGATATTCACATGCGCAGTCATAAAAGAAACACAAACCCGGGGAATCGATATGATTAATAGCGAAAATGGCCTGTTCATAATAATATGGCAAATTGCTTATTTCATCAAAAGGCAGGCTGACTCCAACACGCAGTTTTTTTAAGTATCCCTGACTGCCGATCCAACTATACATCTGTCGTACCAAAATATTCGGTTCCGGAACATAAGCAATCACCAGCAGATCTTCGCGGTAGATCCAGTTATAAATTGCCGGGTACTGTTTCGTCAGGATATTTTTCAAAAGTTCAAGCCCGGCGGTTCTTTCTTTCGCGGAATCGAAATGAAAGAGAAACAGGCAGAGCCTGTTATCACTATCCGGCGATTTCCTGATTATAATGGAATAATGGTAATCCATCTGCTCTTTTGGAACCTCTTTATATTCCAGAAGATCGTTCATGATCTGCTTATTAACCCCAGAATCGTCTCCTCTTTCCGCAGCCGCGAATATAAGGGAACATTTTTCTGTCAGAAGATTCAAAAGCGCAACATCACCAGGGTTTAAAGGACGCTTTTTATCTAAAACCGTAATCTGCCCATAATCACGAGCCAAATAACGGAATTTAACATGAAGCCCACTGGTCTGATATTCGTTTCCTTCCTCATCTTTTGCGGAAGTATTGAACCGGTATACACAGTCATTGTATTTGCGCACCGGGTTTTTTAACGCATCCGACATCGCCAGATAATAGGTCACCGAACTCTGCTCTTTCTCATAAATATAACGCCATTCCGGTATATTGCCGATCGATATCCCACGGCAGTCCATACCAAGAAGAAGATAATTGGAATCCTGCAATAATACCGGATTAGAAAATGCCTGGGCACATAAATGTACAAACAACCGATAATCGGCTGCCCGAAGGGCTTCCTCTATATTTTCCTGCCAACTGTCATACCAGTTAAATATACTCTGGATCAGCAAGAAGCCTTCTTTTTCCTCCATATCATGGATCACTATCGTGCCCTGTTCCGCATGGCAGATGACATCCGCACCTTCATTCCGAACATAGACAGATCCAGCAGCCGCTACAGGCAAGGGGCCGCTGATTGTCCGCTCCGTCGCAGCGGAAATCCTCGTCTCTATATCATATTGGGACAGCTGGTTCGCTATTAACCACAGGTTTAATTTCATCTGGGTATCCTCGTGAAACGCAATAACAGTAAATAATCAGAACGGATCATGAAGTTCTTCCCTTTTGATAGGCGGGAATACCTTTTCCGCGCAGTCGACCAACAGGCTGACGGCAGGATTGACATTCGATTTCTCCCAGACAATATCAATGCCTATGGTATACTCCACGTCGGAAAGTTCAAAAAAAGCGATATCGGCAGTTTCATAAAACTGCTGCGCAGGCCCAAGGACAGTGCAGGCCAGTCCTGCATTTACATACAAATACAATGATTTCAGGCTTTCCGCAAATATGACGTTCTGTGGCTCAAAAGGAAGATCCCGCAGCATATTCATCGCGGCCACATCCGTATTCAGGCAGATAAACGTGGCGTTCCGGAAAGACTCGACACTGATCATGTCCACATTTCCAACAGACATTTGCTTATGATAATAAATACAGGGTTTTGCCCGGAAAATCGGTTTTCTCGTCAGTCTGGGTTCATTGGCCAGTCCAATAGAATATGTCAAAGCCGCATCCATACGCCCATCAATCAGCCTTCGCCGATCCGGCCAGGACAGAGCTGACAGAACCAATTTCACATCCGGATGATTCTGGGTGAAATTCCGAATTAATTGTCTGTAAAAATTTCCGGATATCATATCAGTGATGCCCAGATTCAGATTCATGCTACTTTCCGGCGGAATATTCTTAGCCTGCTGCAGCATAGCATCCAGATTCCAAAGAACTGTATCCAATTTGTCATAAAGATACAGTCCGGCAGCAGTCGGAATCATTCCTCTGCTCCCAGGTTCAAAAAGCGTAATATCAAGTTCTGATTCCATCTGCACGATCTTCTTACTAATACTTGCAGTTGTACATCCTGCTTCTTTCGCAGCCTTCTGAAATGATCCGCAACGCATAATATCCCTGAACAAATACAAAAAATCATAACTAGTCTTTTTATGATACATAATTATTTCCTTTTCCTCACCTTCAATTTAAATTCCTCCCTCCAAACGTCTTCATCCTTACTACACGTATTAGTTATTCCCAAGATTCCATGGAAGGATTCTATCACAACCTGACAGGGATTTCAACGGCGTCTAAAAGTTCTCATCCTTCCCAAACCACTCCTCCAGCACCGCCGCCGTCTTATCCACCACATACCCGCTGGAACCACGTCCCTTTACATCCTCCACCATAGTCACCATCAGAATCGGCCGCTCGGCGGTTTTCTCCGCAGTCAGAATCATAAACCAGCCCAGCTCCATTCCCCAGGTCTGATCCTGTGACTCTTTCAATTCGGCGGTTCCTGTCTTTCCGGCCAGAACCACATCCTCCCGGTGAGCCGCATAGCCGCCGGACTTCGGGTCATTTACCGCTTTTGTGATGCCGTCCAGTACTTTAGCCGCCGTCTCCTTCGACATGGCTTCGGGAATCCAGTACTGTGTCTTTGCCTCCGGCTGATAAAGCAGATAGGGCTTGACCATATTTCCCTCATTACAAAAAGCCGAATAAATCGACGCCATATGAAGGGGATTAATCAGAATCTGTCCCTGGCCGTAGCCGCTGTCGGCCAGCTGGATTTCCGTCTCTATCTTATCCGTGTTCGAATACTGAGAAGTCTGCATTCTGAGCTCAAAGGGCAGCTTTTGGCCGAAGCCCAGCTTTGCAAGCCCGGCTCCCAGCTTGTCCGCGCCGATTTTCAGCGCCGCCTTGGCGAAATAAATATTGTCCGAGTATATTAGAGCATTCTCCAGTGTCACCGGCTCGAAAAGACGCAGAGTCGTCACAAAATAAGAGCCCCAGGAGGAATCCTTCTGCCAGCTAAGCCCTTCCGATCCATAATCCTCTGCCGGATCAATATCCCCCGTTTCCAGACCGACAGCCGCCGTCACCGGCTTAAAGGTAGACCCCGGGCACCAGCCCTGCCGGAAACGGTTATACATCGGCTGTCCCTCATCCTCATTCAGCGCATTCCATTTTTCAGTGGACAGTCCCAGGATAAAATCATTATTGTCATAAGAAGGCGTGCTGACCAGCGCCAAAACCTCCCCCGTAAAAGGATTCATGGCCACGGAACAGCTCTGATCCTCTTTCAGCTGTTCGTACACGCTTCTCTGCAGATCACTGTCAATCGTTACCCGGATTTCCTGACCATGCTGCACAGGCACGACAGCCAGCTGCTTTTTCTCATTGCCCTCCGAATCCACGATATAAATCCTGCATCCGTCCTGCCCCTTCAATTCCTTCTCATACAAGCCTTCCAGACCGCTCCGCCCAATCACACTGTCTGCGGTGTAGCCCTCCCCCGTATGCTCCTCCAAATCTTCCGCGGTCACGTTCTGGACATAGCCCACCAGATGGGCGGCGGCTTCGCCCAGCGGATATTCCCGCACCTCCGTATCCGTAATCATAACGCCGGGGATGGCCTGCAGTTTCTCCTGGCGCTCGACGGCCTTTATCGTTTCCTCGTCGGGATTTTCAGCGAACAGATCCGTTTCCTTCAGCTTCGGAATGGTTTTCACCGGCACAAAGGAATCGTCCTTCACCCACTGAGCCTCCAGT
>Ga0137306_104071_pt1 | contig 10313 bp, 12 predicted proteins | sample Inofroosms_March_FD_97187 | JGI IMG/M metagenome (GOLD analysis project Ga0137306, IMG submission 97187) | Mouse cecal microbial communities from Vienna, Austria - N-Acetylneuraminic and N-Acetylglucosamine D2O microcosms_March | ecosystem: Host-associated > Mammals > Digestive system > Large... | reverse complement strand
TTTCCAGCACCTGCTCCCCGCTATCTTTAAGAGTAATCATTACCTCCACCTTCCCAACCCCTTCCATTTCCGCCAGAATCTCTTCCAGCTTCCGCTCCAGTTCCTTCTCATAGTTGCTGTAATCTGCAGCCTTCTGTTCCGCCTTTTTATCCTCTCCCTGGGGAAGCTCTGCTTCCTGCTGCTTTTTCGTATCGGCGGGCAGAGCGATAACCAGCAGAAGAATTCCCGCCAGACCTCCGATTAAAAGCTGATTTTTCGGAATTCCCTTTAATTTTTCCGGAGAAAACCATTCCTTTTTTTTCATCCTTTTCATCCTCCCTGCAGGGCAATTTCAATCTGCCCCTCTTCTAACTGATAAAACTCCATCAGTTCTCTCCGGAATTCCCGCACCTTTGCACTGCCCTGACTTTCTGCTCCGGACATAAATTCTTCCGAAAAGAAATCATCTTCCTGATTATATTCCACCTCCAGAGCAATGGACTCCACCTGATATTCTCCGGACAGACGGACTTTTGTCTGCAGGGGATTCAGCTGTTTTCGGACCGCCATTCCGTTGACATCCAGGGCGATGGCCCGCTCATATTCCCGCATATAAACCTTTTTCTGGCTCTGCTCCAGATGCTCCGTATCCATCTTCAGATTGTCCAGTTCCTGGAAGAATCCCGCCTGGCTGATTTTCCGAATAACCACTTCTTCTTTGCCAAGAAGAGAAAGCACCGGATTCATCACCAGTATAACCAGCAGCATTCCGGTAAAAAAACGCACATATTTCCGGTAATTCTCTTTGGGAAGCAGATGAAGTATAACCGTGATAAAAATATAAAAACATATGATATTCTTAATCCATCCATAAATACTGTCCATATTATCATCCTTTCCGGCAGATGTATCAGCCCGAACAGATACTGCTAACAGCGGAATGTAGTGGCCGCTGTAACCATGGCCACAGCCACCAGAAACATCATGGTGGTGGTTACCACCACTTTGCCCAGCAGCCTGCCGCTCTCTCCCGCACTGCTGATACAGCCTGTCATCCGCCGGTCAGATACCGGCTGCATGACAGCCGCCAGCAGCTTATACAGAAAGGTCATAACGCCTGTTTTAATCAGAGGCCCGGCACAGAGCATAAGCAGTACCAGCACAGCCGCCAGTCCAATCCCGTTTTTGATAATAATTCCGGAACCTACCATGATTTCTGTCACTGCACTGATGGAAGCCCCCAGCCCCGGCACCATACCCGCTGTTTTGGCAATCAGGTTGCTCTTAAAGGTGTCTATGACCGGAGTGAGCAGATTCTGTACCACATTGATTCCAACCACAACGGTAAACAGCAGTTTCATCACCCATACAATACCGGATTTTAAAAGTTCCGTCATTCGGGAGAGAAATTCTTCCTCTGTAAGGTAGTTCATCAGCTCCAGCACCATATAAATCTGCACTGCCGGAAGTATCAGCATCCGCAGCAGCCATTCCATTCCGTAAATCAGCAGAAACGTCAGATCATAAAATCCTGCTGCAGTAGTAATCTGACCGGAAAATGTCATACTCATGGTAAACGTGGGTATCATCACTTTCAGAAAAACCATCATTTCCTCAATAACCTCGTCGGACACATCCCGGAGAATAAAAAAAGATTTCATCAGAAGGACAAACAGCAGCATATAAACCATGTAAAAACTCAGTTCTGTCACTGCGGGGTTTTCAAATACGTCTGCAAAATTACAGAGAATGGCAAATACGAAGCACAGCATCATAATCTGAACCATTGTACTCCGAAAGGCCGCCACTTCCGCAAATACCGCCCGGAAAATTTCTTTCAGCAGCCATCCCTTTTCCAGTTCTTCCCCGGCAATCAGCTTCCGGACCAGTTCCTGGAAATCCAGGTTCCTGGTGCTTTCCTGTCCTTTCAATACGGAATCTATTTCTGAAAAATCCAGTTCTGCAAGGTATGAGTCCAGTGCTTCTTCCAGTTCCTGTCCTTCTCCGGTCTCCATACCGTAATATTCCTCCGCCGCCTCTGTGGTTTCCCTGTCACAGAACATCTCCGCCTTTTCTCCGGTTCCCGCCTCTGAAAATTCTTTCGGCTCCTCCCAGGTTTTTGCAGCGCACACCTCCCGGCATGGCAAAAAAATCCACCAGAAAAAACACAGCATACACAGCCATACTTTTTTACTCAATCCCATCACCCCAGCCTTTTCAACTCAAAAACTCCCCTATGGTTTCCAGCAGTACCAGAAGTACCGGCATACTGATTACCAGTATGGACAGCTTCCCAAACATCTCTATCTGGCCTGCTACCGTCTGGTATCCGGCATCTTTGCACAGGCTGGAGGACAACTCCGCCACATAGGTAATTCCTATCATTTTTATCAGGATTGCCAGATATCCCGTATCCAGTTTCACATAATCCTGCATCCGGTTAATTACAGCCAGCACCAGTTCCAGCTTGGACATAATAAAATAAAAAATACACAGGGATACTCCCAGGGTGGCAAACAGTTCATATTCCTTTTTCTGCTCTTTTAACATAATTCCCAGCAAGGTTCCCACAATGCCGAGAACTGCAATCTTCAAAATATCCATTTTCTGCTCCTGCACCGGTTTTTTGCATTCCCGAATTACTGATACGTCCTCTTTCCTGCCTCACAGAGCAAACAGGTTTTTCATGGTTTCAAATAATTCATAGATATAAGGCACCATCCAGAACAGTACAATCAATAATCCCGCCAGACTGGTCAGAAAGGCATGTTCTTCCCTGCCGCTGTGCTTTAATACCTGACTCAGCACAGTAACCAGTATTCCGACTGCTGCAATTTTAAAAATCAAACTTATACTCATAGCTTCCTCCGTACCGCTAAATCAGCAGAATTACCAGAAACAGGCCGCAGGACAGGCTTAGGATTCTGGCCACCTTCTGCCTGTTCTCCAGTTCCGTTTGGGCTTTTCGGAGCAGACCTTCCGTCTGCTCCATATAAAGTTCCAGATTCTTTAACTGCATTCCGGTATCCAGATATCCAAAATTCTCCCCTGCCCGTTTGAAAAGCCCGAATTCTTCTCTGGTAAAATAAAAGTTTTCCGCTTCCTGGTCCACCAGCCTGCTCCAGAACTTTCCCATGCCTTCCTCTGTCCCGTCCAGACCTTCCGCAGCTTTTTGCAAAAAGGAAGAAAAAGGCTCCTTTCCCTGGAACGCCACCTGCCGGAATGCTTCTTTTAACGGCGTCCTGGCATAGGAAATCTCTCCCTGCAACATCAGAAACATTTCCTTCATGCCCGCCAGCTGGTCCACATGCTCCCGAAGTTCTTCATTCACTTTCCAGCCATACAGAAGAGACGCTGCAATCACCAGAAGGCTCCCTGTCAGTTTTAACATAATTTCCGCAGCTTTCCGTCATACACGGAAAACCTTCTCTCCCCTTTCTGTCCCGGACTCAAAAATACAAAACGCTCAAAAAACTCCCGCTCCAGCCACTGGGATAAATACAGCTTTTCCCTCAATTCCTCTATTCTGCCCACATGCATGGTGCCCAGAATCCGGCAGCCGCAGTGAAGGGCCTCCTCCACTGCAAGATAATCCTCCCTGCTGCCCAGCTCATCCACTGCAAGAATCCGGGGAGACATGCTGCGCACCAGAAGCCGCATTCCTTCTGCTTTGGGACAGGCGTCCAGTACATCGGTGCGGCTTCCCAGATCATTCTGGGGTATGCCCGAAAATCCGGCTGCCAACTCGCTGCGCTCGTCCACCACTCCCACTTTCTGTCCCGGAAGCCGGGGCGTCCCCTCTGACAACAAACGGATACAATCCCGGAGCATGGTGGTTTTCCCGGCTCCCGGCGGTGAAAGTATCAGTGTATTGTAAATACTTCCCTCCTGTACCAGCCATGGGATTACATTTTCCGCGCATCCTTTTTTCTGTCTTGCCACACGGACGTTCAGGCTGTATATATTGCGGATGGTAAGAATTTTCCCATGTTCACAGACTGCTTTTCCTGCCACGCCAACCCGGTGTCCGCCCTGTATGGTAAAAAACCCGTTGCGGATTTCCTCTTCCAGTGCGTACATGGAATACTGGCTCATTCTGGACAGAGTTTCTTTCATATCCTGTTCGCTCCAGATATAACTGCCGCCGGAGCAGGTCTGAACAGTCTGCCCGTCCCTGCTCCAGTACCACTCTCCGCTCTGGTCCAGCACCATCACAGGCCTCCCGATACGCAGCCGGAATTCCTCCGGCTCTCTGCCTTCTTCAAAACTTCTCCGGCAGAGATTTTTCAGAATTGATGGAAATACACTGATAATTTCCTCCATAAGTTGTCCTCCTCGCTTCCTGATTTCATATATATGTACAGGCCTGCGGGAATATGACTAAAAAAGCGGACTGGTCCGCAGAGGCTCCCTGAATCCCTCAATCCTGAGGAACCTGGAGGATTTGACGCGCCGGGCACGGTCGCCCCGGCGGCATAATACCCTTCGTGCGAGTACCCTCGCTTCGCTGAGGCAGACCCTGCTGCTTTTCTGTTTATACGCTGTCCCCCCATTTCTTCTCAATGGTTTCTTTCCGGTAACTATGGCACATATAAGTGCGTACTTTAACTTTTGTCTCTGCGATTGTATTATATTTCTGCAGGCGGGAAAAACAATCCGCAAAAATTAAAAATCAGGAGGAATAATTTCTGTCCTGTGAACAAAAAGGAAATCTTCCGGAGGTGATTTTTCATGTATTTTAAGAACACAGCAGCAACAACCGCCGGCAGCGGCCGGAAACATATGCCGGAAACCCGAAAGCTTACGGAATTCAGACGTAAAATCCAACATGCAGACGCTATTCTGATTGGCGCCGGAGCCGGGCTGTCCACATCTGCAGGATTTACTTATTCGGGTAAACGGTTTGAGGATAATTTTTCTGACTTTATAAAAGCATACGGTTTGAAGGACATGTATTCGGCAGGCTTTTATCCCTATGAAACGCCGGAAGAATACTGGGCATACTGGAGCCGCTATGTATATATCAACCGTTATCAGAATCCTCCCGAATCTGTATATGATGACTTGTATCATCTGATAAAAGGCAAAGATTATTTTGTTCTGACAACGAATGTGGATCACTGTTTCCAGAAAGCCGGTTTTGATAAGCAGAGGCTGTTTTATACTCAGGGGGACTACGGACTGTGGCAGTGTTCCGTACCCTGCCACAATAAAACATACGACAATGAAACGGTGATTCAAAAAATGGTTACCCGCCAGCAGAATATGCGTGTTCCATCGGATTTGGTTCCTTTCTGCCCCATCTGCGGCGCACCCATGACCATGAATCTGCGGGCGGACGGTACCTTTGTGGAGGACGAAGGCTGGCACAGGGCGGCAGCCCGGTATCAGGACTTTATACACAGCCGGAAAGAACAGAATATGTTATATCTGGAGCTTGGAGTTGGCGCAAACACGCCTGGAATTATCAAATATCCTTTCTGGCAGATGACATACCGCAATCCAGAATCTTCTTATGTATGCATTAATCTGGAAGAATCCTGTGTTCCGGCAGAAATTGAACAGCAGTCCCTCTGTATTGCCCTTGACATCGGAGAAGCTCTGAAAGAGCCTGGGGCAGATAACTGAAACCGACGCGCCAACGCGCCATTTGCGGTGCCCCGGAACATACGCAGTATGCTGAACGTACTGCGTTAAGCACAAAAGCCCCCTGTATCATCTGCTGCCAGATGATACAGGGGGCTTTTAACTTTTAATTATATTTACGCTTTCTTGCCGCTTCGGATTTCTTCTTGCGTCTTACGCTTGGCTTTTCGTAATGTTCTCTTTTACGAATTTCCTGCTGAATACCAGCTTTTGCACAGTTTCTTTTGAATCTGCGTAAAGCGCTATCCAAAGTCTCGTTTTCTTTAACGATCACATTTGACATAGTCTCACACCTAACCTCCCTCCAGTTGCGTATTGTGCATATTCAACTGTTTGGGTCATTTTATTGCACTGCTATTAATTATAACAGATATTTTTAGTAAGTCAACTGTTTTATGGAAAATTTTCCATCACAGCAATGCTGTTACATCTGACCCTCCAGAACAGTTTTCACTTCTGCTATGGCATCAGGTATTCCGGAAGGATTCTTTCCGCCTGCCTGAGCCATATTGGGACGTCCGCCGCCGCCACCGCCTACTTTTCCGGCAATGGCTTTAATCAGGTTGCCAGCGTGGGCGCCCTGCTTCATGGCGCCGTCCGTAGCCATGGCAATCAGGTTCACCTTACCGTCTTTTTCGGAAGCAAGGACTACCACCCCTTCTCCCAGTTTTTCTTTCAGCTGGTCGCCCAGGTCACGCAGTCCGTTCATATCCACGCCGGAAACGCTGGCGGCAAGGAGCTTCACGCCTTTTACTTCTGTAACCTGATTCATAACGTCTCCCAGAGCATCCTGGGCCGCACGGCTCTTTAAGGATTCATTTTCGCTCTGCAGCGCCTTCATTTCCGCCATTAAATGCTCCAGCTTTTCCACCAGACCTGCAGGATTGGTTTTCACTGTTCTGGCAGCCTCGTGAACGGTTCTTTCCAGTCTGTCATAGTATTCAAATACGGCTCTGGAAGTCAGCGCCTCGATACGACGCACTCCGGCTGCCACGCCGGACTCGGAAATAATCTTAAAGGCACTGATACTGCTGGTATTCTCCACATGGGTTCCGCCGCACAGCTCCACGGAAAAATCTCCCATTTTAACCACCCGGACGGAATCACCGTATTTCTCGCCGAACAGTGCCATGGCGCCTGTCTTTTTGGCTTCCTCCAGACTCATTACCTCTGTCACCACAGGCAGAGCGGATGCTATTTTTTCATTTACCATATTTTCTGTCCGGGCAATTTCCTCCGGCGTCATAGCGGCAAAATGGGAAAAATCAAACCGGAGCCTGTCCGCGTTCACATCGGAGCCATGCTGCTCCACATGGGTTCCCAGCACTTCCCTGAGCGCTTTCTGAAGCAAATGAGTGGCACTGTGGTTTCTGCCGGTCAGAGCACGTCTGTCTGCATCCACAGACAGTTCCACCGCATCTCCTGTCTTAAACATTCCGGCAGTTACCACACCCACATGGCCGATTCTGCCGCCCCGCAGATGGATGGTATCTTCCACACGGAATTCATTTTCTCCCGCCCGGATTACGCCCGTATCTCCATTCTGTCCGCCCATAGTGGCATAGAACGGAGTCTCTTTTACAATTATGGTTCCGCGGTCACCGTCTGACAGCGCTTCTGTCAGTTCTGTCTCCGTAGTCAGCACCGCTATCTTCGAAGTGTGTACCAGATGGTCATATCCTGTAAATTCAGAGGTAACGGAAATATCTATCTCGTCGTATACCGTGGCGTCCGCACCCATATAGTTTGTCTCTTTCCGCGCACTTCTGGCCTTATTACGCTGTTCTTCCATGCAGGCCTGGAATCCTTCCTCATCAATGGAAAATCCTTTTTCTTCCAGAATCTCCTGGGTCAGATCCAGCGGGAATCCATAAGTGTCATACAGCTTAAACGCATGTTCGCCCGACAGCACACAGGTTCCTGCCGCCTTCATTTCTTCCTGCATTTCTGACAGGATACTTAAGCCCTGGTCGATGGTTTTGTCAAACTTTTCTTCTTCCTGAGTCAGAACCTTAAAGATAAATTCCTTCTTTTCTTCCAGTTCCGGATAACCGTCTTTGCTCTCATCAATCACGGTTGCACTTAAGGTAGCAAGGAACTTTCCGCCAATCCCAAGGAGCCTGCCATGACGGGCTGCCCGCCGGATTAAACGCCTCAGCACATAGCCGCGCCCTTCGTTAGAAGGCATGATTCCATCGGAAATCATAAAGGTGGCGGAACGCATATGGTCTGTAATCAGACGGATGGACACATCGTCCATGGCGTCTGTCCGGTACGTTTTGCCGGATACCTCGCATACTTTATCCCGAATCGCCTTCATGGTATCAATATCAAACACGGAATTCACATCCTGCACCACCACCGCAAGACGTTCCAGTCCCATGCCTGTGTCAATATTTTTGGTGGCCAGTTCTTCGTAATTACCGTGTCCGTCCCCGTCAAACTGGGTAAATACATTATTCCACACTTCCATGAAGCGGTCGCACTCACAGCCCACCTTACAGTCCGGGCTGCCGCAGCCATAAGCCTCTCCCCTGTCGTAATAAATCTCAGAACAGGGTCCGCAGGGTCCTGCCCCGTGTTCCCAGAAATTATCGCATTTTCCATTTTCATCCCGATAAAAACGGGTAATCTTTTCTGCCGGAACTCCCACTTCTTTCGTCCAGATTTCAAATGCCTCGTCATCTTCCCCGTAAATAGAAGGATACAGACGCTCCGGCTCCATGCCAATCGCTTCCGTCAGAAATTCCCAGCTCCAGGCAATGGCTTCGTGCTTGAAATAGTCCCCAAAGGAAAAATTTCCCAGCATCTCAAAAAAAGTAAGATGTCTTGCTGTTTTACCTACATTTTCAATATCTCCGGTCCTGATACATTTCTGACAGGTGGTCACCCGTTTCCGGGGCGGAATCTCCTGCCCTGTAAAATATGGCTTTAAGGGCGCCATTCCCGCATTGATCAGCAGCAGGCTGTTATCATTGTGGGGCACCAGGGAAAAACTTTTCATTGCCAGATGTTCTTTGCTCTCAAAAAATTCCAGATACATCCTGCGCAGTTCATTTACTCCATACTTCTTCACAACCAATTTCCTCCACTGTCTATTTCTCTTTCGCTGTCAGCTCTTCTGCCGCAGTCTTCGCATCTTTTCTGTCGCGCAGTTTTTTTCCAAAGAAAAGTCCGCATCCGGCTACTGCCGCCATCAGAATAAATTTTATTGCTGTCTGTATAAAACTGGCTAAAAATGCCATAGAAACACCTCCTGTCAAATCTGTCCTGCGCCTTTCGTCTTCAGGGCATATAATATCATATGAAACACAGTTTTTCAAGTATCCTCCAGTAAATGGTCTCCATCTGCAGCGGAAGTCGCCAGTTCATCACAGCGTTCATTCATAACATGTCCGTCATGGCCCTTTACCCATATAAATTTTACTTTATGAGGCGCCATGGCCTGTAACAGCTCCTGCCAGAGATCTATGTTCTTTACCGGCTTCCCGTCAGATTTTTTCCAGCCCTTTTTCTGCCAGCTCCAAATCCAGTTCTGGTTAAAGGCGTCCACCACATATCTGGAATCTGAATACAGCTCTACCTGACAGGGCCTTGTCAGCTCCTGCAGACTGCGGATTACCGCCATCAGTTCCATGCGGTTGTTGGTTGTTTTCCGGTATCCGGCTGAAATTTCCTTTTTATACAGTTTTCCTGAAGCATCCAGATAAGTCAGAACTGCCCCGTAACCTCCCGGCCCGTCGGGATTCCCCCTTGCAGCTCCGTCCGTATATATTTTTACTTCCATATGTTTCCTCCGATTTTATATTTCCTTCAGCAGGATTTCCTGATTCTCCCGTTCCACGCCCAGAATCTGTTCCCTGCTCTCCCGGTTCCGGGGGAGATTCACATATTCCTGCACCAGCTCATAATGTTTCCACATATGCATGGGCACAATGTATTCTGCCTGTACATGTTCTCTGAAATAATCAATCCCCAGATATCGGTCTTCTTCCTGTCTTGGGTCCATTACCACAAAAGCCAGATCAATCTTCCTGCCTGAAATCAGATTTATCTGCTCCTTATAGGTCTTTTCCTGATAATCATTGTCTTTCTCCGGTTCCCCTTCCCACCTCCACCAGTTCAGATCCCCTGCATGGTAAATGGTTTTTCCGGCAACCGTTACCAGAAATGCCACGCCGCTGTCTGTGGACAGCAGTGTTTCTACCTTTATATCATCTGTCCTTTGCGTTTCCCCCGGTTTCACATATGTGATACTTTCTTTTATATTCTCCGCCACACCCAGCCGGCGCAGAAAGGCACTGCCCAGTTTTCTCTTTATTTCCCTGGCAAAAATATAGCGGATATTGGGATACTTTTCTTTCCATTTCAGTACTTCCACATCGAAATGATCCCCATGCTCATGACTGGCAAACACATAAACGGGCGTGTCCGCGGGAAATTCCGGCATATTCCCATGATATACGCAGGAAGGGATATAATCTCCTCTGTAATAATCAAAAACCAGTACCCGGCCCTCTGTTTCCACACAGAAAGCACTGTGATGAATATATGTAATTTTCATGTCTTCCTCCATTCTGTTTCAGGTAATCTATAACCTGTTCCCTATTATACTGAACTTTCCGGAAAATGTATAGCAGAAAGTTGCCGTTCACACGACACCGTGCATCACGCTGCACGGTGTCCGG
>Ga0137306_104068_pt1 | contig 10323 bp, 9 predicted proteins | sample Inofroosms_March_FD_97187 | JGI IMG/M metagenome (GOLD analysis project Ga0137306, IMG submission 97187) | Mouse cecal microbial communities from Vienna, Austria - N-Acetylneuraminic and N-Acetylglucosamine D2O microcosms_March | ecosystem: Host-associated > Mammals > Digestive system > Large... | reverse complement strand
CTGAGGCATCGATGCGCACTCCCGTGAGGACGTTGGTGGCGATGACCTCGCCTGCCTGCACCCGGTCGGCCACCATGCCCTGGCTCACCATCAGGCTCTGCAGGAAGCCCTGCCGGATGTGGGCAGTGTCCACATTGGCGCAGTCTATCTGGGCATAATTTGCCTCCAGGTAGTCCGTGGTGACAGTGGAGGATGTGATCCTGTCCACCCTGGCCTCCAGGGCGGCGATGTTCTCGGACTCCACGGTCTTGAAGCGGGCATGCTCTGCATACTGCATGTCTGCATGCAGCTCCCCCACGTGGGCTTCCTTAATGTCCGCCCTGCCCTGGATGCCCAAGGACGCAGAGGCTATGGACGTGAACGTGCCTCTGCCGATGACGGCCACCGGCGCCCCAAGCTCCTCCCTGACGTAGATATGGCCTGCCTGGATCTCGTCGGCATCCTGCGTGATATATCTGTCCATGCCTATGATCTGGGTGACGTCTATCCTGTCCACGCTGGATCCCTTGACCGTGCCGTTGCCCGTGGTAATGTTCCCCAGGCACTCCGCGGCGGCGAAGAGCCTCTTCTGCATCTCTTCAAAGGACAGCGCCGTATTGGAGATGTCGCAGGTGTTCTTCTGCGGGCTCTCCAGGTATTCCACGGTCCGCACGATCCGCTGCCTCTCCCGGATCCCGGCCTCACTGTCTACCAGGGTGACCGTGTCGCCCACGGAGTAGGCCAGCATGCCATACCCCGGCTTCATCCTGGCCAGGTCTGCCGTCCTGGCCTGCAGCGTCCTCTTCGGCTTGGAGATCTCGGCCAGCTTCCGTTCCGCGTCCCCCTTCAGGTCGTTTGGGTCCGTGTAGCTGCTGTCCTCCCAGATGACGCACTTGTCCTTTGTGGAATGCTGGTGGTTCTCCAGGTAGGCCACGCCGCCGTTCACGCTTTCGATCCCCAGGCCGTCCGCGCCGATGGGGATGATCCGGGTGGCATAGTCGTAGGAGTCCGCCCTGTCGGTGAGCTCCAGCAGGTTCAGCCCCCGGATGAAGTATGCCCCCCTGTCCCCGCCCACCTGCTCCTTCAGGGACACAGTTTTATGGATGGTGTCGAACTCCACCTCGCAGAAGAAGGCCTCCACGATCCGCATGATGATGCCATAGGCGCTTGTGTTCCTCATGCGGATGCTCCGCAGGCGTCCCCCTGGGATGGCGGACGTGCACGTCCACCCGGTGCCGGAGAGGGCATATTCCGCCATCTGCCCTGCCGTCGCCCCTTCCGCGGTGAACTCCCGCCACGCCCTCCCCTCCAGGCCTTCCAAGTTCAGCCTGGCCACGACCTGGCGGTAGCCGCCTGCGGCCTTGGAGTTCTCCTTGACCACGTACTCGTCCCGGTCCGTGCGGATGTAGTATTCCAGCGGCACCTCCGTCCGGTTCCTCTGGTGCCAGAGGAAGTACAGGGTCCTGTCCCCTCCCTCCAGCGCGCTCTCCACCCTTGCGTCCCGGTGGTTCTTAAGCCCCGCCACTGCCCTATGCTCCATATCGTACAGCTTGAGAAGCAACTGTCCTCCCACCTTCCTTGCCGCTTATAGATACCTTGGCTTATGCCTGACTGTCACCAGCAGGCCGCCCTGGTCCACATTCACCCAGTTCCACCCCGGCAGCAGGCTTGGGAAGCCCCACAGGCTGACGTCGCCGAACTTGTTCGCCGGCGCCTCCCCTTCCCCGCCTTCCTCCGTCACCAGCCCCTTTTCCCCGTCCACTATGACCTTCCGCCCCTGGGTGAGCCTGCTGACGGTCAGGGGCCGGTCTTCCAGGGTCATCCTGTCCCTCACGATCCCGGAGACTGTGACGGATGCCCGCCCGATCCGCGGCGTGATCTCCAGGATGGCCGGCGCCTCCATCGTCCCCCCGTTCAGGAAGCTGATGCTGCTGTATCCGGAGACCTCGTAGGACCTGGACGCCTCCGGGCCATGCTCATAGCCTATGAGCTCCAGGGTCGCCTTGTGGAACCTCTGGAGCGACAGCTCCGCCTGCGTGGCATTGGCCAGCGCCATATGGAAGGAATGGCTGAACCCGTCCAGCTCTATCTCGGACGGCGCCATCAGGGCCGCCACCAGGGCGCCCGCGTTCTGCCATATCCCCTGCCTGTCTGTGCCCTCCAGGATGACGGACACCTCCACCTTCTTCATCCCCGCCTCTGATGGGAGCATCAGGGGGGATGCCGCGCCGCCTGGCCACTCGCTCCCGTTCGTGACTGCGGAGAATGCCGGCCTCACCGTATGCTGCCTTGCACCAAATTCCGCTATGTCCCTGCCGTTTACCTTCACCTTCTTGCCCTCCTGTTCCTCATTGCCAGCTCCTCGCCCAGGCCGCTGCCCAGTGCGCCGATGGCCTGGCCGCTGTCCAGGACGACCTGCCGCTCCGCCAGCTGGGGGATGTAGCGCTGCATCAGGAAGAGCATCTCCTGGATGGCGCCGTCCGTCCCACTGCTGCCTGCCGGCAGGGGGGCGGGCTGGGCAGGCGGGGCAAGCAGGGCGTTTGCCGCTGCGACCCCCTGCCCTGCCGCCAGGACGCCCCCCTGCCGGAGGCTGCTTTCCTGCCTTGCGAGCTCGCCTTTATAGGCGTCCAGGACCTCCCTTACCATGGCCGCCCCCTTGGCGCCCATGCCCTTTGCCCCCTCTTCCATGCCTTCCCCAATCCCGGCTGGGAGCTGCAGCCCTACCTCGCGCTTGAACAGCCTGGAGGGGCTGTGGATCTCGGCCGCGGCCTGGATTTCCTTTTTCAGGCTGTCGATCAGCTGCCTTGCCGACTTCTGCATGGCCTTCTTGTCTGCCAGGCCTTGGAGGATCCCTTCCAGGGTCCTGCTGCCGATTTCCCTGCCTGCCTTTGGCAGCTTCCCCAGCCCCTTCCCTATGGTGTCGCTGGCCTTCTCCAGGCTGGCCTTTGTGCTTTTCTTCTCCGCGCCCTTCCTGATCCCGGCGACCAGGGCTGCCGTTGCGTCCTCGCCCGTCCTCTTCGTGGACTTGGCCACTTTTTTCAGCGCGGAGGACATCCCTTCCTTCAGCTCCGCTGCCGCTTCCTGGTACCCCTTTTTCAGGGACGCCAGCTCTTCCTTGGCGCCGCTTACCAGTGCATTGATTTCCTGCCCCGCCTGCCTGCGCATGGGCTCCAGCTCCTTCACTGCCTGGGACTGGGACAGCTCCTTCTTCTGCCGCCACAGGCTGGCATATTCCTCCAGCTGTGCCTCCGTCAGGCTGTTCAGGGCATGGAGCGCGGCGGATGCCTCCGGCCCCATCGCCTTCAGCTCGTCCAGCAGCCCCGTGGGCAGGCCGCGCCCGGCCAGCTGCTCCAGCTGCAGCTCCCAGTCCGCCAGCCCGGCCACCTGGGTCTTCAGGTTATACAGCAGGCTTGCCCCGCTCTCGCTCTCGCTCCGGAACTCGTCAAACAGCCCAAAGCTGGAATAGATGGCGTCCGCGCGTTCCTTCACGGCATCCTGGTAGGCATCCGTGAGCTCCTGCACCCCATCCTTGAGGCGGGTCTGAACATCCGCGCAGTTCCTTACATATTCCTCGTTCAGGGACTCCAGCTGGCTGTTCAGGCTTTCCTTCGCCTCATAGTACTTGCTGTCCGCCTCAATCCGCTCGGCTGTCCCTTTCTTGAACTGTTTGCGCACAACGCCCCAGTACTCCGCCTCGGCCTTTGCGGAGACTTTGTAATACACCTTATACTGGGACAGGAGCCTGTCGGAGGAGGACAGCCGCTCCTGGGCATCGGACTTCCTGGCGTCCCGGATGTTCTTGGTGGCCTCCTTATAGGCGGCTGTCCCATTCTTCAGCTGCTTCCTTACTTTTTCCCAGAACACTGCCTCTTCCGCGGCAGCCATGTCCCGCTGCTTCTTATACTTCCCCAGCCACCCGGATGCAGCCTCCATCACGTCGCGGGAGTACCGGGCGGCAGTCTTTGCCTCCCCTTCCTCCGTCTTTTTGCTTACCCCAAAATTCCCCTTTTTCTCTATGGACACTTCAAAGGCCAGGCCCCTGGCATTCCTTGCGGCCTTCTGGTATTCCATGCTGCCCTTCTCCATCGCCTTCATGGCCTTCTGCCAGTAAGCTGCCTCTTCGGTGGCGGACAGGTCTCCCTGCTTCCTGCGCTTCTCGATCTGCTTCTGCGCCTTCCTGTAGATGCTGGCATTCAGCCTGTCCGCCTCCGCGGCCGCCGCCTCTGCCTCCCTCATTGCCGCATGGTCCGCTTCCTGTATGGTCTGGCGCTGCCTCCATGTCAGCGATACTTCCATGGATGCCCTGGCCTTTACCCTTTTTACTTTCAGCGTCCCCTGCCTGGCCGCGCCCATGACCTTCTCCCCCATGGACGCCGCAATCCTTTCCGCTGCCGGCGTCCCTTCCTCAATCCCCTTGGCCACGCCCTTGGGGATCCAGACGCCCACTTCCTTCTGCATGCGCCTGGAAGGGGAATTGACCTGCAGCGTCACCCGGCCTGCCCGGACGACCCGCTCGGACATCTGCCTGGCCGCCGCCTCTGCCTCCGGGGCGCCGTCCTCAATCCCGCGCTTCATTCCCCTGGCGGCGTTAATGCCCGTGTCGTAATAGCTCTGGGTGATCTGGCTGGCCGCATCGCCCTGCAGCTTCAGCACGTCCTTGTACCTGTCGCAGACCTGCCGGAACTCCGGCTCCCCGTTACGGAAGGATGAGGCAAGCTCCGCCACCGCGTTTGCCCCCTGGGGGCCCAGCTGCACCAGGTACTGGAAGAGCTCATCTGTCATCCCCTGGCCTGCCGCCCCCGCAAGTGCCTCCAGGTTGCCCTTCCATTCCCTGAGTCCCTTCTCCTGGGAATCCAGGTTCTTGAGCATCTCTTCCGTGCTGACCTCCTGGCCTGCGTTGAACTCGTCAAAGATGCTGGCCACGCCGTCCAGGCTCTTCTGGATGCCTTCCTCCATCTGTGCATAGGCTTCCGCCGCCTCCCTGGCCGCCATGGCTGCCGCGCCCGTGCCTTCCGCCGCGCCTTCTGAGAGCCCGGCGCTTTTCTCGGCGGCATTGGAGACTGCCTCCGCCACTAGGTCATATTCCCCTTTTGCGTCCGCTGCGGCCTCCTTTGCCTTTTCCATCTCGCCGTCCAGCTTCTCCAGCTGGCTCTGGTATTCCTGCGTCTTGATCCGCAGGTCTTCCTGCCCTTCATAGACTTCCTGGCAGGTCATCCCGTATTCGCTGGATCCACTGGCGGCTATCTTCTCCATGGAGGCCAGGTCGGACTCTGCCTTCCGCAGTTTCCTGGCTATGGATTCCCTTTCCCCCTGCGCCTTCGCCAGGGCGATCTCGGCCTGCATCTGCTCCTGGAGGATCTCCCCCAGCATGCTTTCCTGTGCCTCCACGGCCAGGCGTTCCTTCGTTGCCTGGATATATTCCCGGATGCTCTCGCCGTTCCGGTTCAGTTTCCCAGTGTTCTCGTCAACCGCCAGGCTAAGCCCCGGCATGGCCTCGTTCAGCTGGTCTATGTAGGACTTCATGAGGGCCTTCTCGCCGTTTGTCTGCCTCTCCTTCTCGGACAGGGCGGCAATCTTCCCTGCAAGCTCCTCATATGCGCCGTACTCTGCCTGGATTCCTTCTAGGCTGCCCTCGCGGGACTTCCTGCCCTCCTCCGCGGAGCCCTTCAGTTCGTCCACCTCTGCCGCCAGGGCGTCCACGGTCTCCCGGCTTTTCCTTAGGGCCTCATCAGAATTTATGACTTCCTCCCGTGCCTTCTCCACTGCCCCCTTCAGCAGCTTGTACGCCCCGGCTGCCGCCGCCACCGCCAGCATGGCCTTGCCGATGGGGTTCATGCTGGCCACGGCATTGAATGCGGACTGTGCCGCCGTGGCCGCCTTTGTGGCCAAAGTCTGCGCCTCCGTGGCCGCCGCATCCAGGCCCCTGGTATAGGCGACTTTCTTCAGGACCTTTATCACGGCCTCGCCGGCCCCTGTCTGGGACAGCTTCCAGATGGCTGCCGTGCTGGCAAGCCCAGTCAGCCCCGTGCCGATGGCTCCGATGTTGTCCGAGACGAAGCCCAGGCCGTCCCGCACTGCGGGCAGCCATTCCTTCTCCAACGGCTCCGCCAGCTTCATCTCAATCTCCCTGGCCACTCCCGCGATCTGGCTGCCGATGTCCGCGTACTTCACTTCCTTCATTGACTCCATGGCGCCCTTTGCCACGGACATCTCCCCGTTCAGGTCCGTCAGCGCCTTTATGGCGTCAACCCCCATGTCCTCCCACATGGTGCCGAACAGGTCGACCCCCGCCTGGTTCTGCTTCACCTGGTCGTCCATGGCAAACAGCGCCTGCAGGACTTCATCCGTGGCCTCCCTGGCCGAGCTGCCTCCCGCCGCGAACTTCTCCCGCATGGTGTCCGCATCCAGCCCAATCAGCCCAAAGCCCTCCGTGGTGCTGGCAGCCGTGTCCTTCACGCGGATGCCGAACTCCTTGTATGCGTCCCCTAATTTGTCCACGGAGAACGTCCCCGCCGCCGTGCCGTTGGCCAGGGAATTCAGGAACTCCTCCGCGCTTGCGCCCATGTTCTTATAGTGGACAGAGTACTCATTGATGGTGTCCAGCAAGTCCTCATTTTTATTGAGCCCGCCCTGCGCCCCCTGCACAATCAGGTTATATGCCTGCCTGGACGACACGCCGAAAGAGTCCATGAGCATCTTCACGGCACGGAGCTGCTCCGCATACTCCATGCCGAAAGTGTCGCGGAGGGTGATGGCATCCTCCGTGACGTTTTTCAGCTCATCCCCGGAAATGTCCCCCAGGTTCCTCCTGACTGCCCCCACGGCCTCCCCAATATCCTCAAAGCTTTCCCCATAGTTGGAAGCATACAGCTCCTTCATGACCTGGCCGTATTTCTCCGCCTCTGCGGCTGCCGCCCCTGTGCTTGCCAGGGCCTGCTGCCTGGCTGCCTGCATCTCCTTCGCCGTCTCCGCGGCTGCCTGGCCAAGCTCCATGACCTTCCCTGCCAGGGCTTCCACGGCGCCTGCGGCCAGGCTCCCCTCGAACACCTCGCGCATCCCCCTTGCGCTTTCTTCTGTCTCCCTCTCTTCCTCCCCGAGGCCTTCCGTCCCCTGCCTGGCCTGCTCCAGCGCCCTTTCATTTTCCTCAAGCGCATGGTTCGTGCGCAGGAGCTCCGCCCTTGCGTCATTCAGCCGGGTCTCCCAGCGCATGACGCGCTCCTCCGCCCTTCGGTAGACCGTCTGCCCCCGCTTTAGGCCCTCCTGCAGCCGCTCCACTTCCTGCCGCTGCGCCTCCAGCGCCTCTGCCGACGTCCCCGCGTCCCCTTCCATCTCGGACATCCTCCGCCGGGCTTCCCCATAGGCCCGCTCCAGCTCCCCCAGCTTATCGCCTGTCCTGGCATATACCTCCCTGGCATGCTGCAGGCCTCTGCCCAGCTCAGCGACTTTCCTCCCATGGGCCTCAACCGTCCTGCGCAGCAGGTTCTCCTTTGCCCGCAGGGCCTCCATGCCCCTTTCCTGGCCTTTGAAGCTCTCGCTTACCACGCGCCCCTCCGAGGCCAGCTTCTTCAGCTCCTTGTCCACGCTGGACACCGCCGCCTGGAACTCCCGCTCCCCCTCAAGGGCGATCACCGCCCCGATCCTTGCACGCCCCATCCTGCCTGCTCCTTCCTCTCATCCCTGCCGGCTCCATGCCGCCCCAGCCCATAAGCTGCAGGAGGGGGCATCCCTGCCCCCTCCCATTACGCCGCACGGCCCGTCACAGGTCGTCAATGGTCATCTCCCGTTTCTTCAGCCCGTTCATCTCCAAGTATTCATTGTACAGGAGGAAGAACTTCCGGGGCGTCATCTGGAAGGCCTCCCGCTCCGGGTAGCCAAGCGCCCGCATGCCTATGTACACCATGCGCACGACATTCAGGCTTTCTGCCATGCGCCCGCCCGGTTTGGGGGATCATCCCCATCCGGCTCCGGCAGCGAGACCCCATAGGCCTTAAGGACTGCCTCCAGCACCCGGTATTTGTCTGTCTCGGACACGAGCCACCCTACCTCCTTCTCCGTGTAGGCCTTCAGGCTGTGCGGGGTCCCCCTATAATCCAGCCTCTCCACCTCATCGTTCAGGAGCGCCGTGAGGATCACGCGGTATGCCGTGTTCGCCTCCCGGGGGTCCGTGAGCATGTCGACCGCGTCCCCGATGGGGACGCCCAGCCTGTCCTGTATGACGTCCACGGCGTTCAGGGTGAAGAGCACCCTGCGCTCCTGGCCGTTAAATTCCATCTTTATGCCTTCCGGCCTCATGTCGCTCATATGCCCGCCCCCTCCCTATTCCGTGCCTGCGCCTGTGCCGATGCCGAACATCTTGTCAATGTAGGCCTTCGCCTCGTCCCTGGTGTCGAACCCGGCCTTGATGCTGTACTCCCCGTCCTCCAGGGTGTAGAAGTCGCCTTCCAGCGCGGTGTGGGAGAAGGTCACCTGCTCCTGCTGGGTATCGTACTCATCGGACGGGTCCTTGAACTTCACCTTCCGGTAGACCACCGCCTTGTAACGCTTCGCCCCAGTCGAGCGCCCGATGCATCCCACGCCCATATAAGGCGCCTGGTCGTTGGCGTTGCACGTGACCACGTCTTTTTCCTGGTCATACTGATGCCCCAGCATCCTGGCGCATGCCATGTTCTCAAACTCATTGATCTCCAGGGAGACCGTCCCTGTCGTCACGGACGTGTCCGTCACCACTGCCCGGTTGTCCCCGAAGTCCTTCACCGTGTTGGTGGAGGGGGATGCCGTGAACTTTGCGGACGGCCCCACATGGAAGCCATTTGTGTAGGCGCCGTTCCCCTCGTCCAGCTCTGCCACGCATACATATTCAATCCCTGTCTTTGCCATTTCCTGTTCCCTCTCTTTCCTCGTCCTCTTCCTGGATGGTGCAGGAGAAGCAGGTGTGGTAGTACCCGCTCCCTGCGTCCCGCATCCCCTCTATGCCGCTGACCTGGAAGCCTGCCCGCAGCAGCGCCCCCAGCACGGCCTGCTTCAGCCCCTGCCTGCCCCCCTTCGTATACAGGTGCGCCTGCACATGGTGCGTCCACCCCTGGGGCGCGTTGTCCCCAAAGTCCCCAGGCGCCTCCAGCACCGGGTTATGGACGATGTATGCCTCCGGCGGCGGCTCCTGTGGGCAGATGAATTCCCAGGTGTCCGGCGTCACCCCCTCCAGGGCTGCCTGGAGCCTCTCCCTTACCTCCATGCGCTTTCCACCCCCTGCCGGAAGGTCTCCTGCATCTGCTCCGCCACCGCCTGGGCTGCCTGGGCCGTGGCCCTTGCCACCACCGGCCGCGCCTCCTGCTTCGGCGTGCCGTAATTCAGGTAGGCCAGCTTCTCCATGTTCCGCACGCCCTTCCTATCCTTCCCCGTAGGGCAGACCATGCCAAAATGCCCATACTGGTTCTTCTTGGCCTTGCCTTTCTTGATGGAGGCGGCCAGCTCCCCCGTGGCATAGCCCTTATTGGCCTCCTGGCGCACGGCCTCCTTCAGCCTGCCCTCCAGGATGGGGAGCGCGTCCTCTATCATCTTCGGGGCGAGGGCGTCCAGGCTTGCCATGTCCATCAGCTGCCTGGCCAGCTCCTCCGTCCCTTCCATCCGGAAACCTGCCATTTTTTTACCCGCAGACCAGCTCAATCCTGGCCTTCCCTTTCCTGTATGTCCTCTGGATGGCATATGACGTGCCATCATGCTCCAGCCTGGAGGCGTAGGCCTTCACGCCGCCCGCCTCCCTGGCGGACAGCTCGAAGTCCTCCTGGCGCATCTCGAAGGTGGCCTTCACCGTGATCCCCGCCCGCATCGCCTCATAGAACTCGCTGCGCACGGCGGACTTCTCTTCCGCGTAGGCCTCCGTGCGCCATTCCTGCGGCACGGGGAGGCCGCCGCTGTCCTTGCCCATAATTTCCGTCACCAGCACCACTTCCGTCATGCCTGCACTCCCTCCTTCTCCTTATAGTCGCCGGACAGGGCCATGGCGTCCCGCAGCGCCTTATAGGCCTCCAGGAACGGCTCTGCCTTGTCATCATACCCATAGTGCGCCTTGCAGTACAGCGTGGCCGCCTGCCTGCACAGCGGGTCCTCAAGGCTCCTGGCATACACCCCGGCGATCCTAAGCTCCATGAGGCAGGCTTCCACGAGCCCCCGCACCTCGCTGTCCGCCGCGCTGCTCTTCACCCGCAGCGCCTTCTTCAGCTCCTTTAGCAGCCCTTCCGTTATCTCCATGTCCTCCGCCCCCTGTCCTGCCATGTCCCTGGCTGCCTTACTTTGCTGCCGCCTTTGCCGTTTTCGCCGCTACCGCTGCCCCGGATGCAGCCGCCC
>Ga0137306_102766_pt2 | contig 10324 bp, 9 predicted proteins | sample Inofroosms_March_FD_97187 | JGI IMG/M metagenome (GOLD analysis project Ga0137306, IMG submission 97187) | Mouse cecal microbial communities from Vienna, Austria - N-Acetylneuraminic and N-Acetylglucosamine D2O microcosms_March | ecosystem: Host-associated > Mammals > Digestive system > Large... | reverse complement strand
GTGGCACTGGCGGACTTGCTGCCGTTCCCGCCGCATGCCGTGCAGAACAGTACGGTCAGCAGCAGTGTGAAAATAAAAGGGCCTGATCGTTTCATTTTTCATTTCCTCCTTAGTCTTTTTTGTTAGGTTCATAATTTCAATTTTGTATACAATTAAGTGAAAAAATACATAAAACATCTGTAAAAGTTTAACATATTTCGCAGCGGTTGTCAAACAGTCCTGTAAACGGTATTATTTATGCCGCGTATAAAATTACCTGTTATAAAGCGTTTTCCGGTTTTTGAGGAACCGGCCGCAGGAAAGTGGAACTGAATCAGCGGAAATGAAATAGCAACATATTATTGCACTTTTTTAAAAGTGTGTTATAATAATTGTATTAATTAAATGAAATAAGACAGATACCCCTAAGTACGGATATTTTTGGGGTACCGGTCGGTCAGGGGGCCGGGTTTGGTCAGTGTATTATTGCAGACAGTGACGGAAATGAAGACGGAGATCCGCCGCAGGTTTGCCTGGGTGTATGAGAAGCTGGGCTTATTTTTAGGAATCTCCCGAAAAAGCAGAGAAGATGTTTTGTCAGAGGAGGAGATGTGCCTGGTGAGACAGGCGAGACAGACGGCGGAACGTTTTTTCGGCGTGGCTGCGGAAACGGACCGGTCGGCCGGAGACGGTGAAGAAGCCGGCAGCGGCGAAGGGAGCAGAACCAAAGAGGCCGTCGGCGTAGCCGGAGAAGTGCTGGCGGCGCTGAGTCCCCGGCGGCGGATGGCACTGATCGAAGATTTTGTGTATGCGCTGCTGGATCTGTATGGAATGTCGGAATGCGATGTAATGATTACCGATTCGGACCAGATTTTTTCAGGCGCCGAGATTGCCTCCTGTATGGGAAAATGCAGTTTTGAGGAAGGTTCTATTTATCTGAACAGCCATTTTCTCTTGCAGGAAGACGAACGGATTTTGAGAAAATGTGCGGTGTCTGCGGTTCATGAAGTGCGTCATATGATGCAGTGGCAGGCGGTGCAGGGAAAGCTGGAACCGCATATTCCCGATGACAAGGTGGAAATATGGCGCAGGAATCTGGTGGGAAATTATATCAGGTCTGCGATGGATTTTGAGGGTTATTATAACCAGCCGGTAGAGACGGATGCCAGAAATTTCGCGGCACTGGTGACGGAAGGGTTCTGAAAGGGGAGTCGGATGGAAGAAGGAAAAGAGCGTTTTGACAGAATGGCCTGTCTGCTGGAGATCGGGTATACCCGGTATGAGGCGGAGCAGGCTGTGAATAAGATGGAACAGATGACGCCCCGGCTGCTGGAGCAGTTGGACTTGTGGTTTCGGGCAGGAGTTTTGCCGGAGGATGTATATGAAGGATTTACCGTCGCGGAACTGGTGGAGGAGCGGGGGTTTACGGTGCCTGCGGCGTTTTTATATCTGGACTGGGCGCTCAGGGAACCGGAAGCCGCAAAGGCGGCGCTTGCCGAAATGGCGGACGGATTGATATAAGACAGAGAACAGGAAAGGGTAAGTGTATGACAGCGGAAAAAGACGGATATGATCGGAAAGAGATAGAGAGAGATGCGGAACAGCAGTTTTATTCGGTGGCCGAGGCAGTGGAATACCTGAATATTCATTATCCCAAAGTGGCGCCGAAAAGCGAAGAGACGATTCGCAGGGCAATCAGAACCAAGCAGTTGAAGGCCGTGATGAATCAGGGACGGGAGGGGCATCAGATTTTGGAGCAGGATCTGCGTGCGTTCGGCGAGTCGAAGTACGGAAAGAAGCTGAAAAAAGCGGGCATAGCCGCGGCCGATGCGCTGCGCCAAGCGATTTCTCCCGTTTTTACGGTGCCCCAGATAGCTGCGGAAATCACACCGGGAAAGTTTTACGAGCTGCTGAAGCTGCACATGAACCAGGAGCTGGATGCCGCTCATTATAAGCTGAAATTATATGAGGAAAAGGCCAAATGGGAGGAGAAACGAAAAACGCTGCTGTGCCAGAAACAGCTTCTGGAAAATGAACTGGAACGGTGTGACAGTGAAATTCAGGCTTTTAACAGCGAGATCGGACGGCTATGAGCAGAATATTGATCTGTGCCAATACATTGTCGGGGAAGACTACTTTTATGTATGGAACCTTTCACCAGATGATGAAAGGCATCTATGGGTTTACGCTGACGCCGAAATATCATTTTGCCCAGTTTAACAGGCAGTGCAAGCGGATTGGGGATACCAGGCTGCCTTTAAACGAGCGTTTTCCGGCTCCCAGCGACCGGATTGAAGAATATACGTTCATATTAAAATATAATCTGAAAACCATCGACGAGATTCAGTGGATTGATTATCCCGGCAATCTGGTGGAAGAGGATGAGGATAACCCGGACAATGTAAAACTGATGGAATATATGGACGGGGCGGATTGCCTGTTTCTCTGTGTGGACGGGTCCCATTTTAATCACGATACCAGAAACGGGATTATCAATGCCATTCTCTGTGACGGCGGCGGCATGGAACTGAACTATATGCTGAATCGGGCCTCCGTGGATGCCGGGACAGGAAAAGACAGAGAACTGCCCCCGGTCTGTCTGATTATTACCAAATATGATCTGGTGGAGCCGGATAAACGGAATGAAACGTTTCTGGTGGATATTTTAAAAGAGGTTTTTCCGATTCTTTTTTATCCGTCTCCGGGACAAAGGGGACGATTGGTATCGGTGTGTCCGGTGACACTGGGCAGAACTATCAGTCAGGGCGGAAAGCTGGAACCGAAAAATATCGAGAAGCCTTTTTGCTATCTGACTTTTCTGCGGATGGCGGCGGCGCTGCGCCGGTACCGGGAACGTATGGAACAGATGAAGTCGGAGCTTTTGCGGCAGCGCGGTGAAAAAGACAAAGGCCGCCGGCTGATCAGGCGGCTTTTGCCCCGCCGCGAAAGCCGTCAGGCAACGGAGGAGGAGCTGGGACGGATGGTGGAAACCTGCTGTCAGTTGGAGCGTGATCTGACGGATATGAAGCGGTCCCTGCAGAATATGGCGCTGTTTGATAACGGACAGCAGATTCCCTGGGATCGGCTGACAGAAAGAGAGGCCGGTTATGTTAGTGGACGAAAGTTCGGTTCTGATCCATTGCCGGAGTAAATACTGTGATTTTCCGGGGAAATTGTTTCAGTGTCCGGAGGATTTTACGGCGCGGCAGATTTACGATTTGCGCTCCGTGATTTTGCAGACCACGGAATCCGTAGAAGACCTGCGCCAGAGCCATGAGCAAAGACAGGTGATTATTTGTCTAGGGGAACATCTGGTTTTGGGGACTACGGCTTATATGAAAGATATTTTGGGCGGGGAGGATTATGGGGACTGCGGCGGCCGGCCGGTTTATGGTTTTTTCGGATTTGTATGGAAAAGAAGGCCGGGAGAAAGAGAGGGATATCCGGTACGGATTGCAAAAGGATTTCCTTCGGCCGAAAGCTTTGCATCGCTGGTTCAAACCTATGTGCTTCCCAAATGGGAAATGCGTTACTGGGAGGAAAGCCGGGGAGCAGCTTATAAGGAACAGGTGAAATTTGACCGGTTTTCAAAATTAACGGCGGAGCTTCTTTGCGGTAAACCGGGGCCGGCAGGCATATCGGAAACAGATCTGCATGCCAATACGGAACAGACAGCGCTGAAAGTTTATCCCGGCAGCCTGAAAGAGACGATGCTGCATCAGGCGCTAAAAGCGGCAGTCCGCGGCGTTTCGGTTTCCTGCTGCACCCGGTTTCCCAGTCTCAACAGCGCGGGCCGCTCGGCCTTTATGAATGTGACCTGTGCCGGGAGAGAAGAGGGACGCATTTTGCTGAAACGAAGGAAACTAAAAAAACGGGGATAGGGCAGAGAATAGCGGAAACAATGAAAACCGGAAAGAAATGTATACGGATTGTAAAGTATGACAGAATATTCGATCATGGCAGAGCATAATAAAAGAGAAAGAGAAACGGAACATGCCGAAAACAAAGGAAAAGAACCTGGTGCGGCGGTTATTATCCACAGCAGAACCCGGTACAGAGATTACAGGGAGGGACTGCTGGTCCGTCCGGCGGATATGTCAAAAGAGCAGGTATATCAATGGAAGAAACAGATTCTTCGCTGCACCGGAGAGCCGGAAGAAATGCGAACCATGCATCAGGTGCGCAGGGCTGTAATCAGCGACGGCGTATACGGGGCGGTGGGCGTAGCTGCCTATTTCAGAGATATTGCATTAAGTTCCTTTGAGGATGAGGGGCGGCGTCCGGCTTATGGATTTGTGGGATTTATCTGGAAAATAAATTCCGGATTCCGGCCTTCCGCCTTCCCTTCCATGGCAGATTTCCGGTATCTGACGGAGCGGTATGTGGTTCCCCGCTGGGAGGAACCGAAAAACGGAATGAATACGGAAAAGGCCACGCTTTCGGCGTATCAGGAATGCTGGGACAGCACTTCTGATATGCGGGAAATATATAGACGGCCGGAATCGCCCGAAAGGCTGAAACAGGATGAATGGCCCGGAATCCGGGACATGGATTCCGACCTGTCCGTGAAACAGGCGCTGGAACGGGCCGTCCGGGGAGAGAACGTATTTTATTGTACCGGATTGCCGGAGCCGCCGCAGGAACAGGCGGAAGATCAAAAATATGTTGCGGATACCGGCGCCGGGGAACCCATAAAAATAGCTGGCGAAGTGCCGGGGGATGCGTCGAAACACCGGCTGATCCGGGCGGTTATAACAGCGGCATTTTTATGCGGCGCAGTGATTTGGGCGCTGCTGTTCCGCTGATCCGGGCAGCGGCATTCAATGGGAAACAGGCATTATATGGACTATTTTGGATATTTGGATCAGGAATACTGGGAATCTGCCATGAAAGCGGCGGATGTTCGAAAGATGAATGTCATCGGAATCGACTGGAGGCCGGCAGAGCTTTGCGCCCGGCGGTTGATAAGAGATAATGGCATTTATCGAACGGTTCCCCTGCTGGCGGAGGGAGAGTATGTTCATAAAAGAAACGGTCGTTCTCCCGAAGCCTTTTTTTGCGGAAAACTGGAAGATTTTTTTAACAATATACAGGCGATACCAGGAGCAGAAGATGATGACGGAGGACTGTGCAGAGAAAAACCGTCGCTGCTTCTGGTCAGCGTGCCGGAGAGCAGGCTGGAACGATGGCAGGCGCTGAAATTTGCCGTCAGGCTGGAACAGATGGCAGGGACGCTGTCCGGGTCAGGGCCGGTAAACGTGATTCTGTTTCCGCGGATCCGGACTGTCTGGGAATATTGCCGCAATGTCTGTCCGGAAGGCTTTGGCACCGGCGTCATTCAGGTTTTGGAGACGGAAACGCAGTTTCTGCTGCATCCGGGGCAGGAAGTATCCGTTTCTTTCGGTGATTGTCTTGCGAAGGACGGCCGGTCCCGGCAGTATTATAATAAGCCGGTTCGATACCGGGAAAATAATTATCTGTATGAAGCGGACAGATTTCTCTGGCAGGATGCCGCCTATGCCTCCTGGTATCAGGGGTTCGGCCGGATATGCAGAAAGGTATTTGCTGCCCTGGGATGGAAAAAGGAGCAGTGTTTTCTGGCACTTACCGGAAGCGAATTCGCTCTGCCCTGCGCCGAAAAGGCACTGGCGGATATGGAAGCGGCGGCGGATGGCGGCCTGTACCGGATCAATGAGATTCCGACATCTCTGCTGCACTGGTTTTGCCGGGTTCGCGGCCTGGAGTGGGGGGAAGATTCCCTCGTATCGGAACATTGGCGGAATCATCGGGACGGTCGGAAGGATGCCGGCCGCAATGCGGGACACTCCGGGAAACCCGCGGAAAATATTTGGGATATTTAAGTATGCAGTTTAAAGGATATCATATCAACAATTTAAAAAGTTACCGGAAATATTTCTGCTTTTCGGATGCTATGGAAGCGCTGGAAAACGGCGCTTATCAGGAATGGCTGATCGGCATATCGGAAACACTGAAACAAGAGGAGAAATCTGCCGGAGAAGACGGCCGGGTGATCGGGGAAATTCAGGCGCTTTTTCATAGGATTTCCGAATATACCGGTGCGGAACGGCAGTCAGATATGAGGGCGTCTGCCGGCGGGCCGTCTGCGGATATTTACCGCAGACTGTTTCTGTTGTTTTATGAGCTGGCAGAGATCCCTGTGACCGAAGCGGACAGGGAAGAAATTGACCGGCAGGCCGGGTATGAGGCAAAAAAACGGACGGGCCGGCAGATGGATGGCGGTAGAGAACAGGATGCGGGGGCGGAAATTGCCATAACGGCGGAACGGTATGAAATAGAGATTTGGACCGGCAAAGTCAGAGAAATGCCTCCGGAAAATAGTTCGTTATTTCAGTGGAAAAAACTAGTTAACAAAGGGACGGTTCCAACGTCGATTCTTTTTATGGAGGAAGGGCGCGCGGTTTGTTCCCGCCGCCTGAATCCCGGCGGTTTTGTCTGGGCGCTGACCCTGAATCGCCGTTTTGTAAAATGGGGCGTCCGCGTTCAGGTGTGTCACAGGGACTTTGCCTGTGTGGACAGGAAAGGGTCTCTGACGGTGAACGGGTATCCGATGCGGGGAGCGGGCATGATCGATTTTTCTTTTGACCGGCGGACAGGGATACTGGGGGTGGATGAAAGCGGCAGACTCAGACAATATTCCTGTTTGGAACCAGAGTTGAAAACAGAGAAGGGACAAACGCCTGGCACCGCAGAAGAAGGAAAAACAGCTTTTGCCTGTCTGAATGGCGAAACATATGTTTTGGTGAGGGAAAACGGGGAACTGATTACGAATCTGACGGACGGTCCGGCGGATTTCTTCGACTGGCACGGGGCAAACGGAAGAATGAATCTGTCCGGCAGCGCGGCGGTCTGCGAGAAAGCGGAAAGAGATGCGGAAAGCGAACTTCCTTTTCCGGCGGTTGTTGTCAGCAAATCGGATCAGTTACTTGGCTTTGAGACGCCCGACAGCCGTGTCGGCGTGTGGGACCGGGAGCGGAAGCAATTGTTCTGGATGGAAGAATAAAAAGATAGTTTATTAAGCCAGACACAGTGCTGTTCTGAATATGTATGCCTGCGAAATGGAGTATGGCGGAATGGGGTATGATAGAATGGAGAACAACAGAACGGAACGCGGTGAAATAAGATATAGGGGCACAGAACAGGAGATCATCGGAAAAACCGAAGTGAAGTTAAATCGTTCATGTCCATACGAATCTCCTGTAATAGATGACGTGATCCGCAGGATTTCTCTGGTTAAGGATACGATGCCTGTCATTTTTCTGGTGACGGAAGACAGAAATCTGATTGAAAAAATATTCGATCAGTCGGGCTGTTTTAACCTGTATCGTCAGACGGAGCGGGAGGGCCGTACGGTCTGCGAGGAAGTGTTTACCTTCCGGGAAGCACTGTACTCCCGTGAGGATCATGGAAATAAAGGAAATATTATCCGGTATACCAATCCGGGTACGCTGAATCCGCGGGCATACCGGATGGACAGTTATCATGGCCCTTTCTATTATTTCTGCCGGGATTTTCATCTGCTGTATCCGGATGCTTACAGCCGGGACACTTATATCAGAGAATTTATTGATGCCAGCGAGCAAAATCCTTTCCAGATCGCAAATCTGCTGATTTCTTCTCCCAAAAAACTGATTCCCAGAGGGCTGGAAGCCTATATTGAGCTGATCGACGTGCCGATGATCGGCATGTATGAGATCCGGCGGCTGATGGAGGAATACGGAGCGGCGGCGGACGGGCCGGAGGATCGTTTTCTGGCCAATCTGCGGGGGCTGAATGAGCGTCAGATCCGTTCGATTCTGTCTATGGTACGCTCCAGGTTCGGCAGAGTGTCCGCGGCAGGATCGGAACAGGAGGAAGATGAAAAAGGAAAACAGGCGGAAGCGCTGAACGACTACTGCAATCAGTTGATTCTGAGAGAAAAAGAGTCCATGGTAAAGAAGGATGGAACAATCTCTTTTGTTCAGGCAGTCAATCCTCCCGTGGGCGGCCTGGACGGCGTACTGGAATGGATTGAAGAAAAGAAAAAGTATCTGCGGGATCCGGCCGCAGCCAGAGCAAGGGGAGAGCGTTTTCCAAAAGGCATTCTGGTGGCAGGTCTTCCCGGCTCCGGAAAATCTCTGCTGGCAAAAAAAGTGGCGGCGGAGCTTTCTCTGCCGCTGATCCGGTTCCATCTTGGCATGATTCTGGGCGGTCTGGTGGGAGAATCGGAGGCCAATCTGGACAGGGCATTAAAACTGGCAGAGGCGGTTTCCCCCTGTGTTGTGTGGATTGATGAGATTGAAAAAGAGCTGGGCGGAACCCAGGGAAAGGGTGAAACCGACGGAGGCGTGGGCAACCGGATCCTGGCCCGGCTGCTGAACTGGATGCAGGAAAATGACAGGCAGTGCCTGCTCTTTGCCACGGCCAACCGGGTGCAGAACCTGCCCCGTGAACTGACACGGGCGGGCAGAATCTCAAAGAAGTTTTACACGTTTTTGCCCATGCATGAGGAATGTGTTGCGATTTTACGGCAGATTGTCAGGAGAGAAGGAGAAGAGAATCCCGGATTATTCCGGCAGCGGTTTATTGACGAGGAACTAAGGGAATTCGGCGACGCCGTTTTTGATTATGCGGCGGAATTTGAGCATAAATTTTATACGGGAGCGGATATTGAAAATCTGGTGCGGGAGGCGCTGTCAGAATTATATCAGGAAGGGTATTTAGAGCCTGTCGGCCGGGAGCTGTTTCAGGAAAAGCTGTTGGAACAGGTGGTTTATACAAAGCCTTTCGGCGAGACGAATACGGCGGAAACGGCAGAATACTGGCTGGCCTTAAAAGAGGGCCGCTTTGAATGCGCGTCCGTAGGCAGACGAACCGCTCCCGGAAAACGACCGGTGCTGCTGGAATTTGACGATCTGGCCGAGGATGAGGAAGGGTTTTACTGGAAGGATGACATGACAGACAGCGGGTCGGAGATAACGGCGGATGAGGCGATGGGCCCTGCAGTCTGTCATCCTTATGATATTTACATGAAAAAGGCTATGAAGCGGCAGATTTTAATTGCGGCAAACCGAAGGAAAAAAACACAACATTAATTACAACAAAAATATACAACAAAATATATTGACATATAATATTATATGTGATATATTATGTGCATCAGGAAAGAATACCGATTTTATAGAACCAAAAACAGCGGAGGCCTGTGAAGACTCCGGGAGGATTTACGGACATGGCACATGGCCGGAAATTCTCCCAGATACAAAGGGGCCTGAATAAGCCGCAGCGGAACTAAATTAGGAGGACATTACTTATGGCAGAAGATTTTATGAAAATTCCCAGAAAAGAAATGGATACGGTAAAGAAAATTTTGGAGGAAATCCTTACCTCTCATTCTGAGGAGGAAGGCTCCATCGACTGCATGGCACGTTTTTACTGCGAACAGTTCCCCAACGTATCCCAGGAGTCTGCCAGAGAGCTGGCGGAGAAGATCAGCACGGTAGTGGACGGCTACCATTCCAAATGTGAGGAAGCCATGGAAGCGGATATTAACCAGTGGATTATGGAGCAGATCGACAGCCGCACCGGAGAAATGTCTCTGGAAGAAGAATACTGGTGCAGAATGAACGTACTGGTGGCCATCGACGCCGTGGACGGACAGAGTCTGAAAAATATGAATGATCTTGCCGTCTCCGAGTGGACTTACGACACGGAGCGGGTCAGCGGAGAAACCCTTCGGATTCCGCCGAAAGGTTCCGTGACAGAAACCGACCTGGAAAATCTGAATCAGGTGCTGGCGGACGGTATCGAGAAATCCGGAGCCATGCTGTACGGCTGTGAGAACTTCTCCCGGCTGCTGGAGCAGGCGGCGGAAGAAGATGCGGTAAAAGTTTTTGTCACGGATATGTGGACAGATACGAAGCTGAAATGTTTCCAGTCTCTGGCTACCTGGATCGCCTACAGAAACGGTAGTCTGACTACCTTGCCGGAGGATGTGACCGTGGAACTTCTGACCGTCAGCGTATGTGCCGGTATGGATGCTGACAATGCCACGAAGAATGCGGCGGCCGGAAAAATTACCTGGGAGGAAGCGGTGAAGATTATCAAGGTAGCGGGCGCGGTGTTTCTGACGATGGCGGCACTGTACATTATCGCCAGTCTGGCGGCCGCGGTGGTATTCGGTATCGCCGCCGGCGTAGGCTCTTTACTGGGCGTGGGTCTGACTGCCCTGATTACCACGGCTGTGCTGACAATCTGCGTGGCAAACCTGCTGTCCGATCCGATGGCGGATCTGCTGCAGAAAATGTTCCGGGGAATGGGAAAGGGT
>Ga0137306_104067_pt1 | contig 10325 bp, 9 predicted proteins | sample Inofroosms_March_FD_97187 | JGI IMG/M metagenome (GOLD analysis project Ga0137306, IMG submission 97187) | Mouse cecal microbial communities from Vienna, Austria - N-Acetylneuraminic and N-Acetylglucosamine D2O microcosms_March | ecosystem: Host-associated > Mammals > Digestive system > Large... | reverse complement strand
GCTCAATCTTCGTCTTGGCGCCCATGGCCTTAAAGCCCTTCAAATGCTGGTCGATCGGCCGGCTTCCAATATTGCATCCGCCTGGAAGCGGTACCTGCGCTTTTTTATATTTTCCCAGCAATGCACCCAGAAGATAATAGGACGCCCTGATTTTCTTCATGCTCTCGCTTTCCACAATGAAATTTTCCACACTGGAACCGTTCACCCGCACTGCATGGCGGTCAACCCGTTCTACCCGTGTGCCGATTCTTTCCATCGCTTCCAACAGCGCATTGATATCCCGGACATCCGGAAGATTGTCTATATATACAGTTTCATTGGTCATATTTGCAGCAGCAAGGATTGCCAGTGCCGCATTCTTCGCTCCGCCGATCTCCACTTCACCGTGCAGCGGAATTCCACCCTTAATTATATACTGTTCCACGATTACACCTCATCGTTTCGTTCCGATTTATTTTCTATGTAAAGGTTGTGCCGAAACGGCACTTCTTATTCGCACTTTTCATAACTGCCTGATGTATAAATCTTCCAAAATAAAACCCGTTTTTTGGAATACACAGATATTTTTACAGTATGCACATATTTCCCTGCATATCTTTGTTATTATATATTAATGCCATAGAAAAATCAATGAACACTTTGTCAAAAAAGCGTTCATTTTTCAGGTGTAACACTGTATAATTTTGGACATGGCAAACAAAATCCTGAGAATATTCCGTCTCTCAAAACTTTATTTTAATAATTCATCATACGTAGTATCCAGACAGTCCCTGAGACCGCGAAGCTGTGAACCTGTAATATGCTGAACACCTCTTTCAATTTTTACCAGCGTTTCTCTAGTCATATTTACATCGTGAAGCTGAATCATACGAACAAGTTCTGTCTGCCCAATTCCTCTTTTCAATCGGATCCGGCGTATATTATTGCCGATATTAATTCCCGACTGTTTTATCTTTTGTTCCATAACAATTCCTTCTGAAAGAAGCTGTAACCGTCCTTTCTTCCATCATATTTGCTTTCTGTTTTATGATGGGACCAGAATCAGTCCATTTTTCTTTATCATAGTGACTCCATCTGTTATAATGGGACCAGAACGGGTCCAATATGAAAAAGAGGAAGAAAATGCACCAAAAAAAGGAAAAAAAGATTTATTATACAATACGTGTAGATTTATTTTGGGGAATGATGTTATGTTACCTCTTTCTGCTGATTGCAGGAATATATGGAAGTTACCGGTTCTGGGAACCGGAAAATGCACAGAGCCCGATGGAAAAAGGGCAGATACGTATAGAAGTCACTTTTGAAGGATGGCGCTCCGAACTGAAAGATTCCGACCAGTGTTATCTATGCGGGGAACATACCGGAAAGCAGACAGATGCCTGCCGGAATCCTGACACGATTGCCCTGATCTCATTGAATGACTGGACGATTGTAAACTTTCAGATAAACGGACAGCAGGCGGAAGACCGGGAAGAACAGGATAAACGTGACTCCGGGACACAATATGGAAAGACAGAAGAGATCTCGTACCTTTCAAACGGAAACCCGGACCGGGGAATGGCTGAGATTCATGTAACCCTTTTGAATGGCTGTCATATAAACAACGATTTTCTCAGGCAAAATCTGTGTCAGACCTGCCTTGATCAAATCACTGCTTCTCTTTGCTTCTGGAAATGGGAACAGGAAAAAAAAGAGGCAGTCCCACTCTGCCTGATTGATTTTCAGACTTTTGAAATCTATCCCGTACAGGACTGGTACCGGGCGTATTTTATCAGAGATTACTGGATCCAGATGGATTTTGAAGAAAACAGCATATCTCTGAACGCCTTTTATCTGCCGCTTTCTTGACTTTTCTCTTAAAAAGATTTACCCTTCTTGTAAATGATTTCCGCATGCGGAATCGGTACCTCATAAGCATAAGGAGTACGAACCATGCTTTATCCTTCGATCGGTATTCCTCTGATGGGAAACCACATCTTTCAACGCGGCAGACAGCATCTCTATTCCCGCTGTCTAAGACAGGCCGGGGCCGTTGTGCATATACTCCCCCGGCATATTTCCGAAGGTGCGCTTAACGCCGCCATGGAACAGTGCGACGGTTTTCTGTTCCCCGGCGGACCGGATATTCAGCCGGAACAATATGGACAGATGCGTCTGGCAGTCTGCAAAGAACCGGATACGGAAAGGGACGCTTTTGAGACCGCTCTGCTTCAGGCGGCGCTTGCGGCGCAGAAACCGCTGTTTTGTATCGGCCGCGGAATGCAGCTTTTGAATGTTTTTCTGGGCGGCACTTTGATGCAGGATATTCATCTGGAACAGGAATATCAGCATTTTGATATTCTTCATCAGTCAACGGCCACCCACCCCGTTGAACTTGATCCGGAAGGGCTTCCGGCGTACCTTCTCGATACAGATACGGCTTCCGTAAACAGTCTCCATCACCAGGCTGTGGCAGACGTGGGAGAGGGACTCTGGATCTGTGCAGACAGTCCGGAAGGTTTTGCGGAGGCGATGCAGATGGACGATTATCCTTTCTGTCTGGCAGTCCAGTGGCACCCGGAATGCATGTCCATGCGCACTCCCGCACAGCAACGGCTGTTTCAGGCGTTTGTGGATGCCTGCCGCCATTAGCGGCAGAATTCATCCTTTATTCCACCAGTTCCTGCCACCTTTTATCATTCTTTAAAAAACCAAAGGTTTTTTCATCCTGAAATGCGGCCAGCAGATTTTTCTCCATCTCATCCAGGAATTCTTTCCTGGGTTCTTTAAAACTCATATGTTCATACAGCGGGCTCCTGGAAAAATCGTCCGGACGGCGCACCTCGGAAAGCATTTCCCGCATGATTCTGATTACTGTCTCCCCGTCTTTCTCCGTTGCCGCAAGTTCAAGCCGGGCTGAAAGCCCGCAGGATCTGCCCATCTCAAAACATTTTGCCAGCTCTTTCTGTTTATCCGCAAGCATATGTGCCTTCTCCATATCCCGCTCTTCCAGCGCCAGCCGGTATATTGCCAGCAGAGATCCATTCAACGCCTGATAGCTGGAAAACAGAAACTCTTCATAAGTTTTATATGCCTCCCCTCTGTTTCCCGCCGCCTCATATAACTGCGCCTGTTTTATTTTCCGCAGCGGATCCTGCGCCGGAAAATGTTTCAGGCATTCTTCAGCCTCTTTGTACTGCTCTTTTCTCATATAGAATCCAAACAGAGCGTCTGCCGCATGATAACGTACGGTTTCATCCTCACATTCCATCGCCCTTTTGTACAGCGAATACAGATATTCGTCATATTTCTCTGCATCCGGAACTTTTTTTACAGAGCGCTGTACATCAAGAATCAGGGCTGTCTGCCAGATCAGATTTCCGCAGTCCGGATACTGTTCCAGTTTCTTTCGCGCCCACCGAAACGCTTCGTCATAAGACCGTTCCTTCAGTATGGTATCCATTTCATAGATGATTTCATTAACCTCCTCCGCTGTCAGTTCCCTGCTGAATGACAGCAGGGTATCCAGCGAAATATCCAAAAGGCGCGCAATCGGTCCCAGCAGCATGATATCCGGATAAGAATTCCCGTTTTCCCATTTATTTACGGCGGAAGCAGTCACTCCCAGGCGGCCGGCCATCTCCTCCTGCGTCAAATTCCTGCTTTTTCTGTATTTCCGTATCACTTCTCCAGGCTGCATATGTTCCATCTCCTTCTGTGTTTTCTGTTTCCATCATATCAGGATACGGCGGTTGCTGCAATGGAACAGACGTCAGATATTTTCTCCAAAAATTAACCGCAATTCATATTGTTATTCATTTCCCGTCGTATCCACAATCGTCAGTCTCCGGACCTGTCCGGCCGGTCCCAGAACGGACAGGCACGCAGAACCAACCACGACGGTCAGGATCACCAGCAGCTCCCATCCAGGAACGCTCCACGCATCCCCCCATCTGGAAGTCACAAGCATCCGGAATAAATACCGGTTCAGCAAAAGTCCGGCGGCACAGCCAAAAAACACGCCGAACACCGTATACGCGGCGGCCTCCCCGACTATCATCCGCAGCAACTGCCGTACGCTCATCCCAACGGCGCGCATGGCGCCGTATTCCCTCATCCGCGCCGATACGCTCATGGCCATGCTGTTGATGATGTTAAAGAATCCGATCAGGGCAATCACGGCCAGAAATCCATACAGGAACACGGACATGGAATAACTGGCTCCCCTTGTTTCCCGGTTGCTGATCCGCCGGTCCGAAAAGGAACTGCCCGTTCTGCACGCCGCTTCCATCGCCCGGCGTATGTCCTGTACCTGCGTATCCGCCGCTTCCGGACGCAGCTGTACATCCAGCACCGCATACCCGTTTTCTCCCGTCAGCTCCCGGAACAGTTCCTCCGAGCAGATCACCATATCCGTCACATGGTCCATACTGCTGTCCAGGCCGTAATTATACGGGACATCTCCCAGCACTCCGGCTATGGGAACCTCCCTCTCGTTTCCGTCGGCCAAAATCCTCACACTGCTGCCTGCTGCCAGCGAATTTCCCGTCCGGAATACGGCCAGTACCCCTTTTCCATCCTCCGCATCCTGAAAATTCCCCTCCAGCAGAGCGTCCTTCGCCCACTCGAACTGTTGTTTGTCATAAGAGATAACAATCAGCTGCCTTCCGTCCGCGGGCAGCGTCAGTTCCGCATAACTCCTGCCAAACACTCGTTTTACGCCCGGATACGTTTCTATGTTCTTTGCAGACTCCGAAGAAATCTGATTGGAACTGTCCTCCGTACAGATATAGAGATCCGGAGCCGAAGGACGCAGCGGCGTGAGCGCATGATGCATAAAATCCACCGCCGTACTGAAGGCAAGAAACAGAATGATGCTGAAGGCAAAGGAGCCGGTCACCAGCAGGAAATTCCTGCGGCTGCCCAGCGCATGGTGGATCCCCAGCGCCGTATCCACCTTGAAAAAACGCGTATCTGCAGTTCTCTTTACCGCCTGTACCGTTCCGGCATTTCCGGAGACCGCTGTCAGCGGGGATACCTTCGACGCACGTCTCGCAGGGGCGCCCGCCGCCAGGAAAACCGTGATCAATCCGGTGACCGCGCCGGCTGCCATTCCCGGCCAGCTGACGCCAAACACCGGAAGCCCTTCGAAGAGTCCCGGACTCAGAAACCGCAGCATGCCGCACAGCCCCCATACCACGAAGGTCCCCGCCAGCACGCCGGCCGGAACCGCCGTTTTACACCAGCCAAACGCCTCTCTTTGCACATACCGGATCACCTGCTTTCCGGTGGCCCCAAGGCAGCGCAGCATCCCGAAGAAGCCGGTGCGCTGCGCAACGCTGCTGTTCATACTGGCCATGATCATCAGGATCCCCGCGATCACCACCAACACTGACAGAACCGCCGCCACCAGATAGAACTGCATCAGATACGGGTCCCTGCTCTGGAACATCAGCATGAGCACCTTCGCATTCTGCCGCACCTGCTCCGGCGAAAGCCCAAACGCCTCGCTGATCTCGCCAATTGTCTGCTGGATGTTGCAGAACCGCCCAAACTGTACAAAATACAGGAGTTCCTGATCGGCCCCGGTCTCTTCCGCATGCAGCGCCAGATATCCGTCTATATTCAGAAAGATACAGAACGCATCCAGCTTTGCCGTCAGCGCCGTATTTTTTGCAATTCCGGTAACAAGGTACTGCCTGACCCCTCCTCCGGGTATGGCCAGTTCCATCGTATCTCCGATATCCATCCCCAGGCGGGCCCTGATATTTTCATTGATCACCGCCTGCTGCGTGCTCTCAGGGAACGTGCCTTCCAGAATCTCCGCATCCGGAATCATTTCCTGAAATTCCATGTCGAATCCGCAGATCCCGCTCTCGATCCCCTCGATCCGGTACCCGTCCTTCAGATGATAGTTCAGTGTCCCGTACCGGGCAGCCCGCCTGATCTCCGGACGCGCGCGCAGAAGCGCCCCCTGCTCTTCGTCCATCTGGAACGCCGCGTGCCAGCTTCCATCCGTCTTTTTCGCCTGCATCATCTGGGAGCGCATCTCCATATCCGCCATGCCGAAGATCACCGTGACCAGAAAGACGGCCAGCGCGATGCAGAGCCTGGTCATCCGGTTCTGCCTTCTGTGACGCTTTGCCGAAAGCCCGGCCAGATCAAGATAATGCTTCATCCTTCCGCACCTCCCAGCTCCTTCAGCCTTCCGTCCGTGACCCGGAAGACGCGGTCCGCCGACGCGGCCAGATTCATGTTGTGCGTGATCATCAGCACCGTCTGCTGATAATGCCTCGATGCCGTGCACAGAAGATCCATCACATCCCGGCTGCTCTTCGAATCCAGATTTCCGGTGGGTTCATCCGCCAGAACCAGCGCCGGATGCGCAATCAGCGCCCGTCCAATAGCCACCCGCTGCTGCTGGCCGCCGGAGAGCTGCCCCGGCAGATGCTTCCGCCTGTCGGCCAGTCCGAGTACCTCCAGCATCTCCTCCACCCGGTTCCGGTCCGGCTTCTGATCGTCCAGCAGAATGGGAAATATGATATTCTGCTCCACGTCAAGCTCCGGAATCAGATGAAAGGACTGAAAGATGAATCCGATGTTCCGCCTTCGGAACACAGTCCGCTCGTTCTCCCCCATGGCAGACAGATCCTTCCCGTTTATAAACACCTTTCCTTCATCTGCTTCATCCAGCCCGCCGATGCAGTGCAGAAGCGTGCTCTTTCCGGAGCCGGATGCTCCGACCACGGCGCCGAACTCTCCCTTCTGCATGGAAAAGGAGACTTTCTTCAGCGCCTCCACCCGCGCCTCTCCCGCTCCGTACACTTTGCTCAGACTTTCCACTTTTACAATTTCCATCCGTCATCTCCTGCCTTTCTTTCCTGTTTTGGTCTGACAGGATCAGCATAACCGCTGTGTCTTACAAATACGTGAATCCTGTCTTACAGTTCTGTAAGAAAGGTCATCCGGAAGGCGCTCCCCTCCCCGGGGCTGCTTTCCACGGACAGCGTTCCCCCCTGTCCCTCCACGATGGATTTCGCCAGAGAGAGCCCCAGGCCGGCTCCCTGCCGGCCGCCGGACGCGCTGCCGCGGTAAAACTGCTTGAAAATATGGTAGACCTCCTCCTCCGGGATGCCGCATCCGTCGTCCTGCACGGTCAGACGAATCACTGCCGGTGTCTTCTCCTGAAAGATCCGGATGACGCCGCCCGTCTCTGTGTGATCCAGCGCATTTTTCACAAGATTTCCCACCGCCTCCTTTGTCCACTCCGGATCGCAGAATATCGTTTCCTCCATCCGCCCTTCCGTCTGTATGCGTTTCCCCTCGCGCTTCGCCCGTTCCAACAGGTCCCCCGCCGCTTGTTCCACGATCCCGGAAAGCAGGCACTGTTTTTTCTCAAAGACAATCGTTCCTGTATCCAGCCGCGCCATCTTCAGCAGAGACTGAATCAGGTTCTCCATCCGCTCCAGAGACTGCATGGATTTTTCCGTAAAATTTCTCACCGCCTCTTCCTTTCCCGGCTCTTCCTGCATGATCTCCGTATACATGCTCAGAGCCGCAAGGGGCGTTTTCAGCTGATGGGAAATATTAGAGATCATATCTTTTAAGAAACTTTTTGCCCGGCGCTCCGCCTCGCCCTTTGCCCGCAGAGACTGCGCCAGCTCTTCCATGCTCCCAAACAGCCGGCAGAGCGATCCCGTCTGCCCGACCGGCAGATGCGCGTCGAACTGATGTTCTTTATACTGTGCGAGCACCCGCTCCGCCTCCTCATACGTCCGCTCCCGGCGCCGAAAATAAACCGCGGCTCCGGCCAGTATCACTGCCGCCGCTCCTGCGCCTGCGGACACCGCGGGCAGGAGAAACCAGGCGGACGTCTGTTCCATCAAAAGCAGAAAGTATCCCCTCCCCTGCCCGGTATGCCCGGTCATACGAAGCAGATCCATACCCTCTTCCGTCACCTCCGTACCGTTCCAGGCGGCTGCCACCGTCGAAGGGGAAATCCCCTGCTCCAGCAGATACGAAACGGCCGCCAGCTCCCGTTTCTCCAGAAATCTCTGGATATTTCCCACCTGCAGAACGCCAAGCAGCCCCAAAACGCCAATCTGCAGTGCAAGCGCCCCCGCAAGAAAGATGTAAAACCTCCGTGTCTGTCTCTCGTGCAGAAATTTCAAATGTCTCACTCCTTCCACTGATAGCCCACGCCCCGGACCGTAACCAGATGCTCCGGCCTGGACGGATCCCTCTCCAGCTTTTCGCGGAGACGGCGCACATACACGGACAGGGTGTTGTCGTCCACGAAATTTCCGCATCCGTCCCACAGCCTGTCCAGAAGCAGGCCGCGGGTGAGCACGCTTCCTCTGTTTTTCAGCAGAAAGCAGAGAAGCCGGTACTCCGCCCCGGTAAGCTCCAGAGGCGCCCCGTTTAAGGATGCTCTGCTTTCCGGCAGATTGACCACAAGGCTGCCCGACTGCAGAATTCCCTCCCCTGTATGTTCACGGCCGCTGCGCCGCAGCAGCGCCCGGATGCGGGAGCACAGCTCCCCCAGCTTGAAGGGTTTGGTCATATAGTCATCCCCTCCGCAGTCCAGTCCCCGGATCACGCTGGTCTCCTCGTCCGACGCCGTCAGAAAGATGATCGGAGTCTGAACGCCGAATCGGCGGAGCTTCTCACACAGAGTGATTCCGTTCCCATCCGGCAGCGTCACATCCAAAAGAAGGAGGTCATAGCCGGCCTGTTCTGTCACCAGCCGTTCCGCCTCCTTTATGGTCCTTACCGCCTCCAGGTCAAATCCGTTTTTCTTCAGAGCATAAGTCAGCCCCTCGATCAGGCTGATATCGTCTTCAAGAAGCAGCAGTTTCTGCAAATCACATACCTCCCCCCGTAAAAAATAATAAGCCCTTCGTATATTATACACGATCTGTAAAAGATAATCTGCTTACAAAAATGTAAGATAAAATCTATGTTGCCGTTCACTCTGTGATCAGCAACAGGCAGTTTGAACAGATACGAACAGATACAATACGCTAAAAATACATTGCACTTTTTTCCCATCCATTGTAAAATATCAAAAAAGCAGCTGCACGCAGAAAGCAGATGGATGCCAAAAGCTGCTTACCGACGGGGAATCACATACGGAAAACGGACAGACTGATCTGGACGACATGATTACGCTGTCTGTCTGGCTATAACTGCTGCCTTCTCGAAAATAACATAAACCTGACAAGGAGGTACGACACATGTACAAATTATGGGAAGCATTAAAAGAAGCAAAAAAATACCGCTGGGTGGAACTCTCCCACTCCCTGAACAACCAAAGCCCCTACTGGGCCGGTATTCCAGAGGGCTCCGTGGAACTTGGAATCACCTGTTTCGACTGGGGCAACGAAATGCTGGACTGTCTGATCCAGACTTTCAAATTCCCCGGACAATTTGGTACGCACATCGATTTCCCGGGACATTTTATAAAAGACCGGGAGTTATCTGAAAAATACGGTGTCAGGGATCTGATCTTTCCGCTCTGCGTTATTGACGTCTCGGAAAAAGTGAAAGCAGATCCAACCTATGTAGTCACTTCTGCGGATATCAAAGATTATGAAGCAAAATACGGCCCGATCCCGGAGGGCGCTTTTGTCGCCCTGCGCACAGACTGGTCAAAGAAATGGCCGGATATGGACGCGCTTTCCGGCACCGATGCCGAAGGCGGAGAGAATTTTCCCGGCTGGTCCATGGACGCTCTGCAATATATTTACGAGGAGCGCCATGCTGCAGCCAACGGCCATGAAACCCTGGACACGGATGCTTCCTCAGAAGCAGCAAAGACCGGCGACCTGGCTTGCGAACGATATGTACTGGACAAGGGAAAACTGCAGGTAGAAGTGCTTACCAACCTGGATCAGGTCTCTCCTGCAGGTGCAGTTGTCATCGTATCTTATCCGAGAATCGAAGGCGCCACCGGACTTCCGGCAAGAGTCTGGGCAATCACCGAGTAGCATGTAAAAAGCAGCCGCAGAACAGACAATTTTCTGCTCTGCGGCCGGCCTCCTTTAAGACAACTGATCCAGAAGATCCGCAATCATACATCCCACCGTTTCATAATGCACAAAATCCGTCACGCACTGATCCGCCAGCACCTGTACCTTCGCCGGAAAATCCTCATCCTGATCCCAGAATATCAGGCGCAGATGTACGAATGGAAATACTTCAAATTCATATGCCGCATCTCCGGTCTTCAGTTCCTCTCCTCCTGCTTTCCGGCAGGCCCTTTTCAGTTCCTCTGTTCTTCCTGCATATTTCTGTTCGAACGGCGCAAGCAGCAGATCACTGAAAGCCGGGTTCCTGCTCACCAC
>Ga0137306_104065_pt1 | contig 10326 bp, 8 predicted proteins | sample Inofroosms_March_FD_97187 | JGI IMG/M metagenome (GOLD analysis project Ga0137306, IMG submission 97187) | Mouse cecal microbial communities from Vienna, Austria - N-Acetylneuraminic and N-Acetylglucosamine D2O microcosms_March | ecosystem: Host-associated > Mammals > Digestive system > Large... | reverse complement strand
TGTTCCGCCTCAATTAGCAAGAATGATGGCTTTGGCTATAAGACAACAGGTGTTTAAAACACATTTTCCATTTAAACTTTCTTTGTTAGAGGAAGGGGAAGAACTTACTTTTAGAAAAAGGAAGCGTACGCTTACAGCAATATATCAAAAGAAAGCTAGGATGGCAATTGCTGCTATGAGAGAAAACCGTGTTGTTTTACCAGATTCACATGAGTATTTTTGTATTTTAACAAAGAACTTTTATTTTAAAATAACAGAAAAAGATGAGGCTAGTTTTAGCATTACTGTCAATTGGGGAGATAAGTTATTGATTATGGTTAGGTCGCTGAAGGATTCGGTATCAGATTGTAAAATGTTAATTAATATAAAACCAAATGTGGTAGATTGGAATTTGAATATTTCTTCCGTAGAATTGTGGATATATTCAGAGGAAGCAGGAGCATTTACGGTTGCGTGGAAAGCATTTGAACATGAATTGATTATTAATTCCATAAAAGCAGATTTGGTACAACTTAATGGTTATTATCAATATGTTCCCAAAATAAAATGTGAATGTCAGATTAATACGGAATTTAAATATGCAGCGATTATAAAAAAAGTGGTAGAAGGAAAATATGTTACAGAAATGATTTCTTCACAAGATTTGTCATCGTGCTGGGAAGTTCCAGAATATAAGTTAGCAGATGTTGCAGAATTTTTGCGAAGTATAGGCTATGAGATTAGAAATAATAGCACTAATCCACAGATACAGGAAGGTTATTGGCTGGTTCCATATGCGTTCCCAACCCTAACACCACAAAGTGTTCAACTAAGAAAGAGGGTAAAATAACATGGCTGATAAAAACGAAAAAGATAATAGCCATTTGGATATTTATTTGGATAGATACGAATTATATCAGAATAATATTGTAACAACATATTATGAAGGTTTTCAGAATGCGGCTACGCAGAAGCGTTATGAAAAGATTAATAATGTTTTGGCGGAAGGCTATTTATACAAAATTATGACGGAACTTCCAGATGTGGATTTTCAAGAATTGTCGAGAGAAAATAAGACACTTTTGAAACGTCTTGTGAAAGGGATTACAAGCGAGGTGGGAAGAGCTTTAGTTGGCGTGGCATTTCTGCAATTAACGATTAAAAGCATTGCTCCGGAACAAAGTATAAGATTACATAAAGGTACGACCAGAAGGGGATCATTTTCGTGGGTAGATGGTATTTCAATGCGTACGATTGATTCGACCTATAGTACCCCTTTTTTAAGAGAACAAGGGCTGCTGAATGTAAATAAATTTGGTGTGTTTATGACAAGAAGTTTAGCAGAAAATTACCCTTATTCAAAATTGTATAAAGCAGAAATGAGAGGCCCGTTTACAGAATGGATAGATCTCGTTGATGCTATTGAAGAGGAAAGAATGCCTGCAAAATTAGGTTTGTATTATTTGATGGCACAGCTTAAGAATAAATCTGACGATTTTAATCGTATGGCAGAAGAGGTAGTTGCTTTAGCAAAAGAGTTTAAATATAAAGAATTTGACTGTATTTCAGGATTTATGAAATCCTTTTTCAGTGAAACGGAATATTCTGCAAGGGCATTTGAAATAGTGATTCATGGATTTATGCAGGCAATATCCGAATCTAATATGCTTGGGGATTTAGAACTTGTACCAATATCACAAATGAGATCAGCGAATAAGAAACACAGAAATATTGGTGATGTTGAACTTAAAGATGGAAGGGTAATTATTGAAGCGTGGGATGCAAAATATGGAAAGCCATATCTTAGAGATGAGCTGGAAGAATTACGTGATAAAATATTGACTTCACCAGGAGTAAAGGTGGCTGGTTTCATTGTTGATGGTGAAGTAGACAGAAGGAAAGATATTGTTAAGCGTGTAGAAGAAATTGCTTTTGAAACGGGAGTAGAAATACAATTGCTTTCTTTTGATGAGTGGTTGGCATATCAAACAAAACATATTGCACAGACAGAGTTGGATAGAATTTCGGAGAGATGGCTTTTGGCAGTGGTTGAATCATTCGTACAAAGAAGACCGGAGATAGCGCCGATTGATGAACCATGTGAAGCCTGGGTTCAAGATTTGATAAAACAATTAAATGCAAAGAAGGTTTAGATGTGAATTAGAAAAAGGAAGGATATAAGAAATAATGCACCAAAATCCCCCTTCCTACATACTCTGTAACTAAGAGAAGCTATCGTAATAGAAGTAGAAGGAGCCCATGTCCGCAATTATATTGAGTAAATACCATGCCCTGGGAAATGACTACCTGGTGCTGGATCCGAATAAGAACAGCCCTCCCCTATGCACGGGGGCAGATATGGCAGAAGATACAGCCAAACCCCGCAGCCTCGGCTCTTCCTTATGCACGGGGATGCCGGACGGTGACAGGCCCTGCCCGCTCCTTCAGCCAGAGGTCATCCGGCGGCTGTGCCACAGGCATTTTGGCGCAGGCGCAGACGGCCTCCTATATGGCCCAATCCCAAAGAAAGGGGCAATCAGCCTCCGCATGTTCAACCCGGATGGCTCCGAGGCGGAGGAAAGCGGCAATGGCGTACGGATTTTTGCAAAATACCTATTAGAAGAGGGCTATGTAACGGCACAGAGCTTTTCCCTCCATACCTTGGGAGGGTTAATTGAGATTGAATTTCTGAGCCAGGAAGATGGGCGGATGCGCATCCATATGGGCAAGCCGGTCTACGCAGGCAACAAAATCCCGCTTTCCGGCTTAGAGGGCGAGGTGGTAAACGCCCACCTACGTTTCCATGACAACGATTATAATACCACCTGCCTGTCGATCGGCAACCCCAACTGTGTGATTATGATGGAAGAAATTACGCCACAGAAAGCCAAATCCCTCGGCCCTTATGTGGAAGGCGCTGCATATTTTCCCAACCGTATCAATATGCAGCTCTGCAAGGTAATTGACCGCCAAAACCTGGCGATTGAAATCTATGAGCGCGGCGCAGGCTATACGCTGGCTTCCGGCACAGGCGCCTGTGCAGCAGCTGCCGCCGCACACCGGATGGGGCTGGTGGACGGGGAAGTCACCGTGCATATGCCGGGCGGGAGCCTTTTGATAGAAATCAGCGAAGATGGGGCAATCCATATGACAGGGGCCGTAAAAAAGGTGGGGACATTTTTGCTGGCGGAGGATTTTTTGTAAGGGGGCATTATGTTCGGTGGATTTTGCGGTATTCGGTTGGCAGCATCTGGTAATACGCCTTGAAGGCGGAGGTGAATTTGCTTTGGCTCTCATAGCCGACCTGCTGCCCAATCTCCGCCAGATGCAGGTCTGTTTCCAGCAGCAGCTGTGCCGCCAGCTCCATGCGGTGCTCTTTGATGTGCGCCGCGATGGAGGATCCATACACAGACTTGAATACCTCTTTTAATGTTGTGGGGTTAATCAGGTATTGCCGGGAGAGGGATTCGATGGTAATCCTCTGGCGGATATTCTGTGTGAGCTGGTCGTGGATGGCGCGGATGATGGCAACCTGTTCCGATTGGAATTCGGTCAGCGGTTCTGCTGGGGCGGCTTTCTTTTTGCCCAGAAATAGGAGCAGCTCCAGGCATTTGATCTTTTGGTATGCCAGCTGCAGGTGTTCTGGCTGCCCATAGAATGCCGAGAAAATAGCGTCCGTCTGCACATTTCCCGCGAACGAAGCAAAAGCGCCGTTCTTGCACCATTTTTTACAGAGCATTTCTCCCTCAATGCCTGTCCCGGCCAGCAATTCTGGCGGATGCGCAGAAAATTCCTCCAAGTCTATGTGCAGCATCAGCCCCTCATAGCTCCCGGCTGGAAAGCATAGGTGAAAGTCTGTGCCGGCGTCTGAGCTGCGGAGGGAAAAGTCCCCGGGTCCAAGGTGGATTCCATTCTCATTTTCTGTTTTCCAGCAAATCCGCCCAGCGCGGCAGTGATGGATTTCCAGGATGTGTTTTAGGCTATGCTGCTGTAGGGGGGCAGTATCTGCTTCTGTCAGGAGGGGATAGAGCCGTATGCCTGGATAGAGGGAAAGGGATTCGGCCTGTCCCTGCGGGCAGGACGGCAGCCCTGCTCCCGTTTTTTTTATTTCCTTTTCCATAACAAGGATAATGTCCTTTCTTTTCCGATTCGTATCGGGTATCATTTTTTTATTCTTTTTCCCATAAAGCGTAATGTGTTTTTTGGATGCTGTATTGTATGATTATGGGTTTAGGCAGGTGATTTCCATAACCTGTTCAATCATCTGGTGCAGCAGGCGGCTCTGATCGGTATCTGAGGCGCGGTAGTACACTTCTTTGCCTTCCCGACGCGGGACAATCAGGCCGCTGCTCTTCAGCATCCGTAAATGGTGGGAAATGGCAGGGCTTGACATTTCCATCAGAGCTGAGATATTCAGGACGCATTCTTCGCAATGGCATAGGAGCCAGAAGATGCGGATCCTAGTAGTGTCGCCAAGCTGCCGGAATACGTCCGCCACCGCCTGGAAGTCGTTCACACGTCCCAATAATTCTTGGATGGCAGAGGTTTCTGCCGCTGTTCCATGAGCATGCGGTAAATTTTTCATATACATGTGAGGTATCCTCTCTTTCGAAATAGTTTTTCGCCCAAATAGAAATACATTTTGCCCGTTTGGCAGAGAATAGATGCAGGGCATTGACTTGCTGCGATAGATATATTATATTATAACTGCAATGATTAAACAAGTATTTAATCATTAAATCTTTTATAATGACAGAGCAGGAGGATTTTATAATGAAAAAAACGTACAAAATTGAAGTGGACTGCGCGAACTGCGCAAATTTAATGGAAGACGCCGCCCGCAAGACCGCTGGCGTACAGAATGCTACCGTCAATTTTATGACGCAGAAAATGATTGTAGAGTTTGAGGATGGCAAGGAGCCGAAAGCGGTGATGGGGAATGTCTTAAAGGCCTGCCAGAAAGTGGAGCCGGACTGTGAGATTTTTCTGTGATTTTAAACACAAGTGAACATGCGGCATGGCGATAGTGGAAGAATGCGGCGTTCTTTCGGATGAATATACGAGGAAGCAATTTCAAGAAAGGAGGATCTTATGCAGGAACAAATCATCAATGGATTGCTGTCCGCCGTGGTTGCGGCAGCGGCGATCTTTCTTTTTCTTAAGGAAAGGAGCGGGGAGGATAGGCTAAACAGGAAGCAGAAGAAGATGCTTATCCGCATCTTGGTTTCCGCCATGCTGCTGTTGGCGCTGCAATTGGTAACGGCAGAGGGCTTCGAGCCGTTGGACAGGATCCTCTTTCCGGCAGCAGGACGTATCACGCGGCTTGCCCTTTACCTTATAGACTATGGAATCATCGGCCATGATATTCTGCGGAAGGCCTTTCAGGGCATCCGCAATGGACGTGTATTTGACGAGAATTTCCTGATGGCGGTCGCCACCATCGGCGCGATGGCGTTGGCTATTTATGAGAACGGGGACTATCTGGAGGCGATTGCCGTGATGCTGTTCTATCAGATTGGCGAGTGGTTCCAGGGATATGCCGTGGGGAAAAGCCGCCGTAACATTAGCGAATTGATGGACATCCGCCCCGATTATGCAAATGTGGAAGAAGATGGCAGGCTTATACAGGCTGACCCGGATGAGGTCGCCATTGGCAGCGTGATTGTTGTCCAGCCAGGGGAAAAGGTGCCGATTGACGGGGTGGCTGTGGAAGGCATTTCCACCCTGAATACCAGCGCCCTGACCGGGGAGAGCCTGCCGCGGGAGGCAAAGCCTGGGGATGAGATTGTCAGCGGGTGCATCAATATGACAGGCGTACTGAAAATCCGTACAACGAAAGAATTTGGCGAGTCCACAGTATCCAAAATTTTGGATTTGGTGGAGAACGCAAGCTCCAGGAAGTCGAAATCCGAAGACTTTATCTCTAAATTTGCCAAGGTATATACGCCGGCTGTGTGTTACAGTGCATTGGCGCTGGCTCTGCTGCCGCCGGTGGTCCGTATGCTGTTTCTGGGCCTTGCGGCGGACTGGGGGGTCTGGATATACCGTGCGCTGACCTTTTTGGTGATTAGCTGCCCCTGCGCTCTTGTCATCAGCATTCCCTTGAGCTTTTTTGCGGGGATTGGCGGTGCGAGCCAGCAAGGCATCCTGGTGAAGGGTTCCAATTACCTGGAAATTCTCTCCCAGGTAAAATGCCTGGTATTTGACAAGACCGGCACGCTGACACAGGGAGTTTTTGAGGTAAATGGCGTCCACCACAATCAGATGGAGGCACAGAAGCTGGTGGAATATGCGGCGCTGGCGGAGAGCGCATCCTCGCACCCCATCAGTAAAAGCCTTAAGCGTGCTTATGGCAAGGAGCCGAACCGCGCCCGCGTGAGCGATATCCAGGAAATCAGCGGCAGCGGCGTCCTGGCCAAAGTGGACGGCATGGAGGTTGCCGCCGGCAATGACAAGCTGATGAGGCGGCTTGGCATCCCGTATGTGGACTGCCGCGAGACAGGCACAATTATCCATATGGCAATCCAGGGGACATATGCAGGGCATATCGTGATTTCAGATTTGGTAAAGCCGCATGCCAAGGAGGCAATTTCTGCCTTGAAGGCAGCGGGCGTGGAGGAAACGGTAATGCTGACCGGCGATATAAAGAAGGTGGCAGACCAGGTGGCGGCGTCCCTGGGCATTGACGAGGCATACAGCGAGCTGCTGCCGGGGGATAAGGTGTCTAAGGTGGAAGAGCTTATGCGCGGGCGGCATGGGAAATCTGGGAAGGCAAAGCTTGCCTTTGTCGGGGATGGCATCAATGATGCCCCTGTCCTTTCCCGTGCGGATATCGGCATTGCCATGGGAGCCATGGGATCTGACGCAGCCATTGAGGCGGCGGACATTGTCCTGATGGATGACGACCCGCTGAAGATTTCCAAGGCAATCCGAATTTCCAGGAAATGCCTGGGCATTGTCTATCAGAATATCACACTGGCGCTGGGCATTAAATTTGCCTGCCTGCTTTTGGGGGCGCTCGGCATTGCCAATATGTACCTGGCGATTTTTGCAGATGTGGGCGTGATGGTTCTGGCCGTGCTCAATGCAATCCGCTGCCTGTTTGTGAAAAATTTGTAATAGATAAAATGCTGATAATTGGTAGGTATTACTCCGGCGGTTAAATATCGCACCAGATTGCGCAGAACAAATTTTCCTAATTTAACCGCCGGAGTAATATATTGCTATAACCTGCACGATTTGCCGTTGAATGGTAAATCTGTGCAGGTTATAGTAGTTTTAAGGTAAATTACAATCGGGGCAGGTTCGGGAGCTATCCCGCTGAATGATAAGGATTGGCCTATTGTAGTGATTCTATGACATGAGCCAGGCATCCGCTCGCGGGAGGCAGGGGATACGCTGCTGTGCCTGGCGCCCCGGCACAAATATATGTATAGAAAAATGCTTTACAAATGCTATTATATAGGGTATCCTAATATCATTATCAATGAAAGAGGTGATATCATGGCTCAAATCAGTTTCCGCATATAGGATGATGGAAAGAAAAAGCAGAACAGGTTTGTGCTGAAATTGGAATATCTTTATCTATATTTTGATTATTGGACAGAACGGGATATAGTTTATGACAGCAAAGAATATGCCGAACGGGGATCATATTTTAAAATGGGAAGATAACGGAGGAAAATGACATATATGAAAGAGGGTAGGAAAAAAAATAAACGTATTGGGAAAAAAGTTGGTAATGTAGTAGTAATTATGCTGGCTGTCTCCATTGTTTTTGCGGTAGCAATCTGCGTTACTATGTTCAATTCCCTAGTCAGAAGCCTGCAGATAGAGATTTGTACGGATGGCACAAATATGCTTGCGTATGAGTTGGAACGTACATCGGCGGAGGATAATATGAATCAGGTCTTGGACGGACTGAAGGAACGCATGGATTGTGAGTTTACTATTTTTGAAGGCGATACCAGGGCATATAGTACGGTGATGAAGAACGGAGAACGCGTAGTGGGAACTAAGCTGTCTGACGAACTGATAGATATCGTATTAAAGCAGGGAAAGACCTATGTGGGTGAGGCGGATATTCTGGGATCTACATATTTGTGTTCTTATGTGCCGACAAAGGGAGAGGATGGCAAGGTTGACGGGCTGATTTTTGCGGGAATATCCTTAGAGGACGCAGAGAAGGAAACTGCCAGGATCATTGAATATGCCATAGTGATCAGTTTGGTGGTGATTATCGTCTGCATTCTTTTCCTGATGGTATATTTGAAAAAGAGTATATCGATCCCGCTTGGCAAGATTACACAAGCGGCTATGCAGTTGGAAAGCGGAGAACTTGGGCTGGCTGACGGCAGGGAAATTGAAATCGGCGTCCGCTCCAATGATGAAATTGGTCTTTTAGGAGAGATATTTGAGAAAACCGTTGGCAATCTGCGTACTTATATCGGAGAGATCGCCGAAGTACTGGGAGCCATTGCGAAAGGCGATCTGACACAGAATACGCAGCGGGAATATACAGGGGATTTTAAAGCGATCAAGGAGTCCCTGGAAAGTATTCTCAGTGCGTTAAATCAGACGATGGGGCAGATTGCTGCCAGCGCCAGGCATGTATCAGACGGTTCGGAACAGGTGTCTGCAAGCGCACAGGCTTTGGCTCAGGGAGCTACCGAGCAGGCCGGCTCTGTCACAGAAATCTCAACAACGATCACGGATATTTCGGAAGGCGCAAAACAGACTTCGGTTGCGGCAGCAGAGGTTGGCATGATTACCAATCAGGCCGGGGCACAGCTGAATATCAGCATGGAGAACGTGAAAGAACTGAGTGCGTCGATGGATCGTATCTCGAACGATTCGAAAGAGATACGCACCATTATTGCAACGATAGAAAATATTGCTTTCCAGATTAATATTCTCTCGCTGAATGCAGCTGTGGAAGCAGCCAGAGCAGGCGCCGCAGGCAAAGGCTTTGCTGTGGTGGCGGAAGAGATCAGTAATCTTGCGTCAAAGTCGGATGAGGCTGCCAAAGCGACCAAGGAATTGATTGAAAGCTCTGCGGTAACGATTGTGGAAGGCGGCAAAGTGATGGATCGGGTATCAGAGGCTCTGGAACGGACAGGAGAACTTGCCGGCAATGTAACGGTGAAGATGGATCAGGTCGTAGACGCAGTCGAAAAGCAGACTTTGGCAATGGATCAGGTAGCTGTCGGTATTGAGCAGATTTCGACGGTAGTGGAGAACAATTCTGCGACCAGCCAGGAGTGTGCGGCGGCCAGCGAGGAATTGTCGTCGCAGTCCAGTATGTTGAAAGATTTGACTGCTTCTTTCCGGCTGAAAAATATCAGCAGGCAGAGATAGAAATAAGAAAGGCACATGGCTATGGAACGAAGCAGCCCTGTGCCTTTTGCTTTATAAATGTTAGTGCATAGAACGGTAAATCACTGGTGATATTACACAGAATAGCCAATGTATCAGTACACTAGGAAATTAGAGCCTTACAGAAATATAGGGAGCCAACGGCATGGCTGGGGCAGCTTTTCCCGTATTCCCATAGAAGGTTGTTTTGGCGGCGGTGTTTGCCGTTGGGGCGGGAAGGGTTCTGGGCGTCAAAATCATAGGGGACGTCGGACTTGCTTGAACATTTGCTGTAGCTGTAGTGTTTTGAGGGGCGGCAATGTTTTGGGTAGCCGCTGGATTTGTGTCTTCTGCATTTTGCGTGTCTTCTGCCTTTTTTTCTTCGTGGGCTTTGTCCGTCTGCGCTTCCAGCCTGGCCTGTTCTTCCTGGTGTGCCTGGATGGCTTCTTCACGCATTTTTTCCTGTTCTTCTCTAGCGGCTTCCGCGTCTTTTTCCATCCCTTCCTCTGCTGTTGCCTGGTATTCTACGGCCTTGCTGGCAAATTCCCCTGCATACCCCAGCGCCCGTTCCATAACGGCCAGGTCGCCCCTGCGCTCGGCGTCCCGGTAAACCCGCATCGGCGTATTGACCAGATTCATGTTTGTCCTGGCTCCTACGAGCCCTTCCATTGTTTTAATATGCATAGTAATCCTCCTTTGCTTTCTCTTTTTTTCGGAAGTAAGGCTGACGATTGTTAGAGAGATGTCTCAAAAGGATGGTTTCATGCCGTATCCGTTGCCATATGTTATCCATTTTTATATGATATCTGTTTCCATATCAGAGCTGTTTAACGAGTGTGCCTGATTTTTAGCCATTGTTCTTTGGTCATATAATTGGTATGGCCGATTCTGATTTCATTGAGCAGCGGTACGGGAACTTCATTGCAGGTGTGGTGATAAAGGAAACCTAGCTTTTCCTGAACCCGTTTGGATTTTAGGTTTCCCTCATAATAG
>Ga0137306_104063_pt1 | contig 10330 bp, 8 predicted proteins | sample Inofroosms_March_FD_97187 | JGI IMG/M metagenome (GOLD analysis project Ga0137306, IMG submission 97187) | Mouse cecal microbial communities from Vienna, Austria - N-Acetylneuraminic and N-Acetylglucosamine D2O microcosms_March | ecosystem: Host-associated > Mammals > Digestive system > Large... | reverse complement strand
TTTTTATCATTTCATCTTCAGAATCATAAAAAATCACTTCATCATCATTAAAAAATGTCTCAAGTTCAGGATTCCGTTCTGTTAATAATGCGGTTCCACATGCTGGAATCTCAAATGTGCGAGTGGTATGTTTCTCAGGAATCCATTTAGACACGCTTCCCCACCCAAATAATGATTTAGAGATAGTTCCCACATAATCCTCGCCGTATACTCCATTACCCAGATATTTCAGATGAGGATTATTTTTGTGTTGAGCAACAAAACGCTCCCATTTGATTCCGGCTAATACAACATCCACTCCATTTGAAAGAAGATTTAAGATGATTTGTGCTCGTGTTTTTTCGTAATGGCCTATAAAGCAAACACCTTTTTTTACTTCGAAATTATTAAGTGGTTTATGTAAATTCTTGTCGAATCCTTGTGTAGCGTAAATTACTTTTCCATTCATAACAGCTTCTTTATATGAATCAATCTCGAAGCTCTTGGTAGTAACCACAAAATCATAAGCAGACAGTGATTCATAAAAATGTCTTGACTGATGATATGTAAAAGCCGGATCCGGAGTGTAATGAATTAAACAATCAGTATGAGATTTTAGGAATTGTGTTGTTTTTGAAGAAAGATAAATGGCTTTATCCACCCATATCAAATCATAATGGTCATGTTGAATATTTCTTAAAACATAATCGTTGACTTTTGTTATTAATGGCCCTTTCTTGTATCGAAATCCGATAGATTGCCAAATTCTATTCATTGATTTTTTGGGGATATCAGTGTCAATGATATCAAAATCCCAGTTGCTTAGGATTTTTTTTAAAATCCCTGCACGCATTTTTGAAGTAGTTCCTTCTGAGTTAATACCAATATATAATGCTTTACATTTTGTATCCATTTATCTATTAAGTATTAGTTTCCTAAATCTAAGCATATTATAATATCCGAATACTCTGCATAATCTCTGAAATCTTGGGGGGCCTAAACACGGACATTTTATTCCCAAACATTCAATATTTTTTTTTGCCCTACGACATAATATGGGAAACTTGCCATAATACGCATAAATAAAATCAGAAAATAACATTGATAAGGCTTGGCGGGCTCTGAAAGATTGGTCTATAGCTAACGCATTAGCCATATTCATTTCAAGACTTTCCAATATGGATTTAACTTTTTCAGGATTGTTGTCAGCACTAATGCTATTCACAAGACCTCGTCGATAATAGAATTTTGCTTTGGGGTTAAATTTTATGCGTCGGGAATTAAGTAGTACACGACAAAAAAATTCTCCGTCTTGATTTTTTTTAAGACTCTCGATCCAAGGTCCGACAAGCTCTATGATATTTCGTTTTACAAGATAGCAGCTAACCGCAACCATTTTTAGTTGATTCCAAAGAGCAAATAGCAGATCTATGCCATGATTGTAGCTCATTTCATATGTACGAGGCGAGAAATGTGCTTCAGTTATGTTATTTGTGAAACAATCCCATCGGCACAACGCCACATCAATGTCATCAAATTCTTGAATTGCCGCAAATTGGGTTGATAAAAAATCCTGACTTATCAAATCATCAGCGTCAAGATACATGATATATTGTCCTTTGGACAACGAAAAAGCTTTATTTCGTGCTTTGCAAGCTCCTGAATTCTCTTGACGATACACATGAATATTGTTGTATTTGTTTTCATATTCTTGAGCTATTTCAAACGATCTATCATTAGAGCCGTCATCTATCAGGATGATTTCCCAGTTCTTGAAAGACTGTTTTACGCATGATTCCAAACATTCAGCTATGTATTTTTCTGAATTATAGCATGGAATAAGAATTGATATATCAGGGTTAGTCTTGTCCATTTATTTTTTGTTTGTGATGAAATGTTTTAATTTCACACTTTTGAACTACAATAGAATCAGGTTGGACTAATTCGTTGACTAAAATAGTTCCAAAGCCAACAGTCACATGTTTTCCTATGATAGTTCCCTTAAGGATACCGACCTTCTCTCCAATCCAGCTGTCGTCATCAATAATAACAGCTTTTGTTTTAGGCCTATTTTTTTCGTATCCTAGATACGGGAAGTAATCAATACATCTTTTTCGTCGCTGCTCAGTAGATATTTGTTCATGAGTATTAGTATCCCATATCCTCACATAATACGAAATCCCGCAAAAAGATCCAATACTGATCTTTTCATCACAACGTATTTCACTACCGTGGTTTATATTGGTATATTGCCCTATTTTAAGTTCTCCACCATATCTAACCCAGATTCGTTCTGCTTGTAATAGGCTATGATCAGATATTGAAATATTTCCGCTATCGCATATAATCTCGGGTACAACCGGATTTCGCTCTCGTTTTATAATAGAATGAGTGTCGATCGAAATTTTACCTCCATTTGTGATACGAATCTCTACTCCGTCAATTGTTGTATTATCTCCCAGAATCAAAGAAGAAGTGCCATCTATATATATTTTACTGTTCGTGATAATTACATTTTTCCCAATAGAAATTTTGCCGCCGGAAATAACCCTTATGGAAGAATTGGAGAGTTTATATTTCCAAATTGTTTCTTTGTATTTCCGAGCAATTCGATTAAAAATATTCTTCAAATTTGACATTCGTGTCATGATTCGTATCCTCCAATTATTAGAGATGTCAAAATTCGCATAAGGTATTTTTAACAACACAATGCTTTTATTGCGCAATTTATAACACGAATATATTTCCAACCGATGTGATTCTTCATCTTTTTAAATTCTTCAAAATTACAATGTAACAGTTCTTTTATCATCATGATGACTGCGGCCTTATTTGTCTGGCCTTCTATTATCTTTAGTTCGTTCGATGTTAATGGGATGTCTAAATTTTTTAATGCGTCAAGTCGAATTTTGAGATATTTAAATGGGACAAAATGATCAGTCCTGTTGTCGCAACTTTGTTGATCATCATGAATGCGATACCAAGCCAATCCTCCTTCAAATGCAACCATTGGACTTTTGCAGGATAATATGTGGATTAGTTCATAATCTCCAACATGTTGCTTCCCGGAAAATCCCCCCACTTTATCGAATATTTCTTTTGTAAAGATTAGTGATAATGGGGATCTTCCAAAGATGCGCCAACCGTTAAAGATTCCACGATGCCAAACAGATCTTTTATCCAACATGAATGGATATGGCTGAGATCCTGTTGGGGCAGGAGCCATAAGCCCCCAGCTGCATTCGGGGTAACGTTCCATAGCATTGACCATTACCTCCAGGGCATGAGGGTAAAGTAGGTCATCAGCATCCAGATATTTGAGGTACTTTCCTGTTGCATAGGAAGCTGCTTGATTTCTGTTAGGATAATCACCCAAATTGTGATTATTGATGTAAACTTTTATTCTTGAGTCCTTTTTAGCATAATCTTTTGCGATTGATACGGTCGCATCTTTGGACTGGTCATCAACAATTATAAGTTCCCACTCGGTAAACGTCTGTGCTATCACGCTTTCAATCGCTTCAGCAACATACTTCTCGCGGTTGTATGATGTCATCAATACTGATACAATTGCTTTATTCATGAGAATTGGAAATATTTCAAATTATAATAATGGGACTTTATTCTTTACTCTTCGATACTGCAGTATTTGCGTATTTTCCAAGCAAATTTCATCGGAATTCTATTAAGAACTGCATTAATAACCGATGTTTTATGGGCATGGAATTTTTCTTTTCTAAAGGATGTTTCCAGAAATAAATCTTCATATGATTGTGCCTGTCTCTTAGGCTCAAATAATGAATTCGCTTTTATAACTGCCGCATTGCTCATTTTTTTCAAGAGATTAATGTCGTTTCCAATTTGCAATATTCTATTGCAGATGCCAGTCACATCTTCCTGAGGGACTCTGAATCCGTTTATCTCATGATCAATTATATCTGGAATTCCGGTGTCCAAATCGAATACTACGGGTATAGATCCACATTTCATCGCTTCAACTAAAGAAACCGGCAATCCTTCTTTTTTAGATAAAAGAATGGAGATATTGGATTCCTTCAAAGCATTAATTACGATCTCATTGGCTTTTCGGCCATGAAATTTAACTCTTGAATTTGGATGCACTTCTTTTTTTAACCAATCCAGTAGATCCCCGTCTCCCCAAATATCAAATCTATAATCAAGTGTTGACTGATCTAACTGCTTTATTAATTCTGGAAAATGATGACATCCCTTAGCAGATATAATACTTCCGGCATATGTTATAACTATTGGTTTTTCGTATGATTTTTGGTCAATATTAATTTTAACGTGTGGAGTTGCAAAAGGGATAAATATTGGATTCGTACATGACGGGAACAATTTGTTGGCTTTCTTTTTTAGAAAACTACTGACACAAATCATTCGATCTATCAGATAACCGTACCGATAACCGCCGTTAAAATAGTGTCTATAGTCGCCATGGAGTATGGATATGACAGGATTCCGTAGTTGTAATAATTCAACCATTGAGTATTCCGGACTACCGTCATTGCAGATTATAATTGAGTTTTCAGAAATATGTCGTGCCACACGTCTGACAAAACTGAGTTTACTGTTTGTCCACATATTTCCGGAAGATTCTACGATCACTTCAGCATCTCCAAAATCTTTGTCACAGGGTTTGTTTTCGGATCCAATACCGATAAGTATGACCTTTTTTCGTATTTCCGGATATGCCGAGTAACGAATGAGATTACTGACAACTGATGCAACTCCCCAGGGATGATTAGGCATTATATATACGAATTCAATATTTTCCATTTTTGTATGTTGCATTTCAGTTTATTACAGGGATATATCGATGGCCTTGGGCTCAACTTCTAGGTTTTAATTTAAAAAATAGGGACCAGAACTTCTTTCTGAGCTGTAAAATTCGGTACAATAAGACGGCATAACAAGATTGCTGATAAACAGATTGCAAGCGTAACAAAAACACCCGGGCACGGGCTGTCTGTGCTGCAGGGTTCTTTCATTATATTTATCATGAGTTCAAGGATTATATTATGAATTCCGAGGATTATGATTGACCTCCATGAAAACATACAATCAATATGCTACATATACCTTTGGTAAGATCGATAAACTCATGCCTTTTCTTATTAACCGGTTCGGGTTTATGTGATCCTGAGGGGTAACATAGTGATATTTATGTGTTAATGCTTGCTATGTATTGAGAGAGATTAAATCGTTTTTATTTAAAAAATCTTATTCGGCTTAATGCAGGTGTTAAAATCGGTCTGATTAACGATATCGTAGCATAAATTCCGGCATTTTTTAAAATCAAATTCCAAGAAATGTAAGTCGTGAAATATAATGAAGATTTTATCAACAAAGATACCCATACATTTTCAATGTCCATATAATTGCTAAATGTCATATCTAATACTACAAGTATAGCGAAAGGTATAAGATAATTAAATATTGCAGTGAATTGTTTTGACATACTCAGTTGTATGTATTTCAAAGACCACATATTCAACGGCATGGTGATCAGGGCGGATATCGAAATAGCCCATACATAACCATATACTCCATAATGAAGGCCAATAGGAATAGCAAATACATATAGAGTTTTTTTAATGATTTCGATTTTTAGATTGACATCTGTACGTCCGACCGACATTAATGCATTGACTAAAATCGATGGAATTGTTTGTGTGATAGAGAATAAGCCTAATATTTTAAAAAAATCGACGGCTCCGGCCCATTTACTGCCGTATAAGATATTGATTAAATCTCCGGCACAAATAATCATTAGCCCAGAGAACAAAAAGGTGAGAAAACTGACGACTTGAACGACACGAAGCACATTGTGCCTCAACATAATAAGATCGTCTTGATATTTACAAAAGGTCGGGAACAGAATATTTGAAAAAGATGAAAATGAATATTGGATTACAAGCCTATTTAGAGAAGATGCCCGATAATAAAGTCCAAGGAGTGATGCTGAATAGAATCTACCGATTAAAATGGTATTTAATTTATTAAATACCTGGTCAATCATCACAGATAATGAGAATTTATAACCAAATTTCCATAAATCTTTTATCTCATGAATGTTAAAGTAAGGCATTGGATACCATTTCGTTTTCCAATACTGAAGTACTAACGATATTCCCCAGCCAATAATTTGTGAATAGACCAATGCCCACACTCCGTAATCTAAAAATGCAAACATTATTCCCAAAATGCCGGAAATGATTCCTGAGATTATTGATATTTTGAATGGATCATGATAATTCAAAGCTCTTTTAAATTGAACTTCTGGCATTATCTGCAGGGCCTTGACTATAAATGTAGCAGAAAGGACTTTGACAATTGCGTTCAATCTTTCCTCATGAAAAAAACTGGCTATAATTCCTGAGGAAAAAAACATAGTCACAGCAAATATCAATCCCATTATTAGATTAATGTAAAATACTGTTGACATTTGTTGGCGTGTTATTCTTTTAGCTTGAACAATTGACGCTCCAAATCCAAAATCCACGAATGTTTCAACAACTCCAACAAAAACTGTGGCCATTCCTAATAGACCGAAGTCCGCTGGTGACAACAATCGAGCAAGTATAAGCGACACTATGAAATTCCTTAATTGACTTATAATAGTCGTTGAGAAATTCCAAGCTCCGGCTTTAAGCCCGGATCTTTTTAATTTTTGATTGTCAATGGACATTTAGACAGAAGCAATTATAGTTTTTTATTTATCGCATCAGATAAATTGATCGCTGATTCCATAGCTTTGTCCATATTGAAATATTCCCATTCCGCAAATCGTCCACATAAAAATATGTTGTGTGGCTCTAAAAAGGATTTGAGTTCTTGTATCATTTTACGAGTATTCTCGGATTGAATAGGATACGTGAGAGGATTGTTCTGATGAGCAATATATTTAGGATTAAGTGGCAATAGAGGTAGTTGTCGGCTTAATTCCTCGACAGATATTTCATCTGTAAATTCAACAGTACCGGTTAATTTCCCGACTGCATTGTTTGTTTTCGAGAAATTGCCCGTACAGATAATCCGATGGGCATCAAATTTTGGGTCAGGTAGGTATATCCAACTGAATGGATTGTTGTCAATTTCGCAAAAAACAGACGTGGTTCCATGAGACTTTAATTTTGCTATTTCACTACTGAAGCGTTTTAAATCAAAATCCGTTAATATAAAAGGTAGTTCACGTAGATTTCCGCAAAATATAACCTTGTCATATAGAGTTCCGTCTATTTCCCATTTGTTGGAGGAGCGTAAAATTCTGTTGATGTGTGAATTATAATGAATATTCAAGTCCTCAGCCATTTTATCCGCAATAAACTGAGAACCATTATGACATTCATACCAAAAAGTGGAATGGACAAATTCTTTTTCTTCGATTCTACGGATATTATTAAAAATAATATCGTTCGGGGTAGGCATGGGCAACTTACCATCTAACCAAGAAAGAGGAATCTGTGAAAGATCAGATTTCCATATTTTTTCATTATATGGTTTAAAGTAAATTTCGAAAAGCGTTTTGCCGAATTGTTTTTCAAGGAATTCTCTGAAATTGTGTGAGGTCCTATTCTCTTTTGGTAAATTTATTATATCAGAAATAATAGCACGGAGTATTTCGTTGGGAAATAAGTATATGTAATTTTCAATTGGATATGGTATTTTCAGCCCACTTGGAAGCATTACAATTGAATTGCGATCTGATTGGCAAAACTCTTTGTCACGTTCAAATATTGACCAAAAGAAATTTAATACTTGTGGATTCCGAGTATTAAAGACGTGTCCTCCGCAAGTATGAAATAAAGACCCATTGACTCGCCGGCATTTTATAAGTCCTCCAGGCTTACTGTCAGTTTCATAGATTGTAACATTATTTGATTTTGAAAGTAATTTTCCAAGTGTAAGTCCGCTGACTCCTCCTCCGATTATAGCAATTGTTTGCATTTCTATTATCAAATTTGACTAAGTATTTCGTTAAGTTCTTTTGCACGAATTGAGGTTAAATGCTTGGATAAATAATCTGAAATCTTACTGAAATTAGGCGAGGTAGAAATTGCTTTATCCATTTGCCGTTCAAAGTCCTCATAATTTTCAACGGAGGGTCCAAACATCGAAAGTTCATACCATCGGGTATCTGCGTTATCAGCATATTTCATCACAGGATTACATCCACAAGCTAATGCTTCAAGAAAACGAGGTGTAACTTGGCTTAAGCCATTAGTAGATTTGTCTCCGTCAATTCCTGGAGTAGTATAGATGAATGCGCGTGAACGCTTCAACAATTTAATATACTCGTCACGTGTATCTGCATTTCCAACTAATACAGAACAGTCTTTTTGAGAATAGAAATTATAATGCCCATTTTCCATTCTTCGAATAGCGACTGACATATTAGGATGAGATTCAATATACCGATTGATATATTTAGTAAATCCCTCTGATGTACGACCGATTAGAATTAAATCATAGTCTTTATTATTCCAATCATTTTCAGATTTCGGCATCCAATAATCAGGGAGGGATAAGGCCAAATGTTTTATATTTAGTTTGTTGCCGCCTAAGGATAAGATGCGTTCATATGCTTCTTTACTTGATATTAAAACAAGTGGGGCTTTGGTTAGTGATTGAATAAATTTTTTTGTAGCCTCTTCAGATAAAAAATAATCAATAATCCAAGGAATTGTATTACGCCTGATATTTCGCCTATCAATAGGACTCCCATCCATGATAAATTCCACGGAAGTTCCAAATTGAAACAATGGAAAGCCTAAATATCTAAGTAAACGTCTTAACCGGAAGGGTTTATTCCCAGGCGTCTTAATCGGAATTTTAAGAACATTACCAAGTATATTCTCCCATTCCCAAACTATTTGGAACCAACCTCGGTGTTCATAAGCCCTACAACTGATAATCCGTTTTAGAGTCATTCCTAAATCTTTATTCTAATATGATTTTATAATCTTGCATCTACGACCTCGCGAGGAAGAATCCCCTTGACATCATAAACTACACCATTCTCGACATCAGCAAGGAAATCACGCACGTTGATTTCTGTAAATTGTTTATGTGCAACTCCAAGAATTACAGCGTCAAATTTCCCATGAAGCGCATCAATATTTTCCTGCGAAATCTCTATACTGTATTCGCGTTTGACCGCTTCTGGATTAGCCCAAGGGTCGAAGATTGTAATGTTTGACGTGTATTCTTTGAGAGTATGGTAAATATCAACAATCTTTGTGTTGCGAATGTCAGGGCAATTTTCCTTGAAGGTCACTCCAAGAATAAGTATCTTTGCATCTTTCACTTTCACTCCTTTCAGATTCATTGCTTTTATGGTCTGGTTGGCAACATATGCTCCCATACCGTCATTTAGGCGGCGTGCAGAGAACATTATGCGAGGGAGAACGCCATAGACCTGAGCTTTTTGGATCAGGTAATATGGGTCCACTGAGATGCAGTGACCGCCTACAAGTCCGGGATTTAATTTGATAAAATTCCATTTTGATGCTGCAGCTTCAATAACATCATGTGTATCAATTCCCATTGCGTTAAAAATCTTAGCTAATTCATTCATAAATGCTATATTTACGTCTCGCTGAGAATTTTCAATGATCTTCGATGCTTCGGCTACTTTGATTGATGGCGCTTTATGTGTTCCATTTATAAGAACGGAATTATAAACACTATCAACAATGTCTGCAATTTCAGGAGTAGAACCGGATGTCACTTTTTTTATTTTTTCAACAGTATGCAATTTGTCTCCGGGATTGATGCGCTCAGGAGAATAACCGGCATAAAAGTCGCTATTGAATTTCAATCCGGAGACTCGCTCCACAACCGGTAAGCATTCTTCTTCTGTAACACCAGGATAGACGGTGGATTCATAAACGACAATATCTCCTTTTGAAATAACTTTTCCGACTGTTTCGGAAGCGCCCCATAAGGGCTTTAAGTCTGGGCGATTATCGTTATCGACAGGAGTTGGCACGGCTACTACATAAAAATTGCAGTCTTTAATGTCGTTAATGTCTGTTGTACACTTGAATCCATTTGCGATTGCTTCTTGTAAAAGATTGTCATCAACTTCTAACGTTGCGTCATGCCCACTCATAAGGGCATCTACACGAGATTGAGACATGTCAAATCCGATAGTCTCATATTTAGTGGAAAACAAACGAGCAAGAGGAAGCCCTACATATCCCAATCCGATTACAGCAATTTTAATGTTTTGCATATTCTATTTTATATAAATGTTACTATTTCTTGATTTTACTGTTTCTTCTCCCCGCTGCCATAATTATACCCATACCCGTAGCCATATCCG
>Ga0137306_104061_pt1 | contig 10336 bp, 9 predicted proteins | sample Inofroosms_March_FD_97187 | JGI IMG/M metagenome (GOLD analysis project Ga0137306, IMG submission 97187) | Mouse cecal microbial communities from Vienna, Austria - N-Acetylneuraminic and N-Acetylglucosamine D2O microcosms_March | ecosystem: Host-associated > Mammals > Digestive system > Large... | reverse complement strand
CCTTCCCTGCAGAGCGGATCCAAGCCAAGCACTCTGGCAATTTCCGCCACATAAAGTAATTGCTTCATCGCATTAAATACCTCCAGACGGCTCTTTTCCATGACCTCGCTGCTGTAGGGAAGAATTTCCTGCCGGATTTCCTGTATACGGCGAAATACGAAATCCTCATCCTTGCGTTCTTCATTTTGCTTCATAATCTTTCACCTCGAAACCAATTCCCGGCATAAGCCGGCTCTTTGCCTTTCCATACTAAGGCATCTGAAAAACTTTCTTACATACTTCTGGTAAAAAACGTATGTATTTGTTTCTAAGCCTTACCAGTTCTTTCCATGCCCCTTCCCGACACCAGACGGACTCATACTTGGACTCCAGCCAGATCATAATCAGCGCAAGCATATAAATATACAGGATAAACGCCTCAAAATCATCCGGTTGTCTGACCCAAAACTCATTTGTCATAATTTCCGTCATCAGCTCCGCATCCAGCAAATCGATCATGAGTATAATCTGTCCGGATAAAAACTCTGCGCATGGAGTATTTCGAACTTTTATGTCCGCAATCGCTTCCTCCAAAGACAAAAGCCCCCTTGCTTTCCTTTTTTCCCTCATAAATGTAACTTGATCAAGAGCCGCACTTACTTCCTCCCGCCTGCTTTTCACCACGAAATCCGCATTCCTGACAGCGCATTCCACAATTTTCTCTGGAATAAACGGCACGTCATTTCTAATCGGTTCCGCCTGCCCGCTCTGAAATCTATTTTTCCTAAAGGCATCGGACAATTTCTCACATTCCCGTTCTGCCTCGGCGGCAGGCTTTTCCTTCCCGCTCATTCGGCAATGGCAGGCAAATGCCATAACTACGAACTTATATTCTTCAAATATCTGCTCTGTCCTGTATTTCTTTAGATACTGTTTTGCCAGATTATACGCCGTTTTAGCATAAGACAGCTGCTCCTCGCTTTCCCCGCTCCTGCATGTTTCACACAAGGAAACATAATACTGAATATAGAGGCAGGCGCTGTAATCCGCATCCTCCATGTCATGATATTGTTTCGCATACTCAAGCCCCTTCCTCAAATGCCGCTTCCTCTCCGGCAGAGATTTAAAATATTCTAAAATCTTCCAGTCTCCGTAAAAATATACGACATGGCACAAGCTTTCCGCAGTCCTATACTGTTTCCAGAATGACAGCGCAGCTTTCTCATACACCTGTAATGTTCCTGCAAATTCGCCTTTCCGGCAAAGTTCAGGATGATAGAAAAGCATCCTATAACATGCGTCCAACAAATTTTTGTAATTATATTTCGATTGTTCCGATAGCAAAGCCTTTTTTGCGGATTTATATTCCTCCCATATTTCTTTCATATGCCCGTCTCCTTTTCAATATCGGCATGTCCAATCAATAATATTTCATTTCCAATCCCACATAACGTCTGCCGCCTGCAATTTCTTCATAAACATCCAGATAAGTATTATTTGTAACAGCTCCCTTTAATTCAAAGTTATCATCTCTTGACAGAATCGGACATTCCATAACATTCTTCTCCCTTATCTTTTTTAAAATCCCCCTTAACTCTGCTACGGTGGAAATCAGATTCTGCCCGTCCCCAAATTTAACTAATGCTGCGGATATCAGTTCCAGACACAGGTTTCCATTTTCCTCATCCGCAACATAGACAGTCGTCGTATAAAAACCATCCGGAAAATCAAAGGGATCCGTGAATTCCTGTTTTTCCATGCGGTATCCGCCGGTATGCACAAAAATCCCCTCCATCACCTCATCCTCATAATATGCCTGATTATTGACTGCCCCATATGTTACGAGCTTGTCATTATCATCCAAATCTGCTATAAAATCAAGTAACTCATCTGTGGTTTTTATGCCTTTCCGTTTTATGTGCCGATACTTATCTTTTTCTTTTCTAAAATACATTCTTATCATAGCCCCCTCTCCATCAGCTGATTTCCCAAATGCATCATCAAGGTTTTTCCTTCCTTGTCTTCATAAAACTGCGTGCCTCTTACCCTACAAGGCGTCTCCACCACGGAAGCTGTTTCAATTCCATGCACTTGCTTTCCGCATCCCTATCGTCCATAATCACTAAACGGTCATACGTTAAAGAAATCTGGAAAGTATTAAATCTATATTTTGCAAATTCTTCCATATAAACGTCCATCCGCACGCAGTCTTCCGCAACTAAAAGCACGGTGATTTCTTCCGGCAGTTCAACATTTAACGTTTTACGCCGCTTTATGGTGGCGTCCATTCTCTTTAATTTTTCCACCGTTTCCCGGACATTCCCTTGCGTGTTTCTGATTGGTTCGATGAATACTGCGGATTTTTTTATTTCATCACAAACAAATCCATAAGCCCGGAACAGCTTGTCCGTATGATTCTGATAGCCGCCTCCTGATACAAACATTCTTCCGGTTTCTATGTATGCCTCTCTGCCAGCCAAGGCCAGCATCGCCTGATTGGCGGACAAAATTTTCTTTATTTTGTCCGGCGACTGTAAACATTTTTCCAAATATCCCTTTAAATGAAGCTTAAAACCGCTTCTTCCAAGATATCCCCTTCCCTTTCTGCCTGTCTGATAAACCAGAAACGTAAAACCAGATTCATCATTCGTGCGAAACCGCCATTTATCCAGATATTCATTGTCAGAAAGGAGCTCCAGCTCTCTTGCCATCTTCTTTTTTGTGTATGGAATTCCACATCTGTCAAAGTACTGGCACAAGATGGTCTTTGTCACAACCAACAGCTCATTTGCCGCCTTGATAATTGTCTGTTGAAACTCGTCCAATTCAATGTAACGCCCGAACCAACCATCCTCTCTCTCAAATTTGCAAAACTCTTCTCTTTCACAAGCGGAAAACGGTGACCTGCCTTCCAAGTTTGTAATAATTGATTCTCTCATAAGTATCCTCCTTCCGGCTTTTTGCCAAGAGCATTGTTATTTGTCTCTCTGCCAATATATCAGTCATAATCTAAAAAATTTTATTGGTTTTTTGATATAAAATTTTTTCTGTTTTTTGAATCTTTGCATTTCCCTCCCAAATCCGCTATACTAAGAAAAACAGGAACCGCTACTTTAACGAAAGGAGACCCTCATGGCAAAAAATGTGGCAATCGGCATTCAGGATTTTTCAGATCTGATAAAGAAAAATTATTTTTATATTGATAAAACTGACTTTATACGGGAATGGTGGGAAAGCGGGGACAGCGTCACTTTAATTACCCGCCCGCGCCGCTTCGGCAAGACCTTGAATATGAGCATGGTGGAGCAGTTTTTTTCTGTGGAGTATGCCGGACAGGGAGCAGTGTTTGAGGGACTTTCCATCTGGGAACACGAGGATTACCGTGCGCTGCAGGGCACATACCCTGTCATCAGCCTGTCCTTTGCGAATGTGAAGGAGACGGATTTTAAATCGGCAAGCTACCGAATCTGCCAGCTTCTGATGAAACAGTATGAGCAATATGCGTTCCTTCGAAAAAGCGATCTGCTCTCCGATTCAGAAAAATCATATTTTGAACAGATGGCATCTGCCATGAACGCTTTAGACGCTCCTCTGGCACTCTATCAGCTATCCGACTTTTTATGCCGCTATTACGGCAAAAAGGTCATTATCCTATTAGACGAGTATGACACGCCCATGCAGGAAGCCTATATAAACTGCTACTGGGAAGAACTGGTATCCTTTACCAGAAGCTTTTTTAATTCCTCTTTTAAAACAAATCCCTGGCTGGAGCGCGCTATTATGACGGGAATTACAAGGGTTAGTAAAGAATCCATTTTTTCTGACCTGAATAATCTTGAAGTGGTAACTACTACTTCCGACAAATATGCCCTCTCCTTCGGTTTTACAGAAACGGAAGTATTTGCGGCTTTGGAAAAATATGAGCTGGGAGACCAAAAAGAAATGGTAAAATCATGGTATGACGGCTTTATTTTCGGAAGTCAAAAAGACATTTACAACCCATGGTCTATCCTAAATTTCCTCAACAAAAGAAAACTCGGCACTTATTGGGCAAATACCAGCACGAACAGCCTTGTGGGCAAATTGCTGCGTGAAGGCATCCCTTCCATCAAAATGTCATTTGAGGCCTTGCTCCGCGGAGAGAGTATTCAGACGCCTATCGATGAACAGATTGTGTACAGCCAGCTAACCGGAAATGAAGCGGCGGTCTGGAGCCTGCTTTTGGCAAGCGGCTACTTAAAGGTTCTCTCCTACGAATCGTATTATAAGGATATTTCCGATGACGAGATTCCCAAATATGAACTGGCGCTGACCAACCTTGAAGTACGGCTGATGTTTCGGAATATGATTTCCCGCTGGTTCGCCGACACCGGATCAGATTACAATGATTTCATAAAAGCGATGCTTGCCGGCAATAAGAAAGCGATGAACGCCTATATGAACCGTGTAGCTTTGCAGACCTTCAGCTACTTCGATACCGGCAGGCTTCCTTCTATCACAGAACCGGAACGTTTCTACCACGGCTTTGTACTTGGATTGATTGTAGAATTAGGAAAAAAATATACGATTACCTCGAACCGCGAAAGCGGCTTTGGACGGTATGATGTGATGCTAGAACCGAAAAATCCCGAAGAAGATGACGCCATCATACTGGAATTTAAGGTGTTGGATGCGGACGAAGAAAGTGATTTGAAAGACACGGTTGCCGCGGCGCTGAAACAGATTGAAGAAAAACACTACGATGCCTACCTGATTGAAAAGGGAATTCCTGAGGACCATATCAGAAAATACGGATTTGCGTTTCGTGGGAAAGAGGTATTGATCGGATAAAAATACAGCGCATTTTAAAGGGTATGCCAGACCATTTGGCATACCCTTATCTTTAAACATATATATCGCAAAATCCTACACTCTTTCATCGCCGCCCCCGCTTCAAACCTACCAATGCATTTCCACATAGTAGTCAAACCTCTCCATGCTAAAGTCCACGGCTCCCATTGTCATTGCAAATAACGCCAGAATCACAATCAGCGCAATTGCGGCTTTATCATAGACAAATCCGTCCTCTGTTCTCCGATTTCCCAACAGCACCTCTATTCCCAATAGAATGAAGATACAAGGCCACAGATGAAAAATCATCCGATAATCCAGCGTCGGAAAAACCATATGCAAAAGAAAGAGACTTCCAAAAAGCACCAAGGCAAGACCAAGTGTAATCGATCCCACGCGATGCGTCTTTGCCATGCGGACTTTCTTTTCCTGCGTAATTTCAGACTGACTTTTCTCCCTATTTTCCATCTGACCGCCCCTTTCCCTGTGCATTTTCCGAAAAATTTTCTGCAATGCCGGCATCTTTTGGCTGAGCCGCCTCTGTACCATCTAATTGCCGCTTCTTTCCTTGAATCATGTATACTCCCAGCACGATAATAGCAATTCCAACTACGATCTGAGGGAGACGATATCCAATATCGTTAATGATTCCTATCAGACCGGACGGCAGGTAGCGATACATCATACGGACAATTCCCTTCCAGGTCATTACAACGCCAAGTACAATGAGCATAATAGCGATTACCTTCCGGTATGTGCGAACCAGCTCCCTGCCCTGCGCTTCTGATTCACTGAAACGGAACAGATACTCATCTTCTACCGCATAGAATTCCTCATCCGGCATTCCCGCCAGATTGTGCACATGAAAGAAGCTATAGAACCATGCAATCAATGCGATGAACATCAAAGGACCGATTTCCAGCACGGTCGCTACTGCTACAATCCCAAAAAACATGGTCATCAGGCTAATTCCCATCTTCATGAATCCCATATACATCTCGCCTGCCCCCGGTAAAAAAGAGAACAGGAATCTCCAAAATCCGTTTTTTTTCTGTGTCATTTACTTTTCCTCCCTTCGGAATAATAATTCATTTGTTTTCTCAAACAACTTGCTGCAAAAATCACTTGTCTTTTCGTTCAAATTACGGGTAACCGATATTCTCTCCTGATTCTTTTTCCAAGTTTCTTCCTGCTCCGCCTGCTCTTTTTGTAACTCCGCCATAAACTCTTCCTGCTGTTGGTAGGAATCCTCTGTCTTCCTCTGCATACCCGGAACCATGATTACCAATGCGATTGCTGCCGCAGCGGCTGCCACGATTTTCAAGCTATACACCAATAGCTGCCCCTGTCTGGAAGTTTTCTTAGAAGCCGGCTGTTTCTTTGCTCTTATAGCGTGACGAATCGGAACGATTTCAACGGAAGACCTTACCGCAATCCGCTCAGCCTTTTGCAGAATCATTTTCTCCAGATAATCCGGCGCCTGCAGCAATGGGCCGCTTTCTATTTCTGCCATCATTTTTTCTAATTCCTGGTCACTTAGATAGTCCTTATTCTCCTGCATATACCTAGCCACGCTCCTTTCCGTACATTTTCCGCAGCATTGCCCTTGCCCGGTAAATCTGAGTCTGAACCGTTTTCAGATTCTTCCGGGTAATTTCCGCTATCTCGTCTGCCCGCTTCTCTTCCACAAAATACATGGCTGCAATCTTATCATAAGGCGGTTTCAAGCGGCTGCACTGCTCTTTTAGCTCTGTGTACACTTCCCGCTCTATGTAATCCTTTTCCGGGCCTTCCCCGCTTGCGGGGAATTGTCCCAGTTCCGTATCCTCAGTGGGAATCATCCGTCTGGCCGCCTGTTTATTGTAATCAATACATTTATTTGTCGCTATCCGGCAGAGCCATGCTTTTTCATTCTTGCCATCGAAAGAGCCAAGGTTCTGGAAAGCGGATAAAAACGTTTCCTGCGTCAAATCTTCCGCTATGAAATAATCTTTTGTCTTGTTTACGCAGATAGAAAATATAAGGTTCTGGTACTGCTCAATCATCTGCGCAAGATATTGCTTGGAATCGATTTTATCCACCTCCTTCGTTTCCGTTTTGCTTTTTTGAAAGCTTTCACTTATTATAACGGTTCGGGTATAAAAAAATCTTCAACTTTTTCTGTTTTTTTAAAAAGTTGAAGATTTTAATAACCTCTAAATCATTCTAAAGGTGCAGCACCCTGTCCTTTATCTCCTGCGTCCGTCCCTGATTCCAGAACTGCGTCCCGATATACCCGCAGGTTCTCCTCGCCACATTCATCTTATCCTGATCCCTGTTGCCGCAGTTCGGACATTCCCAGACCAGCTTGCCCTCGGCGTCTGTTATAATCTGAATCTCCCCGTTGTAACCGCATTCCTGACAGTAATCACTCTTCGTATTCAGCTCCGCGTACATGATATTCTCATAAATGTACTGCATGACCGCAAGCACCGCATCCAGATTATCCTTCATATCCGGCACTTCCACGTAGCTGATTGCACCGCCCGGCGATAATGCCTGAAACTGCGCTTCGAATTTCAGCTTTTTAAAGGCGTCTATCTGCTCCGTCACATGAACGTGATAGCTGTTCGTAATGTAACTTTTATCCGTCACGCCCGGTATCATGCCGAAACGCTTCTGTAAACACTTTGCAAATTTATAAGTCGTAGATTCCAGCGGCGTCCCATAAACTGAAAAACCGATATCCGTCTCCTTCTTCCACTGTTCACAGGCGTCATTTAATTTCTGCATCACTGCAAGTGCGAACGGCATTCCCTTTTCGGAATCCGTGTGGGATTCCCCGGTCATGTAACGAGTGCACTCATATAATCCCGCATACCCCAGAGAAATCGTAGAATATCCGCCATACAACAGCTTATCAATTGTTTCGCCTTTTTTCAGCCGCGCCAGCGCTCCATTCTGCCAGAGTATCGGCGCAACATCCGAAGGGGTTCCTTTCAAACGCTCATGTCTGCACATCAACGCCCGGTAACACAATTCCAGCCGTTCCTCAAAGATGTTCCAGAACCGCTCTGTATCTCCGTCGGAGCTGCATGCAATATCCACAAGATTCAAGGTCACAACGCCTTGGTTAAATCTTCCGTAATATTTCGGTTTCCCTTCTTCATCCTTATATACACTTAAGAATGAACGGCAGCCCATACACGGATAACAGTTGCCATCCTTCATCTCCTTCATCATCTTCTCAGAAATATAATCCGGTACGAGACGTTTCGCTGTACATTCTGCCGCAAGCCTTGTCAGATACCAGTATTTACTGCCCTCTCTTACATTATCCTCTTCTAGAACATAAATCAGCTTTGGAAATGCAGGCGTAATATAAACGCCTTTTTCATTTTTTACGCCAAGTATCCTCTGATGCAGCACGGATTCAATCACCGATGCCAGATCATCTCTGGTTTGTCCTTCCGGCACCTCATTCAGATACATGAAAACCGTTACGAAAGGCGCTTGTCCATTGGTCGTCATCAGTGTAATGACCTGATACTGTATCATCTGCACGCCGCGGTTAATCTCTTCCTTCACCCGAAGCTCCGCTACAGTGTTAATTTTTTCTTCGTCTAATTCCAAACCCGCCGCCAGATATTCCTCTCTGACCTGCCGGCGGAGCTTTTCTCTGCTTACCTGCACGAAGGGCGCTAAATGAGCCAGAGAAATACTCTGCCCGCCATACTGGGAGCTGGCAATCTGGGCGATGCTCTGCGTTGCAATATTACATGCCGTTGCAAAGCTCTTTGGGCGGTCTATCATCGTTTCGCTGACAACCGTACCGTTCTGCAGCATATCCTCTAAATTTACCAGACAGCAGTTGTGCATATGCTGCGCAAAATAATCCGCATCATGAAAGTGAATCAAGCCCATATCATGCGCTTCCACAATATCCGGCGGCAGTAAAAACCTTCTGGTGATATCCTTGCTGACCTCTCCCGCCATGTAGTCGCGCTGTACGCTGCTGACAGCAGGATTTTTATTCGAGTTCTCCTGCTTCACTTCTTCATTCTTGCAGGCAAGCAAGGTCAATATCTGGTCGTCTGTAGAATTTGCCTTCCGAACCAATTCCCGCTTGTACCGGTACGTGATATAATTTCTCGCCACAGTAAACGCCCGCTGATTCATAATCTGATTCTCTACCAAATCCTGAATCTCCTCTACTGTCAGTGAGCGGTTCATGCTCACGCAGATATTCTCCACATTCTTTCCGATTTCCTGAATCTGCTCCCCGCTCATCCTCTCGTTGTCAATGACGCTTTGATTTGCTTTTGTCACTGCCGCAAGAATTTTATCAATATTAAAAATTACTTCTGTTCCGCTCCGCTTAATGATCTTCATACAAAAACCCCAATCCTGCTATTCATAGTTTTCCATCCTGCAGAAATTTTCTGCACTGTCCTTTTGCGTGTACTATATATTGTATCAGATTTATTTTTCTTTTCAAGGTCTTGTGGGAAAATCATTTATTTTATTTTAAATGAGCACCCACAAAGAGGCAGGACGCTCTCGCATCCTGCCCTTTGGAATCCTTATTTCTTAGGCATTTTTACTGTTACAACTGCTTTCTTATTTCCGTACTTTACTTCAATCTTTGCCGTTTTTGCTTTGCTGCTCGGCCGCACCTTACTGGTTACAACGCCATATTTATCCACTTTCACATATTTCTTTCCGGATATTACTTTATAAGTAAGGCTATCCGTTGCGCTTTTCGTATACCTCTTAATCTGGATCTGACTTACGGTTCCCTTTTCTTTTAACTGAATCGTCTTCTTTTTCAACGTCAGTACCTTATTCGCAGTCGTCTTTGATACTGCCTTAACCGTAATTGACGCTTTCTTTGATGCATCAGTTACTGACACTGCCGTAATCCTTGCAGTCCCTTTCTTTGCCACCACTTTAACTTTTCCGTTACTGCTTACAGTCGCAACCTTCTTATTGCTGCTGCTCCATTTTACATTTTTGCTAAATGTACCGGTTCCCAAAACATCTGCAGTCAGTGTAAGGCTTCCCTTCCTTTTTACATACAATGTCTTCGCACCGTACGGGCGGCCTGCTGCTGCAATCTTTACACTGGAAATCTTAGCCTTATCCGGTGTCGGAGTTACAACAGGCTTATCTCCTCCCGAACCGCCTGTTCCCGGACCATTCGTCCCTGGATTATCCGTTCCCGGCGTGCTGGTTCCCGGATTATCTGTTCCCGGCGTGCTGGTTCCTGAATTATCTCCTTCCTGTGCCTGACCCTTTATTACGGTAATCTTGCACTCGGCTTTCTTTCCGTTAGATGCGGTTGCAGTTATCGTTGCAGTTCCTTCTTTTACCGCTGTCACTACGCCGCCGGCTACTGTTGCAACGCCTTTGTCAGAACTGCTCCATGTGACTTCCTTATCTGCTGCATTTTCCGGATGCACCGTTGCCGTCAACGTAACTTTGCCGCCTTCCTTAAGCTCTTCCGAAGTCTTGTTCAGCGTTACAGATTCTACTTCGTTCTGCTCGC
>Ga0137306_104060_pt1 | contig 10338 bp, 8 predicted proteins | sample Inofroosms_March_FD_97187 | JGI IMG/M metagenome (GOLD analysis project Ga0137306, IMG submission 97187) | Mouse cecal microbial communities from Vienna, Austria - N-Acetylneuraminic and N-Acetylglucosamine D2O microcosms_March | ecosystem: Host-associated > Mammals > Digestive system > Large... | reverse complement strand
GGATCAGTCCGGTGGCGGCCGAGGAGGTCTGCGCCCTGTCGGGGATCGAATCCGGCATACCTGCTAAGGACCTTTCCGCAGATGAGCTGCTGCACCTTTACCGGCAGTTTTCCTATTATATTGAACAGGTCCGCTGTAAAAGCTTCCAGCCGGTCATCTACTATGACGGGAACACTCCGAAGGAATTCAGCGCTCTGCCCCTGTCCCATTTTGAATATTACCGTAAGGAAGCCTTCGGCTCCATCTCAGAGGTTCTGGCCACCTACTATGCCACAAAGAATACCCAGACCCGTATCCGCCAGAAGAGCACCGACCTGCGCCACGTAGTACAGACCGCACTGGAGCGCAGCCGCAAAAAATACGACCTGCAGTCCAGGCAGATCAAAGATACCCAGAACCGTGACAAATATAAAGTCTACGGCGAACTGATCAACACCTACGGCTATAACCTTGAGCCTGGCGCAAAGGAGCTGGCCTGCCTCAACTACTATACCGGCGAAGAGATCACGATTCCCCTGGACAATGCAAAGACGCCCCAGGAAAATTCTCAGAAATATTTTGCAAAATACAACAAACAGAAGCGGACCTTTGAAGCGCTGTCAGAATTGATCAAAGAAACTGCCGACGACATCGAATATCTGGAATCCATCAGCAATGCCCTTGACATCGCCCTGAGTGAAGCCGACCTTTTGCAGATCAAAGAGGAGCTGATGCAGAGCGGCTACATCCGCCGCAAGTTCAGCAAAAAGAAGGTTAAGCTTACCAGTAAGCCGCTTCACTACATTTCCAGCGACGGCTACCATATGTATGTAGGAAAGAACAATCTCCAGAACGATGAGCTTACGTTCTCCTTCGCTAACGGAAATGACTGGTGGTTCCATGCCAAAAAGACCCCCGGCTCCCATGTTATCGTAAAATCAGGCGGCGGCGAACTGCCGGACCGTACCTTTGAGGAGGCCGGCCGGCTGGCTGCATATTATTCCAAAAAACAGGGAGGCAGCAAAGTCGAGATCGACTATGTAGAGAAAAAGCATGTGAAAAAGCCTAACGGCGCAAAGCCGGGCTTTGTGGTGTATTATACCAATTATTCCCTTGTCATCGATTCGGACATATCCAAGATCAGGCAGGCAGATTAGGCAGATTGCTTTTTTGCCTTCTCTTTCCCTCTTTTCAGATAGAGCAGTCCCGTCAGGTCCGCCAGAAACCATCCGATGGGGATCGCCCACCAGATTGCCTGCACGCCGATTCCCTCCCTGGGGGCGAAGGTATAGGAAAGCAGTACTCTCGTCCCCAGAGATATGACCGTCAGGATCACCGACATCTCCGGCCTTCCCGTTCCCCGGTAATATCCGTACAGCAAAAACAGAATACCGATGCCGCAGTAGAAGCTTCCTTCGATTCTCAGATAATCTGCCCCGGCCCTTATGATCCCCGTCTCCTGCCCATCCACAAAGATACGCATCAGCCGCGGGGCAAAGATAAAGATCAGCACAGAGACCGCCAGACAAAAGGCGACGGAAGTCCGGATGGCCGAGCGCACGCCCTGGTGCACCCGTTCTTTCCTGCCCGCTCCGCTGTTCTGGGAGATAAACAAGGAAAACGCATTAGCAAACTCCTGGGCTGGCATATAGGCAAAGGAATCGATCTTCACCGCCACCGCAAAAGCCGCCATCACAACCGTGCCAAAGCTGTTGACCAGTCCCTGTATCATCAGGATTCCAAAGTTCATCACGCTCTGCTGAACACTGGCCGCAAGGGAGAACCGCACGATCTTTGGCATCGCCGCTCTTATCCTTCCGCCCTCCGTCTTTCCCGGCCTAAGGAACGGTTCCTTCACCCAGGTATAGATACCGATTCCCGCTCCGGCAAAAATCTGTGCCGCCACGGTAGCCAACGCCGCCCCGCCGATCCCCCGGCGCAGATTCACCACAAAAAAGAAATCAAGCGCCACATTAAGTCCCGCCGACAACCCGAGAAACAAAAGGGGCGCCATAGAATTCCCCGCCGCCCGCAGGATAAACCCAAAGTAATTGTACAAAAACACAAAGAATATCCCGCCGAAAATGATCCGCACATACTCCTTCATCATCACCAGCAGATCCCCCGGAATCCGAAGCATAAGAAGGATTGCATCAATCTGCCAGAAGACAAGCAGATTTAAAAGGACAGACACCGCCCCGATGAACAGAAATGAAGCCGTCACCGCGTCAGCCGTCCGCCCGTGATCCCTCTTTCCGAAGTAATACGCCACCACGGAGCCGCTTCCCATGCACAGCCCGATCAGCACTGAGGTCAGAAAAGTCATCAGCGTGTACGCCGCCCCCACCGAAGCCAGCGCCCCCGCCCCGAGAAATCTCCCTACGATCAGCGTATCCGCAATATTGTAGCACTGCTGCAAAAGGTTGCCAAGAACCATCGGTCCCGCAAAAAGCAGCATCGTCTTTGTCACATTACCGCCTGTCAGATCCTTATTCATAGGTCCCCGCCAGATAATCGATAAACTGCTGGGCTGTTCTTCCGGATAAGCCTCCGTGGCTGAGCTCCCATTTATTTGCTTCCGAAAGAAGCTCATCCTCCGGCATGGTGATCTTATTTCTTCTGGCAAGCTGCCTTACGATCTCCTGGAACTCCTTCTTCTCCGGCTTTCCGAAATAGATCGTCACGCCAAACCTCGCGACTAAAGACAGCTTCTCCTGCACCGTATCATTGCTGTGAAGATCTTCTTCCCGCTCCTCCTTGTCCCGGAAGCTCTCGCGGATAAGATGCCTGCGGTTGGATGTCGCATAGATCAGCACATTGTCAGGCTTTTTCTCTAAGCCGCCCTCGATGACCGCCTTCAGATACTTATACTCCGTCTCAAATTCCTCGAAGGAAAGGTCGTCCATATAGATGATGAACCTGTAATTGCGGTTCTTAATCTGAGAGATCACGTCGTTAAGATCGCGGAACTGGTGACGATACACCTCGATCATGCGCAGTCCCCTGTCATAATACTGGTTTAATACCGCTTTCACCGAAGAAGATTTGCCCGTTCCCGCATCGCCGAACAGCAGGCAGTTGTTGGCCTTCCTGCCGCTTACGAAAGCTTCCGTATTGTCAGTCAGCTTTTTCTTAGCCGCTTCATATCCCACCAGATCGTCAAGATGCACATGGGCAATCTTTGCAATCGGCACGATCTGCGCCCCATTTTCACCGTGCTCCACCCGGAACGCCTTGTGAAGCCCAAGCTTTCCCACGCCGAAATCCTGGTAGAACCTGGTGACAGTCTTCTTGAACTCTTCTGCGTCCTCAGCGTCTGAAAGATTCCCGGCCAGCTCACAGATCCGGTCCCGGATCCGCTGGTTGAACACCTTCCCGTGCCCGCCGCTTCCCTCGTATACTTCAAACAGCGACAGACAATCCGCCCCCAGCGCCTCCTTCATCCCTGAAAAATCATAATCAAACAGCTCCTTAAAAATGCCGAAGTCATGCCGCGCCGCCCGGTTTATGCTGCCAGTGGTCTCTCCGGTGATCTCACAGGAGGTGCTGTAGGCATTCTCATGGCTGGCAAGCAGGTAAGTCAGGTATGTATGCCACAGATTGCCCGCAAACCCATGGCTTACCGACAGCTCAAGAAGCCTGTTGGCCGTCTCAAAAAGAAGCTCTTTTAGATCCTCCTGATTATAATATTCATTTTTATAGTTATCCATCAGAAATGCCATATCCTTAAGAATCTGCCCATCCTCCATACCGCGGTACAGCATTAATTCTCTCGTTCTCATCACTGCTCTTTCCCCTCCAAAATCACATTCTATCTCACTAAAAACCTAGATCATATCCCGTCTCATTAAAAATCTGCAAATACTTCCATCTGCTTCTTCAATCCCTCTACGATCTCCCGGTTCACATCCATGCGTCCGGTAATATCTGCGATATCCTCCACCAGCCCCTTCGTGCTGCCCGCCACGCCGCTGATCCCGGACGCGCCCTCATCGATTGCCTTTGTAATGCTTTCGATAGAATCTGCAATCTCCGTCATGGAATTCCTGAGTCTGTCCGTCCTGTCATTAAATGCGTCTATCATCTCTTTTACGTAATCCGCATCCTCCTTATACTGCCTGCCGGAGCTGACAAACTCCTGAAATTCTGTAAGAATCATATCGTTCAGGTAGTCCACCATATCCTGGGAATGTCTGGAAAGATTATGTACCGCGCTGGTGACGACCTCATTGACCTCCTGGATCCGCCCGGCCGTCTCGCCGCAGGAGCGTGCCAGACTCTTAATCTCCCTGGCCACCACCGCAAAGCCGTTCCCCGCCTCTCCGGCGCGCATGGCCTCTACAGAGGCATTGAGGGCGATCAGGTTAGTCGTGGATGCGATATCTACGATATCCTTTGTCAGGCTGTTCACCTGGTCTACACTCTTGCTGTTCTCAATGGCTTCCCCGAGCTCCTCCAGGATATCCGACGCTTTCTTCCGGATAACCTCTGTATTCGTCTGGGCAGATTCCTCCATCTCACTGGCCCGCGTCTTCATGGCAGCGGAATACTCGGTGATAGCGCCGCATTCTTTTGCCATGTCCTGGACGTCTGTCTTGATATCACCGGCGCTGCGATTGATGTTCGCCGCATTATTCGCCACCTTCTGGATAGAGCCTGACAGCGCTCCTGCCAGGTCGGACAATCCTCCGGCGCTCTTTTCTGAGGTGCGGGTGCGCTTGAGCACCTCGCCCGCCACCTCGTTAAGCCTCTTCGAGCTGTCCTGCAGTGTATCCACCGTATCTTTAATCGGCATGATCACATATTTCCTGATGATGCGGGCGGCTGCAGGCATAAGGATCATGCACGCAGCGATCGCTGATGCCGCGATGACAAGCGAGAGGACATACACAAAGAGAAGTCTCTTTCTAGCACTGTCTGTGCGGGCGCTTACCCCAGCGTACAGCTCATCCGTATTACTCTCTATAGCTGCCCCGAAGCTTGCCACGTCGCCGTTGGCAAAGGCATATGCCTCCTGTGTTTTGCTGTCTGCGCTGGCGCAGACGAGGTAGACAAGAGAGTGTTTGAAGGAATCATAGTTGCTTAGAAGCTGTTCATAGATTTCTCTCTCCTCCGTTGTAACGTACGTTTCAAATTCCTCCAGATAGCCTTCCAATACCTCTTCCTCTTCCTTGATCTGTGCCACGACTGTGATCATCGTGTCATAATCTGTAGCAACAATGTGGGACAGGGCCATCTTATGGATATTCGTCGTCGCGTGGCGGATATTCTGCAGGACCTTTGAACCGACCATATAGTCATCTACAATCTTTGAGGCATTTGCATTAACATTGTTGATACTGAAAACCGACAGAATATTTGACAACAGGGCCACTGCTCCCAGAAGGATAATCGGGAGGATAAGGCGCTGTTGTATCGTGAGCTTCTTTTTCATCTTAATCTTACAATCCTTTCACTAATTATGCTGCGTATGTATTATGTCTATCTCTCACAGATGCCCTCGGTCATCTTGTCCAGCTGCTCCTGCAGATCTTCCCCGGAAGGATTGCCCGCCGCCATGTTCTCTGCGAACGCGGTAACCGGATCCCAGAACTTGCCGCCTACCCGCTGAAGCTGGGCGGACTCTGACTGCTCTAAGAGGGCAGCGATGGCCGGAGACTCCTCGATCTCCTTCGACCCTGCAACCGCCAGGTCTGCCGGTCCCTGCCCGCGAAGCTCAAACCTGAGCCTCTGGTTATCCTCGCTGGTAATCCACTCTGCGAGCCTTGATGCCCATACCGGATGCTCTGAATAAGCATTCACGCCGATGAGCTTACAGCCGGAAAAGGATGCCATCTGCACCTGGCGTCCATCGCAGGTATAGGTAGGAAGCTTCACGGCTCCTGCATCCTCTCCCCATGCCTCCTCCACAGCGACCGCATTCCACACGCCGCTGACGCCGGCGATGACGGTGCCGTCCTTCACGCCCTCAAGAAATCCTTCGTCCGTCCGGCTCTCAAAGCCCCCGCTGGCCGCGATCCTAAGCATAGCCCTGGCAACATCAGTGCCCTTGATCTCCCCGTCCGTCTGATTCCACGTACAGTAATTGGTGATCCCGTCATCATTTAGCCCTACCGTAAGGCCGGTATTGCCGAAAAAGGAATACACATACCATGCCGAGGACCAGTCCATTACGAACCGCTTGCCCGCTGATGCCGCGGCTTTGAGGATGTCGTCCAGTTTCTCCGCCTGCTTCCCTGAAATATATTTTTTGTTGTAATACAGAAAATACCCGTTGTCCGCCGTCAGCGGATAAGCGTACAATGTGTCCCCCACTGATGCGGCCTCCACTGCCGCCGGCAGACTGCTGTCCTTGATCTCCTCTGCATGCTTAACCGGATCCAGGGCGCCGGCCGCAGCCAGGGCGTTCACCTGGTCGTCCGCAAAGGTAAAGACATCCGCACCCTCCTCCAGTCCGCTGAGCAGCGCGTCCTTACATTCTGATTCTCCCTGTTCCTGAAAGGATATCTGCAGGTCCGCCTGCCCCTTATACTCCGCCTTAAAGCTTTCAATGATCCGGCCCATGAGCTCCTCGTCCTCTTTCGCTCCCCAGACGGTAAGCTCCACCTTTTTCTGCTCTGCATCCGCCGGTTCATTCTCCCCAGCCTTCCCGCACCCGGCAATCGATGCGGCGCACAGCATTCCTAACATCAAACTACAAATTCTTCTTTTCATGTGTGTCCCATCCCTTATGCTTTTTTCCCTGTGTCCTGTCCGGCACACTGCGGCAGAACATACCGCTCATGATCCCGGCCGCCAGACGGACAGAAACGCAAAGCTATTATATCATAAGATAAAAGCTCTGTGCAAGTAACCGTCGGCATCCGCCGCTAATCATGCGCGGCCCCGGTTACTGTTCACACAGATTTGTGCATTTACTGCACAAGCCGTGAGAAAATGATACAAGATTAATAATTCCCGAATATCCGCAGATTACGACTCTCCTCCCTGAGCCCCCGAATCGCATTCTTCACCGCCGGATCCGCCAGATTCCCATCGAAGTCGATAAAAAAGCGGTATTCCCAGTTCCTTCCCTCCACCGGCCGAGACTCAATCTTCGTCATGTTCAGGTTATTATAGACAAAGTGCGACAGAAGCTGGTAAAGGGACGCCGGCTCGTGAGGCAGCTCAAAGCAGATGCTGATCTTTTTGGCTTCTTTTGAAAATACCTTCTGGTTTGTCACGACGATGAACCTCGTACTGTTATCACTCTCGTCGTTAATGTCATCCGCCAGAACGGAAAGACCGTAGACCTCTGCCGCATAGGCGCTGCACACCGCCGCCTGCCGCTTGTCTGCATCCTCCAGAATTTTCTTTGCCGCCACTGCCGTATTGGCAACGCTGATCTGCTGCCAGTCTGGATGCCCGTTTAAAAAGCGGCTCGTCTGCATCAGCGCCTCCGCCTTGGAATACACCTGCCCGATATCAGAGACTTCTGCACCCGGCAGGCCGCAGAGGGTATGCCTTACCGGCAGGATCGTCTCGCCTACGATATAATTCTCAAACTCAGCCAGCAGGTCATAGACCTCATTGACCGCTCCCGCGATCGCATTTTCAATAGGAAGCACCGCATAGTCCGCCGCACCCTCCTCGATCGCCTCCATAGCCTCCCGGAACGTGCTGACATGGAAGCTGTTGCAGTCCTTTCCAAAATAGTTGTGCATCGCCGCCTGGCTGTACGCCCCTTCCGTTCCCTGGAACACGATTCTTACATTCTCCATATCGATGGAAGACATCTCAATAAAAGGCAGCCGCCCCAGAGCTCCCGCCTTCACAAGTTGCTGGTACTGCAGCTTCCGGCTCATGGACATCAATTGCTGGTATAGCTCCTTAACTCCCTTCTTATTAAACTCCGTGGATGTCTTGCCGGCAACATCCGAAAGCTTGCTTGCCTCCCGCTGGCGGTCGAATACTTTACGGCCGCAGCCCACCTTGTATTCACCCACCTGCTCACAAATACTCATGCGCTTCTCAAAAAGCTTCACCATCTGGTCATCTACTTCGTCAAGCTGCCTGCGCAGTTCTTCTAATGTAGCCATATCTTTCATTCCTCCTGGTTTTTCTGCGGCAGCAGAGAACCGGCCGTCTCTCCTTCCGGCTGCCCTCCTGCTGACACCGATTACTATAGTTATACAGCCGTACGTTTCCAATTGCAAGAATAAAATCTCATTTTTTCCGGCATACTACCCCTAAGAACAGAAGATCAGGAAGGTGAATTATGCATTCTCAATTCGGAAATAATTTTCTCACCTGCGGTATGACCGGATGGTGTATGGAAATCATCTTTACAAGCACCCACTGTCTCATGGACAAAGACTTAAAATTAAAGGGAAACACCTCTGTCTGGATGTTTCCTATCTACGGCATGGCCAGCCTCCTTACGCCGGTCTGCAGCCTGCTGAAAAAGCACAGCCTCTGGCTTCGAGGCAGCGTCTATACGGTCTGCATCTTCACCGGCGAATACCTGACCGGATCATTCCTGCGCCGTTTTGAAGCGTGCCCCTGGGACTACAGCCAAAGCCCGTTAAACGTAAATGGGCTGATCCGCCTTGACTATGCGCCGCTCTGGTTCGGCGCAGGCTTACTATTTGAAAAAATTCTCTGCAGACATTGAAAAACTCCTTCATTTATTATATGATATCTCTTGGAAATTTTAACTACACATTGAGGAGGTATTTATGAGACATTTAATGAGTCCAATGGATTTTTCCGTAGAAGAGCTTGATAAGCTTATGGATCTTGCCGGGGACATTGAAGCGGATCCTGCAAAGTACGCCCATGCGTGCGAGGGGAAAAAGCTGGCGACGCTTTTCTATGAGCCGAGCACCAGAACGAGACTGAGCCATGAGGCTGCCATGCTGAACCTAGGCGGAAATATCATGGGATTTTCTTCTGCAGATTCAAGCTCCGCAGCCAAAGGCGAAAGCGTATCTGATACGATCCGCACGATTTCCTGCTACGCAGACATCTGTGCCATGCGTCATCCCAAGGAAGGAGCTCCCATGGTCGCATGCCGGCACTCTTCCATCCCGGTCATCAATGCCGGCGACGGCGGACACCAGCACCCGACGCAGACGCTTACCGATCTTCTGACCATCCGTTCCTTAAAGGGACATCTTGGCAACATGACCATCGGCCTGTGCGGCGACCTGAAATTCGGGCGCACCGTCCATTCCCTGATTCATGCGCTGGTGAGATATCCCGGCATCAGGTTCGTGCTGATCTCCCCCGAGGAACTCCGGCTTCCGGGATATATCCGCTCCGATGTCCTTGATAAAAATAATATTCCTTACGAGGAAGTTGTCCGTCTGGAAGATGCGCTTCCAAACCTTGACCTCCTCTATATGACACGCGTCCAGAAGGAACGCTTCTTCAACGAGGAAGACTATGTACGTATGAAAGATTTTTACATTCTGGACATGAAGAAGATGGCGCTTGCACCGAAGGATATGTATGTCCTCCATCCGCTCCCCAGGGTCAATGAAATCTCCGTCGAGGTGGATTCTGACCCCAGGGCCGCTTACTTTAAGCAGGTACAGTACGGCGTCTACATCCGTATGGCATTGATCCTGACCCTTTTGGAAATCGAAGTTAAGTAAGAAGATAAGGAGGAATTACATAATGGTAAAGAATACACTGAATGTAGGACGTATTGAAGAAGGTTTCGTGCTGGACCATATACAGGCCGGACGGAGCATGGATATCTATAAATACCTCCATCTGGACAAGCTGGACTGCTGCGTGGCGATCATCAAAAACGCCAAGAGCAGCAAGATGGGCAAGAAGGATATCATGAAGATCGAATGCCCCATTGATTTTATGGATCTTGATGTCCTTGGCTTTATCGACCACAATATCACGGTCAACATCATCAAGGACGCCCAGATCGTGGACAAGAAGACGCTCCATCTCCCTGATGAGATAAGAAATGTCATCCACTGCAGGAATCCGCGGTGCATCACCTCTATCGAGCAGGAACTTGAACATATCTTCTTGCTGACCGACGAGGAACAGCAGATCTACCGCTGCAAATACTGCGAAGAGAAATATACCGGACATCTGGCCCGGAAATAGCCTGCTGAAAGCAAAGAGCTGAGAGGACGAAAAGGGTATGGCCTAAATAAGCCATACCTTTTATCTTTTATCTGTACCTCTCTGCTTTTTCCCCTGACAAATTATTTTCTACAAAAAGCGAGCAAGACGATAAGCCGGGTCATGTCGTCTGGTAATCATCTATCTAGGCCTGCCGTCGCCGGCAGGCTCAAGCGGCCAACCTAAGACGTGACGGGCCGCCACATTGTCTTTTTCCGGCCTTGCTTC
>Ga0137306_104059_pt1 | contig 10339 bp, 10 predicted proteins | sample Inofroosms_March_FD_97187 | JGI IMG/M metagenome (GOLD analysis project Ga0137306, IMG submission 97187) | Mouse cecal microbial communities from Vienna, Austria - N-Acetylneuraminic and N-Acetylglucosamine D2O microcosms_March | ecosystem: Host-associated > Mammals > Digestive system > Large... | reverse complement strand
CTCTGTCTTCTGGACTATACATCAGGCTGAATGACGGTGTCGTTTCAAAAATCGTCATCCATTAAAATAGAGTTTTATAATGACCCCAGCAAATAACAAGACTTTCTCCGCTTTAAAACCAATTAAAATTTTCTCAATCAATATTGTACTACATATGCGGCAATAATATTGAGGATGAAAAAATAGGTCAGAAAATTTAAGGACATTCATTTTCTGACCTATATATTTATCAACCTAACGATGGATCTCGTTTTGGCTCTTTGGGCTTGATGCCAAGTTTGGCTTGTAATTCTTTCGCCTTATTGCGGAACCATTGGAACATGCTCACTCCGTCTATCGTCAAAATAAAGCCGTAATTCTCACCATTATGGCGCAGGTGCCGTCCTTGTTGATGTGATTTGTACGCAGGTAAAAGCGGATGTTAAGATTGCTCTTACTAATATGTTAAAGTGTTAAATTTTATCCTTTGCGTGTTGTGTAGCAGATTGTAGCCGCAAAGGTATTAACTACTTTAAGATTTTGAGCAGATAAAACTATGACAAATCATGCTATATCAAATAGTTAGTTAAATTTTACTACACGGTTTCCACCGCTGTGGTCGTGTAGCATGTGTGTAGCACGACTATGTCATTTCGGGGCGTTTTGGCGGCAATTTCTGGTAAATTCCCTAAAATGGAAATCCCTGTAAGTGAGCTACTTACAGGGATTTGGAAGATGCTTTGGCGGAGAGGACGAGATTCGAACTCGTGGTAGGATTGCTCCTACGTCAGTTTAGCAAACTGGTGGTTTCAGCCACTCACCCACCTCTCCGGTTGGCATGTTGCCTTTGTTTTTGCTCTGCAAAGGTATGATGTTTTTTTTGATTGAGCAAATTTTTTTTGTGTTTTTTGTCGCGTGGCTATGCTGTTGGAAGTTCTGCTGCCAGTTAATGGACTGATGAGTAATGTGTTGTGTCGGTTGAAACTATTTGAGCGTAAACTGCAATTCTATGGGGAATTCGACCGACGAAGGGCCTATAAAAGCTTTATACAGGCCGGGAGTGGCTTTCCAGGCGTGGGCGTGCTCGTCGAAATGGCATAGTGCGTCGGCTTTGATAGTAAAAGTCACTTCGCGGGTTTCGTTTGGTTTGAGTGCTATTTTGCGGAAGTCTTTGAGTTCTTTGGGTGGTCGGGGCAGGGCAGGCGCAACTTCGCCGATATAGAGCTGTACAGTCTCCTTGCCGGCGGTTTTGCCAGAGTTTGTTACCGGCACGGTGATTTGTATTTCGCCGTCGGCAGTAAGTTCTACAGACGAAAGCCGGGCGTGGCCGTAGTCGAAGGTGGTGTAGCTGAGGCCGAACCCGAAAGCGAAGAGAGGTGCTATGTGGCGCGAGTCGTGCCAGCGGTAGCCTACGAAAATATCGTCGGCATATTGCTGCACGGGGTCGTTTCCTGCGCTGACATCGGCGCCTTTGAAGTCGTCGACGGCGCTGCCGGCCGACGTTCCTTCGATGCCCGGATACGAGATGTCGCCGAAGTGGTGTGCCGAGTTGTCGTCGAGACGCCGGGGAATGGTGAAGGGCAGTTTTCCGCTGGGGTTCACTTCGCCCGAGATTATACCTGCCATCGTGGGTCCAATCATAGTGCCGAGATACCAGCTTTGCAGCACGGCGGCGACCTTGTCGAGCCACGGCATGGCGTAGGCATTACCAGAAATGTTGGCTATTATGATGTTGCGATTGGCGGCGGCAAGTTGCTCAATGAGCCGGTCTTGGCCGAACGGCAGATTATATTGGTAGCGGTCAGTCGATTCGCAGTCCTGAAATGCGTTTTTGTTCAGTCCGCCTATATAAATGACTATGTCGGCATCGGAGGCCATCTCTAAGGCTTCGTTCCGCAGCCGGTCGAGTTCGTCCTGCGGTACCGGATACTCCTTGTCGTACTCAAATGGGCCGGTGCGATATCCAGGTGCGAATTTCACCTTGTCACCGTATGTGCTGCGTAAGGCGTCGAGCGGCGAGAACATGTCTTTGACTTTCAGTTCCGACGAGCCGCCGCCTTGGTTGAGCGGTTTGACGGCGTTTTCGCCCACAACGAGTATGCGCATGTTTTTGTCGGGCTTCAGCGGAAGTATGCCGTTGTTTTTGAGCATGACGATGGCTTCGTCGCCAATCTCGCGAGCTGCTTTGTAGTGCTCTTCGGAGCACTGCGAGCCAAAGGGCCTGTCGGGATTCATCGACGTGCGGAATATGAGCCGGAGAATGTTTCGGGCCTTGGTGTCGGCTGTCGAAAGTGGCACTTTGCCCGAGCGCAGCATTTTGAGATAAGGGTCGGCGAGGTAGTATTCGTTGTATGGAAATTTAGATTCGGTAGTGAGCCCGTTTGTAAACGAGCCCATCTCTATGTCGAGCCCGTTGAGCGCTGCCTCTTTTGTGTCGTGTGCGCCGCCCCAGTCGGTTATTACCGCTCCGTCGAAGCCCCATTCGCCGCGCAGAATGTCGTTGAGGAGCCGCCGGTTGTGGCAGCAATGCTCGCCCCACACGATGCCGTAGGCCCCCATTATGGCCCATGCTTCACCTTGCTCCACAGCTTTTCTGAAAGCCGGGAGGTAGATTTCGTAAAGCGCCCGGTCGGAAACCTTGACTTCGATATTGCCACGCCATTTTTCCTGATTGTTGAGGGCGAAATGCTTCACGCATGCCGCAACGCCGTTCGACTGAACGCCACGGATATATGGAACCGCCATTTCGCCGGCAAGGCAGGGGTCTTCGCCAAGATACTCGAAGTTGCGTCCGTTGAGGGGCGTACGATATATATTCACACCAGGCCCGAGCAACACGTCCTTGTGCCTGTAGCGCGCCTCTTCGCCCACGCTTTTGCCATACAGAGCCGCCAGTTCGCGGTTCCATGTCGCAGCCAGTGCGGTAAGAGCCGGGAAGGCTGTGACGAAATCGTCGGTATGGTCGGCGTAGCCCCAGTCGTTCCAGTTTATTTCGGCGCGTATTCCGTGAGGACCGTCACTCATCATAAGTCCGGGAATGCCGAGACGTGGCACACCCGGCGAAAAAAATTTGCCTGAGGCGTGACACATGTCTACTTTTTCTTCGAGAGTCATGCGTGCGAGAGCGTCGTCGATTCGCTCGTCGATATTGCGGTTACGGTCGAGATAAACCGGAGTCTCCGGCTTTTGAGCGGCGGTATGGGCCATTTGAAAGTTTATTTTAGTGTTTTTATGTATTGATTAACGTCTGCGAAGTCTCTATTATTGCCGACTTGACGTAATTTGGTAATGCTGCAAAAATAGCATACATTTGCGAAACTAACCATAATCAACGAATAAATATGGATGATTCCTCCGACGCATGTCCGTTCCTGAAAATGGTTGACTCGGTTTGGTATGTTTACTAATATTGGTTTACCCTATATCTGGTGGAGGTTGACTGAATGGGGCCTATCCCTGGGAGGAGTTGACTGAGGGCGTAGCCCGAAGGCAACGTAACCCAGGGATAGGGGCAAAGTTACAAAAAAATTTTATGTCGGCAATTCCTCCCTGTCAAGGTTGTCAATCGCCCTTTCCCGATAGCTCGTCCATCCACGTTTGAACCTGCCTGTACGTCCGGCGGCCTCCATTGGTGTGAGCATCTCAATGCTCCTGTGTGGACGTTCGTTGTTGTAGAACGGTACGGCTGCTCGCATAGCTTCGCGGACTTCCTCGATATTGTGAAACTCTTTGTCCTTGAACAGCTCGTTTTTCAGCGTGTTGTTAATGCGCTCGGCTTCGGGATTGTCCTTGGGATTACCTGATTCCGTCATGCTTATGCGCATACTGTATTGATGTAAAACCTCAATATAGTCCGCTGACGTGTATTGAGTCCCACGGTCACTATGATGAGTCGTAGATGACAGATCCACGCCGTATGCCAACAGTACGTCTATGGCCATATACAGGGCTTCCATGGGATAAACCGTTTCCAATGTAGCCCCAACGCTGTGGCCCAGCAGTATCTTGGTGTATGAGTCGAGGACGAGACTCGCATAGCAGAAAGTCCTTTCTCCACTAATGGTATCTATCAGTGATATATACGTTATGTCACTGACTACCACCTCTCCAATGCGTGCCGGAATCAACGACTTGATCAAATTGGGATATGTCGGATTACCATGATTCGAATCGGTGGTGTGGGGTGCCCGCTTGCGTCGACGCAGCTTATAGCCGTATCGGTCGAATATCTCACAGAAACGATCCCTGCCTATCGCTGATTCACTTCCGAACTCCTTTACATACATGATCCAGATTTTTAACCCTCCGATACCGGGGTCTTTTCTTCGAATTTCGGCTATATAGCGGACTGCCAGTTCCTCCATGGCCATGCGACGCATGTACACGTCCGCATCATGTTTGTAATAAGCCTGCTTGCTCTTTCCAAACAGCCCGCACAGCTCCGACATCGTATAGATATCGGAGTGCTGTGCGTACAGGCGTCTCACTGTTTGGTACCAGCTTTTTTTCTCACGGGAATATTGAACATCTCCTCGGCTACATCTATCATCGTGTCCAACGCTTCGGAGCGCATCTTCTCATGGCGGAGTTCCTTGCGCAGACGTGTGACCTCTGCACGCAGCCTGTCATAATCTTCCTCGCTGGCATCCTTCTTCTTTTTTCTCATAGTCGGAATCTCTGGAAGTTCAGATGCAAAGTTACGTACAATGTACTCTACTGTGCGCACTTGGACGCCATTTTCTTCCGCAATTTCACCGTAGCTGAGATCGGTTTCAGCATACAGTCGCAGAACTTCATCGCGAATCGCTTGTCGTTTTTGTCTCGGCAGACTCTGAAATTTTATCATCTTTTTGACTCGTTAGGAGTCAACTTTTTTCAGGGCGAGACACGCAAGCCCGATACATGCAGCCGGCGAACTTGTAGAAAAAGGGTTGAAATATCAGGCTAAGAAAAAATATGTCATGGCCTATAAATGCTTTCTTGTCGCCGCAGGTCAGGGCGATGCCGAGGCGCAATACCGTCTGGCTACCTGCTGTTATATGGGTCGGGGCACAGAGCAGAACTACTACACGGCGGCGAATCTCTTTCGTCGTTCGGCCGCGCAAGGCTATGCTCCGGCACAGAATATACTCGGGCAGCTCTATAGCAAAGGCAAGGGTGTGCCTCTGAGCTACGAGGAGTCGGTGGTGTGGTATCGCAAGGCAGCCGAGCAGGGAAATGTGCTTGGCTGTAAGAATTTGGGCGAGGCTTATTTTGCCGGCATAGGAGTCGCACGCGACTATGAAGAGGCCGTGAAATGGTATCGCAAGGCGGCCGAGGCTGGTAATGCAGAGGCTCAGTACTGTCTGGGCCGTTGCTACCGCTTTGGTTATGGCGTGCCCAACGATGAGGCGGAGGCCGCCAGATGGTTTGAAAGGGCGGCGTCGGATAAAGATATGGGCTTGATTCTGTTTATGCACCGTCTGGATTTCGATAAAACATAAATTTTTTCAACAAAGCGATAGAATTCTGCCTTCTGCTCACTCTCTTTTAATAGGCGACAAAAGAATGCGTCGAAAAAGCATAAAGTACATTAAAAACGCTTCTCCGTGCGCATTTTTTTTGGCATAACAAATATATGTTTTATATTTGCAATGCCATTCTCTTTAATTAAAGTAAATCAGTATATTATAAACCTCAGAAAACGGTCTATGCCATTTCCAGTCCTCAAAAAAGAAGTAGTTGTTATAACGGCCTACTGTAATAAAACGGGAGCTCTTTTCGGAATCCGTACAGAGAAGCTGCGTCCGCGCCACTGGATGCAGAACTGGACTTTCAAGCTTGATGCAAGCACTGCCGAGCGCGAGCACTACACCAAAAACAAAGTCGAGGGAGCTATCGATTTGGCTGAAGACTATCCCGGATGTCCCTACTGCCGGAATATGGGCTGGTATATATGCCCCGATTGTGGAAATATGATATGCCACGACGGCGGCAACTCGGGGCGATGTCCGGTGTGCGGATGCAAGATATCGAGCTTTGTTCAAGGCGACAACTGGAACCTCGACGCTACTCAACATTAAACAGCCATCAATAACTAAATAAACTGACTATAGAATATGGAACTAAATCCCGGCCAAAAAATCTCCCTAAGCGACGGCAGTTACGTCTCCGTGCGCAGGCGACTTGGAGGAGGCGGGCAAGGCGACGTCTACCTTGTGGATACTCCTGCAGGCGAGCATTATGCCCTCAAATGGTATACCTCAAAAGCACTCATAGACAACGCAGACTTCTATCGCAATCTGAGCGAATTAGTGAGCCGTATGGCTCCGGCCGAAAACTTCCTCTGGCCCAAAAAACTTGCTGTAAGACAGCTCGACAGCTATGGATATATAATGGACTTGCGTCCCGATGGCTACAATGAGTTTGGCGAATTCTTCCGAGTGTCGCTGCATCCCGAAGCTCGTTTCAGCGGTCGTCAGGCACAGATTCGGGCCGCTCTTGGCATTGTCAACGCATTCCGTCGCCTCCACCTCAGTGGTTTTTGCTATAAAGATCTCAACGACGGCAACTTCTTTATCAATCCTCGTAACGGCAGTGTGCTTATCTGCGACAACGACAATGTCACCGCTAATAATATAACAGGTGCAATTGGCGGCAAAGTGCGATATATGGCAGCCGAAGTGGTGAACGGTCAGAAACCGAATATCCAGTCCGATATCTTCTCGCTGGCTATCATTCTCTATCGCGTGTTTATGATTGACCATCCATACGAGGGACAGCGAACCCTTCAGTCGGCTTGCCTTACCGAAGAAATACAGAAGCGAGTTTATGGCGACGAGATGGTATTCTGCTTCGATCCGACAATCGACATCAATCGACCGGATAAGGTAAATCATACCAATTCAATCTATAACTGGAGCGCTCTTCCCCGAGAGTTCCGTCTGCTTTTCATTAGGGCATTGGGTCGTAATGCCGTGAAAAATCCGGATGCCCGTGTAAGCGAGCTTGAATGGAAACAAATGCTTGTCAGATTGCGCGCTGCGATTCTTATGTGCCCCACCGGCAAGCACGATGTGATTGCCGACGAAAGCACCGCACAATGTCCGCGATGCAAAAAGCCCTTGAGCATTAAGGGGACTCCGGCTATCCGCTTCGCCGACTTCGACTACCTCATTACTCCTGGCAAGATTTTGTATTTTAACGATGAAATCAGGAATATAGGCATAGGTGTAATGTACGAGCACAATGGTGTTTGCGAAATCGGTCTCCAAAATCGCTCTGGAGCAAATTGGGTGCTGACCACTCCTTCGGGCAGAACAAAAGATATAGCGGACGGCGAGAAATTCCCCCTCCGCAACGGCATGGAAATACTTTTCGATGCAAGTAACAGATACAAAATAGTTATCAAATAAAGACCAATGGGCCAAATTACAGATACCGGACGCTACATTCCGCTCATCGAGTACTTCGAGAACTGCAATACGCTGCTGCGTGCGAGCCTGCGCGCATTAGTGGCTATGCGTCTGCTCGACTTGTATCAGAGTGAGTTGCCCGGCAAGCGACGGCTGCTCATCGACCCTGATACATTCGAGCTTATGATAGGCCAGGGAGAAGAGACTCTTTGGCCTCCACAGGCTTTCGAAGTGCCCGAGGCTACGGCATGGAATCCTCAGGGATATATTGCGGCCGTCTATGTGTCGCTGATTCTCACGGGCACGCATCCCTATAAAGGCCGTAGATATTTTGAAACGGCAATAATAGAAGATGATCTTATGCGCAGACTCTTTATTGAGAAGCCTGAGTATGTGCTTGGGGCCGACAGCAAAGCACCAAATGCTCCGCTGCCTTACAAGCAATTGCATGTGGTACAGCTCTTCAATTCGTTGCCGGCAGGGCAGAGAACATCTCTCAGAGAGGTGTTTGCCGAAACCGGCAAGGTGTGGTTTTCTGCTGCCGAGGATTTGCCCTCATCGTTAAGAAGGCTCCGCGAGCAATTATGGGCTGATTACTCAATGGCTGCCAACCGAGATTCGGTGTCAATAATGGTTGAAGGCTTACCCCTCATCCTCTCCGAAGGGAAACTGATTGCATTGCCTTCAACGCTCGATGTGATTGGCATGTGCGAAATGAAGACGAACCCGAAGACCGGACTAAGATATTTGGGTGTTTGCAACAAGACACCTCAAGAGTGGAAATTAATCGTGCTCAAAGACGGCGTGACGGCTCCTCTCAATAACTCCGACATCAACCCCGGTGAATATCTTCGGCTTAGTTCCGGGGTAAACATTGAGAAAGATGACTACGACAGTATAATAGTAACAATTAAACAATAAACAAATAAACTACAGCTATGGAAGAAGAAATTGACCTTTTTGCAGAACTCGAAAGCAAACCTCTGCCCGGAACAGACGCGGTACGACGAGTGATGAATCTATATTACATTATCGACACCTCCGGCTCGATGAAGGGCGACCGCATAGAGAGCATCAATCAGGTGATGCCAGAAATCGTACAGCTTGTTGCTGGTATCAGCAACAGCAACAATGACACAGCCGAAATCAAGGTTAACACACTCTGTTTCAGCACCGGTACAAGCTGGATGTACAGCGCCCCTGTTCCTGCCAACGATTTCAAATGGATTAATTGTCAGGCTGGGGGAGTGACCGACCTTGGCGCGGCATGTGAAGAGCTGGAGAAGCACCTCCACAAGGCTTCCGACCTCGGCTCGTCGCAGAGGCATTATGCTCCGGCATTGATTCTGCTCACCGACGGCGCTCCTACCGACGACTTCGACCACGGTTATGCAAAGCTGGCTAAAAACGCCTGGTTCAAAAGCGCTATCAAAGTGGCGATTGCCATTGGCACTGGTGTAGACAACCGTGTGCTCTGCAAATTCGTAGGCGAAAATGCTGCGAAAGAAGCCGTAATAACGGTTCACGACCGTGAAACGCTCAAAAACGTGATTCGCCTGGTTTCGTGCTCGGTAAGCCGCACCGGTTCGTCGCTCACCTCTACCGACAACAAGAGCAAAGAAGAAATTCTTGTTGAAGACATTAAGAGTGGACTCGATGAAATGACTAACACGACATTGAACGACGTAGTCGACAACGTGATAGATATTAAGCCTCTCGGCGACGCAGACCTCTTCAACGAGTAAAATTAATCTCCCGATTCTGTATATGAAGATACTCCCCGACATCATTTTTGTATGCGAGTGCTCGCCGCAGCTGCGGCCGGGCATTGAGGTGTGCGAATCGATGCGGATGTTTGCCACGGATATTGTAGGCGAGCTTCCGCGCGAATGTCGTGTGGGAACACTCAACTACTCCAATAAGCCGGAGCCGACAGTGTGGGCCGAAAATACAAATAAGTTTGATTCCAAACTCTTGTTTGCCGGGCCGTGCGGTATGCCCAATCTCTACCACGCGCTCAGCGACCTGCCGCTGTCGGATTTCGGCAAGCGACGTGTGATATTGGTGATTTTCACTTACTGCGGAGCTGCCGACCTTGCAACGTCGCTTGACAAAAATGTGGAGGAATTTCTGCATCTTCGCTGCACCATTGCAGTGGTGTGCAACGATGTCAGACTGCAGTGCAACATGAGGGCCTTGCCTATCGACAACAATGCTTTCTTTAAGGCTCGTTCGGTCATTGAGAACGAACGCTTGCGAGCCTTTATACTCGCTCTGCTCAAGGAAAAACGTTCGGCAGACCCCGGCACTCCGGCTTATAATCCTTGGCCGGCACAAAAGGAAGAAAAACCGGAGAAAAAAGACAACCCGGGCAAGGACAAAACAGACAAGAAAGGTGATAAACCATCTGACAACAAAGAAATACTCAATCCGCTGAATGACGGTGACGACCCCTTTGCTTAATCTCTTCTCTTCAAAAAAACGATAAAGTATGAATGTCGAAATACTCTCTCTGGAACGCCAGGGGGCAAGCCATATAAAGAAAAATCTTATCTGTCAGGACAGCGCCGGCAGTAAACGCCTCCACGACGGCTCCATAATTCTTGCTCTCTCCGACGGGCACGGCAGCAGTCCGCACTTCCGCAGCGACCGCGGCTCGCGCATAGCCGTGGAGTGCGCGCTTGAAGCCCTTGAAGAGTTTGCATCACGCTTCAAGGAGTCAATGCTTCCCGGAGTGGGATGCACATCGCTTTTGCAGCAGGGTACCCTCGCCGAGCAGCCTGCTCCGGTATCTGCCGAGGCCGACGAGATATTTCGTCATCTCGGCGCGGCGATTCTCTACCGCTGGGAGCGCAGGGTGTATGAAGACTGGCTTGCCTGTAGCCTCTCGGAGGCCGAGCGCAAGTTGATTGACCCCAAAGATTTCGAGTCCTTGAAAAGAGACGACCGCAGGGCTGTGATGCGTG
>Ga0137306_104057_pt1 | contig 10339 bp, 3 predicted proteins | sample Inofroosms_March_FD_97187 | JGI IMG/M metagenome (GOLD analysis project Ga0137306, IMG submission 97187) | Mouse cecal microbial communities from Vienna, Austria - N-Acetylneuraminic and N-Acetylglucosamine D2O microcosms_March | ecosystem: Host-associated > Mammals > Digestive system > Large... | reverse complement strand
TGCTGAATGCGGCGGGACGATAGTTGTCGGCCACTTCTGCGGGCATCACCACATTAAGGGTGAACTCCCCGTTTTTCACCTTGCCGGTTCCGACAAACAGACGGCCACCCTGCTGCTCGAATGTGACAGGCTTGCCTATCTTGTCCTTGCCGTCGCCATTGCCGCGGGTGGTGACACTGTATTCGGCATCATATAATGTGGCGTTGAGCAATCCGTTGAAACCCTCCAACTTATTCCCGAAAGCATCTTCTATATGCCCTTTGACAGTGGTCTGCTGGCGTGCCATGAGCAACGCCGGGTCGTCTGTATCATCGACCGGGACAACAGGGCGTCCGGCCACTTCATCCAGCACTATATTATAGGACGGGATTGCCAGTCGCATCGCCGGGTCGGCCAGAAGAACATAACGCAACTTATTGCTGTTTGCAGTCGGCGCAGGGGGGAATGTATCGGTGTCATCAAGGGCGCTGTAACCGTTTTTTGCCTCGCGGTATATCTCACCGATGGTGCGTATCATCCCGTTGTCGTCGCGTTTCAGAAGCTCGCGACCAAACGAACGTGAAAGATGTCCGTTCTCGGTTATATACACCGGGCGGGTGGCGCTCATTGCCGCCACAACACCTCCCGAAGGATTGTTGAACAACAGTTCGGCTCCCGAAACCACAGGGGAATCCCAGCGCATGAAATCACAGGTGAACGCCATCACAAAAGGCCAGTGGCGGATGTAGAACTGATTGAGGTCGCGATAGTTGACCAGATTTTCAGCCGTCAGGGACGAGGGGGCGGCGTGACCCTGGTATACCCACAGCATCGCACCTTCGTCGAGATGACGGTAAAAACGTGTGCGTGCATCGGGATACTGCCCCCCGATAAGCTCGAATTCATCGATATAGACCTTCTTGAAGAATGAATGGGAGCCGTTGTCTACACGCTCCACAGAATGAGCCATCTTCTCGATGTCCTCCATGTGGATGCCGTTGTCTCCGTCATCGGCGGTCAGCAGGATGGTATTCCGCCATATTCCCCTGGGTTGCCGCCCGGCATAGCTGATTATTTTGTCAACAGCCGTCTTCGCATCCGCAGCCGATGTGGCAGGTATGCGCCCCACTGCAATCGAAAGATAGTCGTTCGAGGTGTTCACGCCGGAGCCATCCTCCAGGAAGGAGAAAATATCGTCGGTGGTGTAGGAATTGTTATCGTTCAGCCCTCTGTCGGTGAACCATGCCGGGAGCATCGGATAACCGAGCGCACGAATCTTGGCCGTGTGCAGCCGCGGGTCATAGGTGGGGCGGCTGAAAAACAGGGCATACTTCAGTTTCTTTCCCGAACCGGCGTTACCCCGGTCGTAGAACATCTTAAGAAGTTTGCGGAACGCTTGCGCATCGGGGCAGCCGCTTGAGAACTCATTATAAATCTGTTGCGGTGTAAGCACCAGCACATCCAGCTTTTCGGCGGCATCCTCGCGATGGAACCCGGCCAATCTGTCGGCCTGCGACCGCCATTCATTGGGTGTGAAAATCACCATGTCGGGCGCAGACTTGGCATGGAGGTTCTGGCTCCTCACATTCTCCACGAACGCCGGAGCCGGGAAACCACCCGTAGGTTCCCAGGCTGCAAACGTTCGCAATCTGGCGGGAGAAGGGCTCTGCCAGGCCACCTCTGAGCCTCCCGAAGCCACATCCATAAGGGTGATTTTCTGCGGGTCGGTCACGTCCCACACACGGGTGCTTTTCGAAGCACCCGACAGCCGCACCCGGCGCTTATCGGAGTCCATATAAAAAACCAGCCGCTTATCCGACGGCAACCTTAGCTTGCGCGGATAATTGACGGCGATATAATTCAGATTGGCAAGCTTCACGGTGCCGCGCGCCTTGTAGCTGATACCAAGCGACATGGCGTTCCCTTTCACCTGGAATTCCTTGCGTGTCAAACACTCCTCCCCATAACCGTATTTCGTGTCAATCAAATGAGAGATATTGTCGGAGACAGTGGCAGGAAGCGTCTTGCCGTCGACAGTGAACGACAGCGAACTGCCAAGGGTGACCGTATAGGCCACAAACGAAACCTCCATTTTCACCGGCTCGCTCTCAACAAGGTCGGGCATATTGAAGTTGAACGTGCGCGACGGGGTGTATTTGAAATCCTCGCCAAGCAGCAGGAAACCCGCATCGCCCGGCGAAACCTCGTCCACCTCATGGTACAGCCTGCTGTAGAACATGTCGGCGGCACCTTCGGCTTCAGCCGGAGAACCGGCCTTGGCAGGCACAAGCCGCGGCTCGGGGTCACTGTCGGAAAGAAAATAGTAGCCCTGGTCGGTATAAGGGTTATGAGCCGGGCGGAAATAGCCCTCCGCTTGCTGAACCCACGCAACAGGGCCTTCGGCGTAAAAAAACAGGCCATTACCAGCAACGAACTCCGAGGGGGTCTGCGGCAGGTCGTCGAGATATGAATCGCTAAGCAGCTCGGGGAGGCGTTTGGCTCCGTAGCCGTAGATCTTGACCTTCGACGGGTCGGAAAATCCCCATGAGCGCAAAGAGGATTCGGGAATGCAGTGCATCCCTGAAGACGATATGGAAACTTTCACCCAGTTGCCCGATGAAAGCCTCGATTTGGCGGCATACACCGACACATCGAGTGCCGATGCCGCTTCGCACCCCACCCACAGCAACGACACCATCACAATGAGCCGTTGCAACAATGGGGATATACGATGTATAGAATTGTAAAGATGAGTCATGCCGATATTTTACCAATCATATAACGGCAATCCATCTATATTATTGTGAATCAACCCGACCAAGCAGCTGTCAGACCACCTCACATAAATCTTTACAAATCTTTGCCATGCCACACCTCAATCACATCCTCCAGTCCATTTAACCATTTTTAAGCAAAAACCATTGCCATTCCACTTATATATATTTATTTTTGTAAAATAGTTACATATAAACAACAGCAGATGAAGAAAATTTACTCTATCATGCTATCCCTGTCTATCGGAGGGACAATGTCGGCATTTGCAGCCTGGAATGGCAACACGGAAATTTGGTCTAAAGGCGACGGTTCACAAAACTCCCCGTTCCTTATAGAAAACGAGGCTCAACTGGCTCACTTTCAGGCAACAGTCACCGCCGGTGAAGCCTATGAAGGAAAGTTTTTCCGCCTTGCCGCCAATCTTGACATGGCCGGCAGGGATTTCGCTCCCATAGGTTTTTACGATGACTACACAACCTCCGATAACCCCGAGATAGTCAAGAACTCAAAGGTGTTCCTGGGAACATTCGATGGCGATTACCACACCATCGACAACCTGTCCGTCCACCCGCATGACACGGAACTCGGGGGTGCTGCGCTGTTTGCAGTGTCCTATCCGCAGACAACCATTAAAAACCTGTACATAGGAGCCGGGTCGGTCATCGAAGGAGCCGCATACGAGAATGTCGGCGCAATCGTAGGATTCGGTTCAGGCGGGACAATCGAAAACTGCTGCAATATGGGAACCGTAAAAGGCGGCTCATTCTGCACAGGCGGAATCGTCGGCATTGCCGAACATATGTCAATATCGGGCTGCGTGAACAAAGGTGTGGTCAGCGGGCATTCCTATTCAGGAGGTATCGCAGGTCAGGCCTACGACTGTACCGTCACAAGCTGCTACTCCACCGGCAAGATAGATTGCCCGGGAGCTTTCCTGGCAGCGGGAATCGTGGGCTGGGCGCTCGAATCCACCACCATTTCCAACTGCTATGCCACAGGTGAGGTCGACGCGGCGCCAGGTTCGAGCTGGCTTGCAGGCAAAAGCCCCATTTGCGGGGAACTGGAAAACGCAACCGCCTCCAACTGTTATTATGTCGAAGCCCTGACAGGATGCAAGCCCATTACCCCACAGGACGGAGTAGAGGCTGTAACCGAATCCGACCTTAGGTCAGCAGCCATGGCCGACAAGCTCAATGCCGAGCTGGACACCCCTGCATGGGCAGCTGTGAGCAACGGTTTCCCCATGCTGCTGTGGGAAACCGGCCAAAGCGGTTCAATCTCAAACGTGGCAGTGGAAAAAGGTCTCACCCTTATCCAAAGAGGCGAGAACCTCATCATCGGCGGAACCGGTGAAGCCGTGGCCATCTCAATATTCGATGCCGCAGGACGCACCATCATTGCTTCGGAAGTTTCCGGGGACACCACAATCCACGTTCCGGCCAAAGGCACATTCATCGTCGTCGCCATAGCAGCCGACGGCACAAAGACCACACAAAAGTTCATTTTCTAAAAACATCCGCTGATGCAACGAGCACTCATGTGGATTACAACGGCTGCGCTGGCCATTCTGGCCTCGGCGCAGCCGTTGCAATCATCCTACTCCCCCAAAATCTCCGCATCCACCATAACGGCGATGCACAACACAATCCCTGCATCACGCAACGCCGGTTCCCCGACCGTAAACGCCATCATAAGGCTGCATGATGCCACTGATGCTTCCGGCATAGCCCTAAGCCACAACATCAGAATCAACACCGCGGCAGGCAATCTTGTAACCGCTGTCATTCCCCTTGACGCAATCGCGCAACTCGCCGACGACCCGCGCGTCGGTAGCATCGACACCGGCGGCGAACTGCGCCCGATGAACGATGTCGCACGCGACATGACGGGTGTCACCCTTCTTCACCAAGGGGGTGACGGGCTGCCGAAGGCCTACACAGGAAAAGGTGTGCTGGTAGGAATCATCGACACGGGGTTCGACTTCATGCATCCGGCATTCCGCGACGCCGACGGCAATTGCCGCATAATCAGCGTTTGGGACCAGAACGGCTATACAGGAAACCCTCCGGCCGACTATGGCTACGGAGCAGCCTACGACACACCCGAGGCAATACGGAAGGCTGCACACGACATTTCACCCGACACCCACGGCACTCATGTAGCCGCTACAGCGGTTTCCTCCGCTGACATCTACGGAGGAATGGCCCCGGATGCCGGCATCATCCTGGTGGCCACAAACCGCAGCGAGGCCGGGATAGCCGATGCCGTAGGCTACCTCCTTGGAATAGCGGAAAAACAGGAAAGGCCAATCGCAATAAACCTAAGCATGGGCACCGTGCTCGGATTCAAGGATGGTTCCGACCAGCTCCCTTCCATGCTCGACGGGCTTCTCGACAACCGCGCAGGAACCATCATGGCAATAGCCGCCGGAAACGAAGGGCACAGGAACTCTACCATCGTGGAACACAGCACAACGGGAGGTACCGTCATCGACACATATTTCCTCCCCCCTTCACACATGCGAGAGAACATTTTCATCGGCACATCAGCGGAATCGCCATTCACTGTCACCTTGTCGCTGACCGGCGAGGAAGATGCCACGCTATTCACAGCCACAATGGGTTCCGATTCGGGCGAATCAACCCGCCATGAAAACATCCAGGGTGTTGATGACCGCTCGTTCGTAAACATGTCGCCGGTCTCCGATGCCGACGGCAAACCGCGTGGCATAAGCGTCAACCTCTATGCGCCCCTCACCAGTGGGCAACGGTGGCACCTGGCAGTGTCGGGTGAGCCGGGGAGCTACATAGCCGGCTGCGACTACGGCGACCTGGAATCTGGCAAACAGGCATATACCATAGCGTCATCCGCATGCGGGCATACACCTGTGTCGGTAGGAGCCTATGTGTCGCGCGACCGTTTCACCAATCTCGACGCGCAAGAGATTGTATCGGGGTGGGACGTATCCGGCGATTATCCCGGCTCCGGCAAAGGCCCATCGTTCGACGGACGCGACAAACCCGACATGCTTGCCCCGGGAGCCTACGTGATTTCCGCCATAAACAGCTATGCATCGGCCTTCAACGTCCAACGTTCCGACCTCGTGGCATCCCGGCCCGACGCATCGGTCACAGGGCGCAATAACTATTGGGGAGCCATGAGCGGCACATCCATGGCAACCCCGGTAGTGACCGGCATAATGGCGCTTTGGCTACAGGCCGACCCCTCACTCACACATGAAAAGGTGCGCGAGATAATCAATCTGAACGGGAAGAAAATAGATGCACCGGCAGGAATCCAGGCCATCAATGCAAGCATCTCCCCGACCGGTACCGGCAACGCGGCATCATTGTTTGTCCATGACCCGGTTTCACACGCCATAAAGATTACCGGCAATGATATAGAAACACTGGAAATCTACGGTCTCGACGGAAGCCTCATAGTAGCCCGCCAGCACCCGTCAGGTGCAATAGCCCTCCCCTCCACACCAATCTGCATCATACGCATCCTGACCCCCACGCGTTGCGAGGTAGTGAAGCTCCGCTGCCGTTAAGATTATGTTTGAACCGCACAGACAAGACGTTTGCCACCAAAATCGAACACAACAAAATCAATTTGCGCAATTATCCCGCAATTCAGCTTGCATAGTTCCAACAAAATCCATACTTTTGCCTCTATGAGGTTCTGAACACCCTCAACCAATACAGGCAATGGAAAAACGATGACTATGAAGCATTATTTTACACATTTCTTTGCGGCCATGGTAATCATGGCTAAGGTAAGCCCGGATGCACAGGCAGCCAAAACCGAGATTAAAGTCCCGGCAGATATGGATGGCTGGACAGTAATCAACACCAATGCCGATGAATACAAATGGGCATATGATGCCGACAAAGATGGCGCCGTATTGCCGCAAAATAAAAAACTGGCAGCTGACGACTGGATTATAACGCCAGAAATCAATCTGATCGGGGGGGTAACCTACCGAATTAAAAGCTGCATTCAGTCGCTCACAACATACAGCTTCGACAGGCAATATTATAACATAACCATTGGCTCCGCCCCGACAGCTGAAGCACAGACAACGCAGGTTTACAAAGACGAAAGTTTCACCAAAACCGCATGGCCGGTGGAACGCCCCGAAGGGGACAAGGCCGGGCTATTCACCCCCGAGGCCGATGGAACCTACTACATCGGATTCCATTGCTATTCCAAATCGTACATGGGTGATTTCCTCTTCCAGAAATTCACTGTGGAGGAGGTTCTGCCACTGCCGGGAGCGGTAACGGCATTGACAGCCACTGCCGCCGACAAAGGCGAACTGGAAGTGAACCTCTCCTGGACATGGCCTGCGGTGAACTCCAACGGAGCCGGACGAACCGAACCCCTGGCCGGTGCGAAGCTCTACCGTAGCAGCGGCTCTTCGATATCAGCCACCTCCACCTATCTCATAAAGGACATCGACGGAGGGGATGCCGGGGCGGAAGCATCGGTAACCGACATTGTGCCGCAAGCCGGGAAATACTATTATATGGTGGTACCATTCGATGCCAACGGCGATTCCGATGCCACTCCGCTGAAGGTGCAGACCGCATGGGTAGGGGAGGATACATCCATTCCGACCCTCGGTAATGTGACTGCGACAGCAATTGACGACACCACCGTGGAAGTAGGGTTCGACGCTCCCTCCGCAGGGGGCAACGGCGGATACATCGACCCCCTGAAACTTTCCTACAAAATCAGCCGCAAGAACGGCTCCGGGACAACTGTCACACTGGAAGACGCCTATGCCGGGGTGCTGCCCTATGTGGATGCCACAATCCCGGGGTTGGACAACTATACCTACACCGTGTATGTGCAGTACAACGGAAGCTCCTCATGGTCGGGAAAGGACTCCAACCAGATTACCTGCGGCGGCGCGCTCACGCTCCCGTATTCGCAGGATTTTGCAAAAGCCGACAACCTGGCGTTGTTCACTATTTTCCATGGTCCCGACTGCACACGCAACTGGGGTGTTTCCTCCGGGAAAGCCTCATTCTGGGGCGGCTCCACCGCCGATGCCTGGATGGTGACACCGCCGTTCAAACTCGAAGCCGGAAAGAACTATGAGATAAGTTTCGACACATGGCTTTCCAGTGCCTCCAGCGAATCAAGCTACAAGAACCTCGCCGTGACCATAGGCACAAAGCCCACCGCCGGGGAACAATCCACAGTGCTGTTCGACGAGCTGATTCAATCGGCCCTCAAACAAGGCAAGACAATAAACTTCACTGTACCCGCCGACGGAGTTTACCACATCGGATTCCACTGCCACGGGCAGACCAACTCCAACGACATCTTTGTCGATGACCTCTCGGTGAAGGAAACAGCATTCGTCCCGGCTGCAATTGAAGCCGTTGAGGTCAAAGCCGGCGAACGGGGGGCATTGTCGGCTGTCATCAGTTTCAACGCACCCACCCTGACCACGGCAGGAACCCCGTTAGTGACACTCGACAAGATTGAGGTGATATGCGGCACCGAAATCATCGGGACAAAAGAGAATGTCTCCGCAGGCGAAACCGTGGAGATAACCGACAACCTCATCACCGCACCCGGATTCCGCACCTATTCCGCAGTGGCATACCTCGGTGAAAACGCATCCGCACCCACCGTGGCCCCAAAACTATGGATAGGGATTGACGACCTGAAGCCCGCAGGCAATGTAAAGGCCGAGAAAACAGGCGACAATGAAGTGACCATAACATTCGACAACGTTACCGAGGGGGTAAACGGAGGGTACATAGACACAAAGAATGTACGCTACCTTGTCACCAGGATGCCCGACGAGACAGCCGTAGCCACCGAAGCCACAGGCTCGCCTGTGACCGACACCGACATATCCGGCCTACCCCTTGCACGCTACACCTACTCGGTCGTGGCATTCGTTGACGGAAGCTCAAGCGAACCGGCCATCTCCAATGCGTTAACCCTCGGCGAAGCCATCCAGCTGCCATATGCCCCCGACATGACGGACGACCCCGCTGCATTCGACCTCTGGACATTCGTGGCCGACACCGGCACAGGGCAATGGAAACATTCCTCCGGGAAAGGACTGCAAACACGCTCTGTCTCCAACGCACCCTATGCCTACACACCTCCATTCTCCGCACAGGCAGGTACCTACAAGCTCATCTGCAACATCAAATCCTACAGCGGGATGCGCCAGGAGATGGTCGACATAATCCTCTCTTCCGAACCTGTGCATGTAGCCGAAACGGAACCACAGGCGGAAGCCTCCCCATTGCAGGCGACACCCAAAGTCCACACGGTGCTGCAGACAGTCAAGGCCGAAAGCTCCTATGCCGCCGACACGGAAGTTCCGTTCACCGTAACCGAACCGGGGGTGTACCACATCGGGTTCCGCAATGTCAGCAACCTGCACACCGATGAACCGTCGATGAGCTGGGGCAACTACCTCTGCACGCTCGACAAAGTTGAACTTAGCGCCGTCAACATCCCCAGCGGCCTTGACAAGGTCGATTCGGAACAGGAAGCCATCAGGCACGATGACATGGCCTCCATGGTTATAGTGGATGGCGACTGCAACAGTATCCGCGTCTACAATCTCAGCGGCCTGTTGGTAGGTAACGCCGACACATCAGCCCTCGAGCAAGGCTTCTACATCGCTGTGGCCGATATGGCCGACGGCACCCGCCTCACATTGCAGTTCGCCAAGAAGTGAATTACGCCTAAATTCAGTTAACCAACTTACCATTTAATAAGTCATGAAAATATCATTTGCGTTGCTATGTGCCATGCTCCCATGTGCATGGCTCGCAGCCGAAACCCAAGCCCCCGTCCAGAAAACAGCAGCCCTGCACCGCGAACTCCGGCCGGCACCTGTGGTTAAGGCACAGCCACTTACAATCAAGCCTTCCCAAAACAGCCTGCCGGGATACGTAAAAGCCCGCCAGACTTCCGAAACCAATCTTGGCATAGGTGTCAAAGGGTTCGGCGAGGCACAGGCCATTTGGCAGGAGGACTTCAACGGAGGCACACTGCCGCAAGGCTGGATGATAGAAGGGAGTTCCGATGTCAGCTGGAGCGTAAAGAAAATGGATGGTAACCGAAGTTTCGGGCAGTTCGACCCGGAAGACGCCGGTTCGCTCTACGTCAGCGGCCCCTACCAGGTGTTCAAACGTGGCATAGCCTCGGCCACATCGCCGGAGATAAGCGTAGGCGCGGATTGCACCCTCATGGTGTCGGTGGGTTTCTCCCGCAACTTCGACGATGAATGCCGTCTGGCCATATCGGTTTCCGACAACGGGTTTGAAACCGAGACAACCCTTTGGAACAGCGGCGAAGCCACAGGCGAACGCCCCTGGCAATGGCGAAGCCTCTCCCTCCCCCTCGACGGATTCGCAGGAGAGACGGTCAACATAAGGTTCACCTACGGCCCGGGAGCAAAAGATACATTCGGCACCGGCGGCTATAGCGGCGACTTCGCCATCGACGGCATGAGCCTCACCGGGGCTGCATCGGTCGAATCAGTCGATGCCATAACCGGCGAGGAACTGCAGTTCGTGGCTTCAGGGGTGCCGGAGGG